>ERZ780203.1940-NODE-1940-length-12829-cov-13.129012_pt1 | contig 12829 bp, 10 predicted proteins | sample MGYA00511168_ERZ780203 | MGnify/ENA primary metagenome ERZ780203 (study PRJEB29588, sample SAMEA2156577) | human gut metagenome | biome: human gut; feature: human-associated habitat; material: faeces | place: Denmark | collected 2008/2010 ...
AAAAGTTTTTTAAAAAGTTTTTTCAGCTTTTAAAATCAAAACCGAGCAACACTTTTGATTACTTCCTGAATGTTGACTCTCCACTTCCATGCGTTCCACACTCTTTCACCGTTCGTGTTTTCTCTTGTCTGCCTCGCCTCTCAGCGCAACAGTTGATATTATATCAGCACTTTTCTCTTTTGTAAACCCCTTTTTGACAAATTTTTTATCTTTTTTACATTATCGGCAAATTCTACATTTTAAACTCACTTGTTGTTTATTTTATCCCAAAATTCACTATATACACCCTTTTTTAAAAATATACTTTATTCGACAGATTTTCAAAACAATTTTCTTGACAAAGAATGGGTATATATATATAATAGTATTAACAAATAAATCCCCTTAAAAACATTGACGGGAACAAGATGCAAATGAACCGGCAAAGAGAGCTGACGGTTGGTGTGAGTCAGCATGGAACATTGTATGGATAGCTCATCCCCGAGTTTTTCGTGTGAAGTGTATATACTATATATATGTAATGCGAAACGCAAGACTGCGTTATCGGTCGGGACTTTGTCAGAAGTCTTTAAGGAGAACACAGTGATGTGTTCTTGAATACGGGTGGTACCACGGATTTTATTCGTCCCTTTGTTTAGGGGGGCGATTTTTTTGTGCTATTTAACAGGAGGTTATTATATGAAACCATCATTTGAAAAGTACATTCCCTTTAAGCAGATTAATCTGCCGGACAGACAGTGGCCAAACAATACTATAACAAAAGCACCGATCTGGTGCAGTGTTGACCTTCGTGACGGTAATCAGGCGCTTGTCGATCCTATGAACCTTGAAGAAAAGCTCGAATTTTTCCACGCACTTTGCGATATGGGCTTTAAGGAAATCGAAATCGGTTTTCCGAGTGCGTCAGAAACAGAATATGAAATCTGCCGTGAGCTTATTGAAAACAACCACATTCCCGATGATGTAACAATTCAGGTTCTTGTTCAGGCAAGAGAGCATCTTATCAGAAAAACTTTTGAGGCTGTTAAGGGTGCTAAGAATGTTATCGTTCATTTCTATAACTCAACTTCAACTCTCCAAAGAAAAGTTGTTTTCAAAACAGATATGGACGGCGTAATCAAAATTGCCGTTGACGGTGCAAAGCTTATTAAACAGCTTACTGATGAATATGACGGAGATACAAACTTCAGATTTGAATATTCTCCCGAAAGCTTCAGCGGTACTGAGCCTGAAAACGCTGTTGAAATCTGCGACAGGGTTATCGAGGCACTCGGTTCGACTGCCGAAAACAAGTTGATTGTCAATCTTCCTAATACTGTTGAGATGTGTACACCGAACACATATGCAGATCAGATTGAATACTTTGCAAGAAATCTTAAACATCGTGACGCCGCTATTATCAGTATTCACCCACACAATGACCGTGGATGCGGTGTTGCCGCAGGCGAACTTGCATTGCTTGCAGGTGCTGAAAGAGTTGAGGGTACACTCTTCGGCAACGGTGAGCGTACAGGTAATATGGATATCGTTACAATGGGACTTAATATGTTCACACAGGGCGTTGATCCTAAGCTTGACTTTTCAAATCTTCCAAAGCTCCGTGAAATCTATGAGCGTTGCACAAATATGAAGATTGATCCTCGTCAGCCATATATCGGCGAGCTTGTATTTACAGCATTCTCGGGCTCACATCAGGACGCTATCAACAAGGGTATGAAGTATATGAAAGAAAGCGGAACTGAGTACTGGGAAATTCCGTATCTTCCGATTGACCCTGCCGATGTCGGCAGAGAGTATGAGCCGATTATCAGAATCAACTCACAGTCCGGTAAGGGCGGTGCGGCTTTTGTTATGAACAATAACTTCGGTTATGACCTTCCGAAGAGAATGCATCCCGAATTTTCAAAGCTTGTTCAGGCAAAATGCGAGGAGCTTGGCAGAGAGCTTATTCCGAAAGAGCTGTTTGAGGTGTTCGAGAAGAATTATCTTGAGCATAAGCAGAAATATGTTCTCTCAAGCAGAAAGATTTATGAAGAGAGCGAAAACGGCAATGATTATGTTCACTTCAAGGGCAAGATGAAGATTAACGGCAACGAAGAGGTTTCTCTCAGCGGTGTCGGCAACGGTCCTATTGACGCATTCTTCAATGCAATCAAGAAGGTCGGTCTTGACAAGTACGAGTTCATCTCATACAGTCAGCACGCAATTTCGCAGGGTTCAGACTCAAAGGCTGTTTCATATATCGAACTCAAAAAGCCTGACGGAAAAAGTATCTTCGGCATCGGCATTGACTCAAATGTCAATGTTGCATCGGTACTCGGTGTTCTCAACGCAATCAACAGAGCCGAGGCTTAATCAATTTAACAATTCAATTTTCAGGGCTGTGCGAATGTGCAGTCCTGTTTTTTATGAAACAAGATGTTAATAATTGACTTTTGAAACGCAGACATATATAATGTAAACATATAATCGCAAATAGAAATTGTAGGGGTTAAAATGAAAAAGAAAGTAATTATAATTATTGCAGTGGTTTGTGTAGCGATTATTGCCGTTGTCGGTACAATCTTCGGCGTAAATGCTTACAACAATTACACCATACAGCAACAGACAGAACAGCAAGTCAAAAGTATTGACGATACATACTCAAAATTTACAAAGGAAACCGACAGAGCCAAAAAGTTAGTTATATTATCCGATTTCATTAAGAACAAGCCATCAACAAGTGATGAAATCAAGGTTGAAGTGTTAAACTCTGTTGAGCCAAAGTACAATGAAACACTTGCAAAAATGCAAAAGTTTTTCACAGATGATTATGATAAGACAATAAAAGATAACACTATTGACAGCAAAACTCTTGAAAAAACTGACGATAAAAAGAAGTTGCAGTCTTGTATTGATAATCTTGAGGCTTTAAAGAAAACAATTGATTCCGAAAAAAGCAATGTATTCTATAAAAAGGATATTGGCAACTACGATAAAAAGCCTGACGAATTGATTAGTTCGTATAATGACAGAATAACTGCCATTGAAAAAGCCGAAGCTGAAGCAAAGGCTAAGAAAGAAGCCGAGGCAAAAAAGAAAGCCGAAGAAAAAGCTAAACAGGAAAAAAAGAAGCAAACCGAGAGCAGTAACACAAACAACACCGATAACTCCTACAGTGATAATACAAACAGTTACAGCGACAGCGGAAACAGCTACGACAGCGAAAACAATAATTACAGTTCTAACGATAGTAACTACAGCGGTGGAAATAATTATAACTATGATTCAGGTAATTCATCGTCTAGTTCTAATTCTTCACATGGAAATTGGACTCACAAATATGGCGATGACGAAAATGGCTATAGCTATTTTGACAATAATGGCAATGCCTGGGATGATAATGGCAACACTTGGAATTACAATGACGCAAGAAAAGAATTTGGTATGTAATTTTATAATTTAATTTTAAATTAATATTTTTTATTTCTAATTTTTAATAACCAGTTATAAAACTTTTATCGGTCGGATAATTTTTTAAAATTGTCCGACCGATTTTTTGCGTAAAGTCGGATGCAATTTTTTGTTTAATGTAAAATTCAAATACCGCTTTCAGAAAAACGTTACAAATCGCCTTTAAAAATCAAGAATTTCGTTACAAATGATTGAATATTTTCAAGAATAATGTTACACCGTCTTTATTTGTCCTTAAATCGTCCATAATAAGCCTGTGAGCGAAAAATAGGGGCATACAGCTAACATAGCTATATGCCCCTGAAAATCGGTTTTAAAGCTTATTTCATGCTGTTTTCGTAAGACTCAATCATCTTTTTAACCATCTGACCGCCTACAGAACCTGCTTCTCTTGCGGAAATGTCGCCGTTATATCCCTGTTTGAGGTTTACGCCTACTTCGTTGGCACATTCCATCTTAAAGCGTTCCATGGCTTCCTTTGCCTGAGGTACATTAATCTGATTGTTATTGCTTGACATAATTTGTTTTCTCCTTTTCAAAACTTTTAAATCTCGTTAAATTTATTAATAAAGCGGCGTTTCGGCATCCCGTTTTCATCGCCGCAATAGTATTGTTTGCGGTGAAATTCGTTTTATTATTTGTAATTTTTTCAAGTTTTGAAATTAACAAAAAACATCATACAAAGCAAAAAGCAGCCATGCCAAACGACATAACTGCTTTTTATATTGTGTATGAAAGGGTTAGGGAAATAAGCCTTTCGTCTTGCTGTTGAATATATTAATTTACTTCTTCTCGATTGAATCGGTCTTGTAGATGAAGTCAACCTTACCGTCCATAGCATCGGAAATACCGCTGTAGTTGTTGTACTTCTTTGATGCTTTCTGAACAGCCTTGAAACGGTCGATGATATCCCGGACATCACCGTTTGCGGCATCAACAATGCTGTCAATGCCCTCCTCTTTGAACTTCTTCATACCCTTGGACAATGTCATTGCACCGTCATTGAGCTGTTTAACGCCGTCAACAAGTGCTGCACTGCCGTCCTTGAGAGTACCAACACCCTCGAAGAGGCTCTTTGTACCGTCCGAAAGTGAGCTTGTGCCGTTTTTGAGAGTCTTTACACCGCTTTTAAGGCTTGATGTACCGTCCTTGAGGGTTGAAGTACCGCTCTTGAGTTCGCTTGTACCGCTCTTAAGACTTGAAGAACCGTTCTTGAGCTGACCGGCACCGCTTACAAGTGAACCTGTGCCGTCCTTGAGTGTATATGTGCCGGCGAGAATCTGCTGAGCGCCCTCGTTAGCCTGATCAACACCTGCTGTGTATGAAAGCACACCCTGATAGAATGTGTTGTAGCTGTCAAGCTGAGTTTTGAGAGCCTGAAGTGACTTTCTGCCTGCCTGAGCTTTTGCAACACCTGCCTGAATCTGACTCTGAACCTCTTCGCTGTTCATATTTGTTTCGATAAGGCTCTGAATCTGTGACGCTGTGTTGCTGTCAATTGCAGCCTGAACCGCAGATGTACTCATCTGTGTAGAAACTGCAGTAGAAACCTGAGCCTGAACTTCTTCGCTGACCTGACCTGCGGCAACAGCGGCATCATACTGATCTGCCGTCATACCAAGACCTGCGGCTGCGAGAACCTGTTCCGTAACAGACTTTCTTACTGTTGCCTCAACGGCTGTTCTGATAACATCCTTCTGGCTGTTTACAGTTGCCGTTACTGTTTCAAGTGCTGTATTGTAAGCAAGCTTCTGAGCATTTTCATCGCTGAGTGATGAAATAAGCCCTTCAAGAACGCTGCCATAGTTTTTAATTGTAAGCTTGTCAGCTGTAAGACCTGCGGCGGCAATCTGAGTGTCGGCAGTTGAAAGAAGTGTGTTAAACACCTGTTCTGCACCGCCGTTTAGAGTTGCGCTGTTGGATGAAAGCTTGCCGAGACCGCCCGCAAGTGTTGCAACATAACTGCTGAGACTTGCCGCACCGTTGTCAACCTGTGACGCACCGCCTGCAAGTGTTGCAAGACCGCTGTCAAGCTGTGATGCACCACTGTCAAGCTGTGACGCACCGTTTTTGAGCTTTGCCGCACCGTCATCAAGCGTTTTTGCACCGCTTGAAAGACCGTCTGCACCGCTGTCAAGTTTTTTTGCACCGCTGTTTACCTGTTCTGCACCGTCATAAAGCTTGTCAATACCTTCAATGAGTGTGCCTGACTTGTCAAGAAGTGTGCCGATACCGTCATAAAGCTGTGAAGAACCGTCAACAAGCTGTTCTGCGGCGTCTTCGAGTTCATCAAGAGAATCCTTAAGCTCGTCAACCTTATCGTCAACCTTTGAAAAATCAACATCGTTGAAAATATCGTTCATTGCAACTGTCATTGTTGTTGAAAGTTCAAAATCGGTTGTATCTGCTGTGATTTCAACATAATCAGGGATTTCCATTTCATCCTTGTCAATGTCAAGGCTGTCCTGCATACCCGGAAGAGCAAAACCGGCAACGATTGTTCTTGTACCGTCATTGATAGCCTTGCCGTTTGAAACCTCTACATTTTTGAAGTTGTCATCGTCAAGAATCATACCCGAAAGCATAAGGAACGGAACATTAACTTCTTCTGTCTTGCCGTTAATCTTAACCTTTTCCTTCTGTGTGTTTTCATAGTCAATGCGGATTGTAACCTTACCGCTCTTGCCTGCGATTTCATCGGCAGAAACAGTTTTGCCGTTAAGCTTGTAGCTTAATTTGAGCTTTACGGGAAGTTCGGTTGTGCCTGTTCCCTGATAGTAGATGTCATCGCCATTTGCAGCCCACTCATAAGCATTGTCTTCGTTTACCGTGTATGTTTCGTCACCCTTAACATTTTTAACATCCTTGAGGTTTGAAACATCCTTTACCTTGCCTTTTGCATCTACACCCTTGAGCCAGTCGCTTACAATGATTTTCTTAGCCGCACCGCTTGCGTCGGCAATAACATAAACGGTTTCATTTTTGCTGAGCTTTTTGAGAGCCTCTTTAGTTGTGCTTGCCTTCTTAACAGCCTCAACCGTACTTTCTGTCTGAACACCGAGAGCCTGTGCAGTATTGTCTGCACCGGCGGAATAAGCGGCAACACCTACTCCGCTGCAAAGGATTGTGAGTGCAAGCGCACCTGAAATAGCACCCTTGATATAGTTTTTGCTTAAAAATTTATGATTATTATTTTTGTTAGTCTTTTTCATTATACATCAGCCTCCGAAATTGATGTTTTTTTCGGCTTAAAACCGAGAGTTGTCTTTGCAATTACCTTGTCGAACAGCATAAACATTGCCGGCAAAATAAGCGTTACGCAGAACATACTGATGACAGCGCCTCTTGCAAGGAGCTTACAGATTGATGAAATAAGGTCAACATCCGAGTAGAATGCGACGCCGATTGTAGCGGCAAAGAGTCCCATTGCACTAACGATAATTGACGGAATTGAAGTTTCAAGAGCCGTAATAACCGAAGTGCGTTTATCGTTTCCGAGATACCTTTCCTTCTTATATCGTGTCGTCATCAAAATTGCGTAGTCAACCGTTGCACCAAGCTGAATTGTACTTATACAGATAGGTGTGATGAACGGGAGCGACTCGCCCATAAGATGCGGAATACCAAGGTTAATAAAGATTGCAAGCTCAATAACCGCAACAAGAATAATCGGAAGTGTGATACTCTTTTCAACAATCGCAATGATAATGAAGATTGCAACAATAGAAATTGCATTTACAACCTGAAAGTCAACTGTCGTGATGTTTACAAGGTCGTTTGTACAAGCGGCTTCACCGATGAGAAGTCCGTCCTTATCATACTTTGTAATGATTTTATTCAACTCGTCAATCTGCTTTGCCATAGGATCTGTGGCTGTTTTGTACTCAGAGTTGATAAGCATAAGCTCCCATTTATCATTTTTGAGAACGCTTGTGATTGAATCGGGAAGAACCTCTTCCGGAACAAGCGAACCTACAACGCTTTCAAGGCCGAGAACATATTTTACGCCGTCAACCTTTTCAAGCTCGTTTGTCATATTTCTTGCGTCCTTTGCAGAAAGCGAAGAATCAACAAGAACCATATGTGTTGTACCGACACCGAATTCATCTTTAAGCTTTGTGTTGGCAATTACATTTGCCATATCTTCGGGAAGACTTTCCGACAAATCGTAGTAAATCTCATTGTTTGTCTGGCTGTATGCCGAATAGAACGGATAAATAAGAGCCGCAAACATCACGAGAAATACGGGGAAAATTTTAACAAGTCCTGTTGCAAGCTTCTTTGTTGACGGAATAAGCGACTTATGCATTGTCTTTTCAAGAGGCTTGTCAAGAACAAGAATGAGTGACGGAAGAACCGTTACACAGGAGATAACACCGAGGATAACACCCTTTGCCATTACAATACCGAGGTCAAGACCGAGTGTGAATGTCATAAAGCAAAGTGCGATAAAGCCTGCAACCGTTGTGATTGAACTTCCGATTACGGAACGGACGGTTTCGTGAATTGCCACGGCCATTGCCTGCTTGTGGTTTTCACAAATGCCCTTTTGCTCTTCATAACTGTGCCACAGGAAGATTGAGTAGTCCATTGTTACCGCAAGCTGAAGGACTGCCGCCAACGCTTTGGTAATGAATGAAACCTCACCCATAAAGTAGTTACTGCCCATATTTACAAGGATAGCAACCGCTATACTTGCAAGGAACACAAACGGGATAATCCAGTTATCCATAAAGATCATCATTGCAATTACCGCAAGGACAACAGCGATTGCAACATAAGTCATTTCCTGTTCCTCAAACATATCCTTCATATCCGTAATCATTGCCGACATACCCGAAACAAAGCATTGTTTACCGGCAACCGAACGGATTTCTTCGATAGCGTTCATTGTTTCATCAGCTGATGTTGAAGTATCGAAGAATACCGCCATCATTGTTGCATTTCCCGAATTGAACGCATCATAAATTTTGTCGGGCAACATTTCCTTTGGAATTGAGATGTCGGCAAAATCGTCATACCAAAGAACCGTATCAACATGGTCGATTTCTTTGATTTTTTCCTCTGTTGCCGCAACATCCTTATCATCCATATTCTCAAAGATGAGGAATGAAAAAGCACCCTTTCCAAAGTCATCAAGCAGATAATCCTGACCCTTGATTGTGTCGAGGTTATCGGGAAGATAACTAAGAATGTCGTAATTAACCCTTGTAAATGCCATTCCCAAGGCTGACGGAATCATCAGCGCAACGGCAAGTATAAGGATTACGAAACGGCTTTTAACAACCGCTTTCCCTAACTTCATATTTCATACTCCTTCATATATGATTTGCAGACTGCACTCTGCATTCAAAGGAACGATCCGAGAGGTGAACCGTATTTCCTTTGTCCGTAATATATTCTATTACGGCTTTGTTAAAATTTAAACAGACACAAAAAATGCCGTGTCAGGAATTTAGACACGGCAATAAATTTGTACGGAAATCAGACATTTTGTTAAATTCGTCTGCATTTCAGACACGCAAACAAACGCAAATATTCAATTTTAACCAATAAAACAGCAATCAGGCATTGATTTTGGCACATCTGTCCAATGCAGACTCCATTGAACCCTCAAACAGCTCACAAATGCGTTTCATCTTAATTCTGAGGTCATATTTCATACCTCCGCCGAGCCAGTCGATAATAAAACCGACAAGCTGACACTTGTAATACATAATCATTGCGTCAAGGTCATCTTCGGCAATATTTTTTGTAATTTCAAGCTTGTCAAAATAGCTTTTTATAGCGTGAGTACAAATTCTGTTGAGATACACATCAAATGTAGTTCTGTTCGCAGAATTGTAAATGTGCTGAATCACCGACTTGTTAGAAAAAGCATAGTCAATTACAGAAATCAGACTTTCATAAACAGAGGTATTGCTGTCGGTTTCGGTCGCAACAAATCTGTCAGCCTCTTCAACGAGAATTTCCTCAAGAAGCGACGGAATGTCGTCAAAATGGTAGTAGAAAGAATTACGGTTAATTCCGCATTCTTCAACAATCTCCTTAACTGTAATTTTATTCAACGGCTTTTTATTCAAGAGCGAAATAAAGGTCGCCTTGATAGCCGCCTTGGTAAATGTCGGCATAGTGTCCCCCCTGAAAATTGCAAAACATCCGTGTGCAGACGGATATTTCCGTTCCGAATTTTTTCATACACAATATATGCAGCCGATTGCTGCACTAATCAAAGTAAATTGTATCACAATTATTTAAAAATAGCAATAACAAGCATATTAACAAAATCAGGGGTTTGTTTTGTATTTCCTATGTAAAAAAGCCCCGAAATTGATGTTACCCCCAAAAAAGTCAAACCAAAAATCTAATGATTTTGGAGGTTGATTCAAAATCGTGGCTTTATAGTTATCAAGTGATAAATTCAATATCTTTCGGAAAATCATTTTGCACACTGCAAAGGCTGATTTCATAGTCCGAAAATTTGTATTGTTTCATATAATATTCAGTTTGATTTTCAGAGAATTTTCCGTTGCTGACATCAACACTTTTTGCGCCACGGTGAAATCCGTCACCCATACATTTTAGGAGTGCCTCTTTTTTAGTCCACAATTCAAAAAATGTGCCGAGCCTGTCAAAAGCGTTGCCGAGCAATTTCATCTCGTTGTCGCAGAAAACAATTTTGCCGAGCCTTATACCATTGAGAAATCGAATTTCTTCAATATCACAGCCAACTTCGGACCCCGACAACGCAAAAAGCACATAGCTTCCGCTGTGCGAAATATTGAAACAAAGTCCGTTGTCACATTCGGGTTTGCCGAATTCATTCACGGTGATTTTTGCACCGCCAAGAAATTTGTTCATAAACAATCCGCCTGCAATGCAACGCAGTTTATCGTCAGCTCTGCGGCATCTTTGAACACGCTCCGCCCTTTCGGGAGAAAGCTCACCGACTCTGTCAAAAGAAATTTTGTGGATATCGGTTATAAAAAGCCGTGTTTTCATATCAATAGCCACGGAGTGCGTCAAGCGAATCATCGGACATAATCCAATCGTTCACATCAATTTCCGTAAAATCGGTTTTATCGTTTCTGACAATAACCTTGTCAATACCTGCGTTGATAACCATACGCTTGCACATTGCACACGAAGATGTGTTCTGAACATACTCGCCATTTGACATCTCCTTGCCGACAAGATAAAGCGTTGCGCCAATCATCTGTTCTCTTGAAGCGTGGATAATAGCGTTCGCCTCGGCGTGAACGCTTCTGCAAAGTTCGTAACGCTCGCCACGGGGAATGTTGCGTTCCTGACGGATACAAAATCCCAAATCACAGCAATTTTTTCTGCCTCTCGGAGCGCCTGTATAGCCTGTTGAAACAATCTGGTCGTTGTTCACGATAATTGCGCCAAAATTTCTGCGCAGGCAAGTTCCCCTTTCAAGCACAGTTTCGGCAATGTCAAGATAATAATTAATTTTGTCAATTCTGTCCATATAAAAACACCGTCCGTTATCATAATTTCAAATTCGGTCAAGTATATTTTAGAGTAGTCGAAAGCAGTATCAGCCTTTGAGCTTTTCAACACAATCTCTGCATACATATTTTCCGCCGAATGCAATCAGATTATCAAGAGTATTGCAAAAAACGCACTTGCTCTCTGCCTTTTTTATCGTAACGCACTCATCGTCAGCCTCAATGTGAAGAATGTCACCCGGCTTAATGTTGAGGTGGTTGCGGATATCCTTTGATATTACAATTCTGCCTGCTTTATCAATTTCCCTAAAGTTTGTATAAATCATTTTAATTCACCATAATCCCTATTTTTTAATTCACTATAATCCCTATTTTTACCTATACTACCATTTTTCGGGATTTTTGTCAACGATTTTATTAAATAATTTGATTACAAAAATGACAATATTGTATATTTTGTCGTTAATTGCAGCAAAAGGAGTAAAAATGCTGAATTATATCTGGAGCGGACTCATTGCCGTGAGCGTATTATGTGCGTTGTTTATGGGCAACACCGCCGACATTTCAAACGCACTCATCGAAAGCGGAGCGTCATCAATACAGCTTATCCTCACAATGGCAGGCATAATCTGCCTTTGGTCGGGAATTATGAAAATCGCAGTCGAAAGCGGTTTGACAAACATTTTTGCAAAAATCTTTGCACCGTTGCTCCGTCCGCTTTTTCCGAGACTTGATAAAAAAAGCGACGCCTTTCAAAGCATCACCATGAATATCAGTGCAAATCTGCTCGGACTCGGCAATGCCGCAACACCTTTCGGACTAAAAGCAATGGAACAGCTGCACACGCTCAATGACCGCCGTGACATTGCGAGCAACGAAATGGTTGTTTTTGTAGTTATGAACACAGCGTCACTCCAGCTGTTACCAACAACGCTTGCCGCACTCCGCCAATCCTACGGAAGCTCTGCGCCTTTTGAAATCATCGTTCCCGTCTGGATAAGCTCTGCGTGTGCGTTGACGGTGGCATTGCTGATTGCCTGTACGCTGAATATCAGGCAAGGCAAAATTTGAGAAATGTGGTGAGCAAATGGAATTTGTAATGCCGGCATTTGCGTGTATTGTTGTGGTGTTCGGGCTGATAAAAAAAGTTCCCGTATTCGATGTGTTCATTTCGGGGGCAAAAGAGGGAGTAAAACTTCTGTACAACATTGCCCCTACAATTATGGGACTTGTGTTTGCCGTTGACCTTTTGCAGTCAAGCGGAGCAATTGACGCAATATGCTCACTGATTCAGCCGACAGCTGAATTTTTAGGATTTCCGAAAGAAATCGTTCCGCTCGTACTCCTCCGCCCCGTTTCGGGAAGCGGTTCAACCGCACTCCTCACAGCCCTTTACAAAACCTGCGGTCCCGACAGCTTTGCAGGCAGAACAGCATCCGTACTCGCAGGTTCAAGCGAAACAACCTTCTACGCAATCGCAATGTACTTTGGCTGTATCCGAGTCAAAAAAATTCGCCACACCCTCTTTGCCGCCATAACCGCCGACCTAACCGCCGCAATTATGAGTGTTATAACGGTCAGATTGTGGTTTAATATGTGATTGTAAAGTGTTCCCATTTCGGCACGATTTTATTTTAACATTTTTCAATTTGTCATTTCCCTTGCCAAACAAAGTTATTATTCCAAAGAATCCGATACTAAATCACAAAATTAAAAAGCCCTTTGAGAAAAGGATTTCTCCTCTCTCAGAGGGCTTGGTAAACTGGAATTGTTCGGGCTTTTCGAATACTAACGTCCTTAATTCCGTTCAATAATTGATTTATAGTAGTTACCAAAGTCAGCAAGTGAGTTAACAATTGGAAGCATTTTTGTTCCGAGTTCCGTTAAGCCGTATTCAACTCTCG
>ERZ780203.1942-NODE-1942-length-12827-cov-15.594582_pt1 | contig 12827 bp, 13 predicted proteins | sample MGYA00511168_ERZ780203 | MGnify/ENA primary metagenome ERZ780203 (study PRJEB29588, sample SAMEA2156577) | human gut metagenome | biome: human gut; feature: human-associated habitat; material: faeces | place: Denmark | collected 2008/2010 ...
CGGCTGCTGCGCGTGTCCGCCGACGCTGCCGTCGCGCCCGAACAGAATGGCGCGCGAGCTGGTCGTTCCCTGATCGAGCGCCAAAATATACCGCTGCATGAAGATACCCCCTTGTTCATTTGGACCGCCTTATGCTATACTAATGAATAAGATTATATCATGCAGGAGGGTTTTGCGCCATGGCTATTTGCAGGGAATTTTACTTCCCCTCGTCGGACGGCTCCTCGCGCATTCACGCGGCGGAGTGGACACCCGAGAGCGGTGAGATCATCGGCGTTTTACAGATCGCGCACGGCGTGGCGGAATACGGCATGCGCTACGCGCCGTTTGCCGAATTCATGACCGAGCACGGCTTTGCCGTCGTGGCGAACGACCACCTCGGCCACGGCCTTTCCGCCGAGAAGGACGCCGACACGCTCTATTTCGGCCCGCGCGACGGCTGGAAGCATGTTGTGGACGACATGTACGCCCTGCGCTGCCGCACGAAGGAAAAATATCCCGATGTTCCCTATTTTCTCATGGGCCACTCGATGGGATCGTTTTTAACGCGCACCTATCTCATCCGCTATCCCGGCACCGTTGACGCCGCCATCATCATGGGCACGGGGCATCAGTCCCCCGCGATCGTCGCGGGCGGGCGCGCCATCGCCAAGGTCGCGGGCAAGCGCCACGGCTTCCAGGCGCACTCTCCGCGCGTGGAGGCGCTGGCTTTCGGTGCTTACAATAAGGCGTTCGCGCCCAACCGCACGGAGGTCGACTGGCTCAGCGTGAGCGACAACAATGTCGACGCCTACATTGCCGACCCTCTCTGCGGTCAGAAAGCGAGCATCGGGCTCTTCTACGAGATGCTCGGCGGCATCCGCTTCATCAGCACGCCGAAAAACATCGCGTCGATGAACCGCAACACGCCCATTCTCTTCATCTCCGGCGACAAGGACCCCGTCGGCGAGATGGGCAAGGGCGTCAAGCGCGCATACGAGGCCTTTCGCCGCGCCGGCGTGCGCGACGTGGAGCTGAAGCTCTACAAGGGCCTGCGGCACGAGATTCTGAACGAAGACTGCCGTGCCGTGGTCTATAACGACCTGTGGAGCTGGATCGAAAAACATTTATGAATAAAGTCAGGAAGGCGAACCGTCAGGCGGTTCGCCTTCTTTTACTTCGGAGCAACGTTCGCGGCGTCAAAGCGTCGATATCGTGCGTCGTGAGCAGGACGCGCGCGGTCAGGATGCCGTCAAGCGTGACGAGGAACACCGCCAGCGCCGCGGCCCACTCTGGAAGCAGTGCGGCATAGCCCTCCAGAACCGGCTGCACATACCGCACGGCGAGCATCGACAATATTCCCCAGCAGATGGAAAACGGCAGGCAGATGCGGCCGTTCACGTCGCATTTGGTCGAAGAATAGTCCCAGAACTGCACTTGAAACAGCCTTTCATAGCCCCAGTGCACGGCGTATTCCATCGCCGTCGCCGCGAGCATACCGAGCAAGATCTGCTCCCACGCGCCGGGGAGCTTTTCCGCCCCCAGCAATAAAATCGTGACCATTGCAAAGCCGTACACCGGACACAGCGGCAGGAACACGAAGCACCGCCGCAGCCGGTGGCTCGAGCTTGTCGCTGCGGCGAAGAGCTTTTCCAAGCAATAGCCCAAAAAGCTGTAAGCAAACCAGTACCAGATATGATTCATTTCTTCCTCCGCGCCCGTTTTTTTCAGTATGGCCCGCGCAGATGGAAAAATGCGTGCCGCGCGCGTTGCAAAGCGCGGCGAATCATGGTAAAATGACAAAAAATCGACAGGAGAACACAACTATGCCTGATACCTGGGAAGCTCTGGAACACGACTGTAAAAATTGCCGCGAATGCTCGCTGTGGGAGACGCGCACGAACGTCGTCTTCGGCGTCGGCAATCAGAATGCTGAAGTTTTATTCATCGGCGAAGGCCCCGGCGCGAACGAGGATGCGCAGGGCGTGCCATTCGTCGGCAGGGCCGGTCATCTGCTCGACGACATGCTCGAGATCATCGGCCTCAAGCGCGATGACGTGTATATCGCCAACATCGTCAAGTGCCGCCCGCCGGAAAACCGCGACCCGCTCGGCGTGGAGCAGGACGCCTGCATCGGCTATCTTCGCCGTCAGGTCGCGCTGCTGCGGCCCAAGATCATCGTCTGCCTCGGGCGCATCGCGGCCATGCGCATCATCAAGCCCGACTTCAAGATCACGCGCGAGCACGGGCAGTGGTTCGAAAAGAACGGCTTTCAGATGATGGCCGTGTATCACCCCGCGGCACTGCTGCGCGATCCGCGCCGCAGACCCGAGTCGTTTGAAGATTTCAAGGGCTTACAGCAGAAGATCAATGAGCTTTGCGAACACACCCATGCCGTTTCCTAATGCAAATAGCATACTTTTCGGTGCTGTGCCCTGCCAAATTCCTACATAAATGGTGTTTTTTGGATAAAAATGCTATTGACGGCCATTTTTGTGTGTGCTATATTACTACCATCCTTTTTGAAAGGACTTGGAGCTTGAGTGATGAAGACTGTTGTAAGCAACGTTGCATATCGCTTTTACTATTACTCTTACTTTTACTTTAAGGACAAGGTAAGAGCGATTTGTGATGCCCGTAGCTGAAAGGTCTTTCGAACCAACACTTGAAGGTCACTTCAAAAAGAGTTGAGTCAAGGAACCCGCCGTATGGACCACAAGTCCTTACAGCGGGTTTTATTGTTATCAGCGAGAAATAAAAATTGGAGGAAAAAAGCATGAACACCAAACGCATCATTTCTCTTGTTGCCTCTCTTGCCCTCGTTCTCAGCCTGAGCGTGGGTCTGACCGGCTGCGGCGATAAGGCCGCACAGGACGACAATCAGGGCAGCACCGACGGCGAAGGCACGAAGTACACCGTCGGCATCTGCCAGCTCGTGCAGCACGAGGCACTCGACGCTGCCACCCAGGGCTTCATCGACGCGCTGAATGAGGCTCTGCCCGGCCAGGTCGAATTCCAGAACAAGAACGCTTCCGGCGACAACGCCAACTGCTCCACCATCGTCAACGGCTTCGTTTCCGACGGCGTTGACCTCATCATGGCGAACGCCACCGGCGCGCTGACCGCCGCGGCTGCCGCCACGAGCGACATCCCCATCCTCGGCACTTCCATCACCGCTTACGGCGTTGCTCTTGATATTGACGACTTCAACGGCACTGTCGGCGGCAACATCTCTGGCACCTCCGACCTCGCCGACCTCGAGGCGCAGGCCAACATGATCTCCGAGTGGTTCCCCGAAGCCAAGAAGGTCGGCCTGCTGTTCTGCTCCGCCGAGCCCAACTCCCGCTACCAGATCGAAGAGGTCGCCAAGTACCTCTCCGACAAGGGCATTGAGACCCAGGAGTTCGCCTTCACTGACACGAACGACGTCGCTTCCGTCACGCAGTCCGCCGCCGACTACTCCGACGTTGTCTACGTCCCCACCGATAACACCGCCGCCTCCAACACCGAGGCCATCGCAAACGTTCTCGTTCCCGCGGGCGTGCCTGCCATCTGCGGCGAAGAGGGCATCTGCAAGGGCTGCGGCGTCGCGACCCTCTCCATCAGCTACTATGACCTCGGCGTGACCACCGGTAAGATGGCCGCCAAGATCCTGACCGGCGAGGCCGACATCTCCGAGATGCCCATCGAGTTCACCGAGGCCACCCCGAAGTACAACGCCTCCATGTGCGAGACGCTCGGCATCGAGCCTCTCGAGGGCTACACTGCCATCGAAGAGTAATCTGATCACATCCCCCCGCAGGCAGGGACGGGCTTAGCCCGTTCCTGCCTCAACAAGAGATAGGAGGAGAGAACCCATGAGTTTTCTTTCGTCGCTGATGAACGCACTGCCCGGCGCTGCCGCACAGGGTCTCGCCTGGGGCATTATGGCCATCGGCGTTTACATCACCTTCCGCATTCTGGACGTGGCGGACCTGACCGTCGACGGCTCGCTGGCAACTGGCGGCGCTGTCTGCGTCATGCTGATCCGCGGCGGCTTCAATCCCTGGATCGCCCTGCTGTGCGCGATGCTCGCCGGTATGCTGGCAGGCCTCGTCACCGGTCTTTTCCACACGCGCTGCGGTATTCCGGCCATTCTCGCCGGTATCCTGACGCAGCTTGCGCTGTATTCGATCAATCTGCGCATCATGGACAGCAAGGCAAACCAGGCACTCAGCGTTGATAAATATCCGCTGCTGCTTTCGCAGCGCTATGTGCGCGAGCTCTCGATGAACAATCCCCTGCCGCTGCTGCTTCTCTTCACAGCCGCGGTCATCGCCATCCTGTACTGGTTCTTCGGCACGGAGAAGGGCAGCTCGCTGCGCGCGACCGGCGCAAACCCCCACATGGCGCGCGCACAGGGCATCAACACGAACTCGAATATCGTGCTTGGACTGATGGTCTCGAACGGTCTTGTCGCCCTCTCCGGCGCGCTGCTGGCGCAGTATCAGGGCTCGAGCGACATCAACATGGGCCGCGGCGCCATCGTCATCGGCCTTGCCGCCGTCATCATCGGCGAGGTCATCTTCGGCAAGATCTTCACGAACTTCGGCCTCACGCTGCTGGCCGTTTCCATCGGCGCGATCATCTACTACATCGTGCTCCAGATCGTGCTGCAGCTCGGTCTGAACACCAACGACTTAAAGCTCATCACGGCGCTGATCGTGGCGGTCTTCCTCGCCATCCCCTACTGGAAGAGCAAGATGTTCCGCCGCAAGGTGCAGCCCCAGAGCGCAAAGAACGGAGGCAACGGCCATGCTTGAACTCAAGGAACTTTATAAGACCTTTAACCCCGGCACCATCAACGCCAAGACCGCGCTGAACGGCCTGAGTCTGACGCTGAACGACGGCGACTTCGTCACCGTCATCGGCGGCAACGGCGCGGGCAAGTCCACGATGCTCAACGCCACCGCCGGCACGTTCTTTGTCGACTCCGGCAAGGTCATCATCGACGGCTCCGACGTCACGAACCTGCCCGAGCACAAGCGCGCGGCATTCATCGGCCGCGTGTTCCAGGACCCGATGATGGGCACCGCCCCCTCGATGTGGATCGAAGAGAACCTCGCCCTCGCCGCCCGCCGCGGCCAGCGCCGCGGTCTTTCCTGGGGCGTGACGAAAGAAGAAAAGGAGCAGTACCGCGAGCTGCTCGGCGGTCTCGGCCTCGGTCTTGAGTCCCGCCTGACCACCAAGGTCTCGACGCTCTCCGGCGGCCAGCGCCAGGCGCTCACGCTGCTGATGGCAACGCTCAAGCGCCCCAAGCTGCTGCTGCTCGATGAGCACACTGCAGCCCTCGACCCGAAGACCGCCGCCAAGGTCATGGAGCTCACTGACCGCATCGTGCGCGAGGGCCAGCTCACCACGCTGATGATCACGCACAACATGCGCGATGCCATTCAGTACGGCAACCGCCTCATCATGCTGCACGACGGCCACGTCATCCTCGACATTGCGGGCGAGGAGAAGGAGAAGCTGACCGTGCCCGATCTTCTTGAGCAGTTCACGAAGGCCAGCGGCGACGAGTTCGCCAACGACCGCGCGATCCTCTCCTAACGTTTTCTCTCTCCCCTATAAAGCACAAAAAGAGCCTGAACGCTTTGTTCAGGCTCTTTTCTTATCCTTTTTTACGCTTCCCGCAGCACGACCTCGACAATGCCGACATCGTCGGTATCGGGGTAGAAGTTCACCTGCCACGGCTCAGTAAAGCCGGGGTCGACCTCCTCCTGCACAGATCGTACCATGTCGCGGATGCCGTCACGGTCCGCGGTGAAGTACGTGAAGCGCACGGCGATGCGGCTGAGCGAGCCCTCGCGCGCCGTCAGGCGCAGAAGGTCAGGCAGCGCTTCAGTGCTCGTCGCGGTGACAATGCCCGCCTGCTCCTCCGCCGTGCGGCGGTAGCCGAGGCGCACGTGCATCTCGTAATAGGCGCGCTCCTGCGTGTCGGTGTAGCTGATGTAGTCAAGAAGATACGCGCCCAGTGCCGTCTCCTCCTGCACCTCCTTACAGGCCTGCTCGGCCATGGCCGCGGCGCCTTCCTCGCTGTAAATACGCACAACGCCTTCCTCGCTGTGCTCGCCAAGGAGCAGCAGCAGCGCATTGACGAGGTCCTGATAGCTGTCGGCGCGCAGGGTGTCCGCACCCTCGTTTTCCCAGTAGACCTCGCTGTGCGGCGCGGAGACACTGTAGGAACGCTCAAGCACGACATTGCCGCCGCAGCCCGAGAGCGTCAGGCAGAGCGCCAGCGAAAGCGGAATGAACTTTTTGCGCACGGCGCTCCCTCCTTTTGGGCGAAATCTCCCTTTCTCAGTAGCCAAGCGGCTCGTCGACGAGCACGACCTCGGTCTCGCAGCTGCGGATGGCCTCCCACAGCACGACAAGACCGCGGCAGATGCGCTGCGGGCTCTTGCAGTCGTAGCAGCGGTCGCCGTTCACGGCGCATGGCGTCTTCACGCCGAGGCGCTGCGCGTTTTTCGGTGCAGCAATGTTGCGGGCACGCCAGAGCGCTTCGTCATAGGTCGGCGCGATCTTGTTGCTGCCGACGACGAACCACACCTTCTTGTGGCCATAGAGCGACGAGGACACACGGTTGCCCGTGCCGTCGATGTTGATGATCTCGCCCGTTTCGGCAAGGCCGTTGGCCGAGAGCAGATAGTTGTCACACGTCGAGGCGTTTTTGAGCACCTCGGCGGCGCTCATGCCGTCCGGCACGTTCCAATGGCTGAACATCGTGTTATGCTTGCCGAGGCTTTCAAAAAGCCCCATCTGAGAGAGCGTCATGCTGCCGCCGAACGACACGCTCTCTCCGTCGATCTGCGCGTTCAGATAGTCCGCCGCTTCCTTCGCCGTCGCGAAGGCGGACACCTTGAACCCGCGTTCCTCGAGATTCTTCTCCACCGTCGTAAGATCCATTCCTGCTTCCTCCTTGTATCCTGATATTCTTAGAGACCCTGCGGGTCGTATTCGCCAAAGCCCTCACCGAGCACCTCGCTCGCGTCGCAGACGATGAAAAAGGCGTCGGGGTCGAGCTCCTTGATATAGCGCTTGATCGAAACCGCTTCCTTTTTGCGGATGGCGCAGAACAGCAGCGGCCGCTCCGCGCCCGTGTAGCCGCCCTTGCCGTTCAAGAGGGTCACGCCCATGTCACGCCGCAGCATCTCCTGCATGATCTCCTCATACTTGTCGCTGATGATGTAGGCGACCTTTGCCGTGTTCTGGCCGTAGACGACCAGGTCGAGCACCTTCGTCGTGATGTAGAGTGCCAGCGCACCGTAGAGGGCGTTATTCAGACTGTGGAACACCGCGGCGTAGATCAGGATGATCGTCAGGTCGATGCCAAGGCAGATGTTGCCGATCGACAGGCGCTCAACGTGCGACCGCACGATCCACGCGCCGAGCTCCGAGCCGCCGGTCGTCGTCTCCTCGCGGAACAGCAGGCCTGAGGCGATACCGAGCGTCACGCCGCCGTACAGGCACGCAAGCAGCGGGTCCATGGGCGCAAACTCGTGGATGGCCGCAACAACGTCGATCAAAATGGAGCTCAGCGTCATCGTGTAGATGGACTTGCACAAAAATGCGAAGCCGAATTTTTTAAGTCCCACGATAAAAAGCGGCACATTCAGCACGATGACCATCGTACCGATCGGCAGAATGGGTGCAAAAAAGTTAATGATCTGCGAAATACCCGTAAAGCCGCCGACCGTAAAGCCATTCGGTGCATAGAACCAATCGAACGACAAGGCATACAGCACGCAGGCAAGCGTGACAATGATATAGCTTTTCACCTGCTCGCGCAGTTTTTTATTTTTCATAAATTTTCTCCCCTCACATGTTTCTCTCAGGCTTCCGACGTCAAATCAGCGAGAGCTGCTTGTCGTCGCTGTCCTCCATCTTGAGCAGCGCGCCCGTCGCGGGAATGCTGCGGCCGCGGTAGCGGGCAAGGTCGGTGATGCCGGTCTCCTCTGGGAAGCGCACCGTGTCGAGCACGTACTTCTTTTTGAGCGTCAAAAGCGCGACGCCCTGCGTTGTGCGCGTCGTCTTCACACCGAGAAGCGCCGTGTTCACGATCAGCACGCGCGGCTCTGTCGAATAGACGGCGATCTCGCGGTCTTCCTTGAGATACAGCAGCGCCTTGAGCGGGCTTTTGTCGCTGTAGGCGCCGGTCAGGCGGCGGCGATTCGAGGTCGTCTTGTAGGCGGACAGCTCGACCTTTGCGGCCTTACCGTTTTCGAAGAAGAAGATCATATAGCCGCTGTAATCGCCGGGAAGCACCATGCCCATGACGCTCTCGCCCTCGTCCATGCCGAGCTTGGCGGGCAGGTAGTCACCCAGCTGGCTCGCCTTGCCGTCGGCAAAGTCACTCGCGCGCGTCTTGTAGACCTGCGCCTTGTCGGTGAAAAACATCAGCTCGGCGGCATTGGAGCTCTCCACGCTCATGCTGAGCGCGTCGTCCTCCTTGAACTTCTGCTCGCCGGACATGCGAAGTGACTGCGGCGTGATCTTTTTGAAGTACCCGTGCTGCGACAAAAACAGCGTCACGGGATAGTCCTCGATGACGTCCTCCTCGCTCTCGGCGTCCTCGGCATAGTCGTAGAGGATGCCGGTGCGGCGGGGCTCGGCGTACTTTTTGCGCACATCCTCAAGCTCGGTCACGATGATCTTGCGGATGCGCGACGGGCGCGCGAGCGTATCCTCGAGGTCTTCGATCTCCGCCTCGAGCGATGCCGTCTCCTCCACGCGCTTTAGGATATATTCGCGGTTGATATTGCGCAGCTTGATCTCGGCGACATATTCCGCCTGGATCTGGTCGATGCCGAAGCCGATCATCAGGTTCGGCACAACGTCGGCTTCCTTCTCCGTCTCGCGGATGATCTTGATGGCCTTGTCGATGTCGAGCAGGATCTTTTTAAGGCCCTTTAAGAGGTGCAGCTTGTCCTGCCGCTTTTTGAGCACGAAGTACACACGGCGCTTGACGCTCTCGGTGCGCCACGCGCACCACTCGTCTAAAAGCTCGCGCACGCCCATCACGCGCGGCATGCCGCCGATCAGGACGTTGAAGTTGCACGACGCCGTATCCTGCAGTGTCGTCGCCTTGAAGAGCTTCTGCATCAGCTTGTCGGGGTCGGCACCGCGCTTTAAGTCGATCGTCAGCTTGAGGCCGGAGAGGTCGGTCTCGTCGCGCATGTCGGAAATTTCCTTGACCTTGCCCGCCTTGATGAGCTCGGCGACCTTGTCCATGATGGCCTCGGTCGTGGTGGTGTAGGGGATCTCGTAGATCTCAATGAGATTTTCTTTTTTGTCGTAGCGCCAGCGGGCGCGCACCTTTATGCCGCCGCGGCCGGTGTTGTAGATGTCCTCGATGGCGCGCGGGTCGTACAGGACCTCGCCGCCGGTCGGGAAGTCGGGCGCGAGCAGCGTTTCGCTGATGCGCACCTCAGGATTTTTCAAAAAGGCGATCGTCGTGTCGCAGACCTCGCCCAAGTTAAAGCCGCACAGCTGGCTCGCCATGCCGACCGCGATGCCCTGATTGGCCGAGACCAGGATATTCGGGAACGTTGTTGGCAGCAGCGCGGGCTCTTTCATCGAGTTATCGTAGTTGTCGACAAAATCAACGGTGTCAGAGTCGATGTCGCGGAAGAGCTCGGCGCAAATGGGCGCGAGCTTGGCCTCGGTGTATCGGCTGGCCGCCCACGCCATGTCGCGCGAATAGACCTTGCCGAAGTTGCCCTTCGAGTCGACGAACGGGTGCAGCAGCGCGCCGTAGCCCTTGGAAAGGCGCACCATCGTGTCGTAGATCGCGGCGTCGCCGTGGGGGTTCAGGCGCATCGTCTGGCCCACGATGTTCGCGCTCTTCGTGCGCGCGCCGGTGAGAAGCCCCATCTTGTACATCGTGTAAAGGAGCTTTCGGTGCGAGGGCTTGAAACCGTCGATCTCTGGAATGGCGCGCGAAACGATGACGGACATCGCGTAGGGCATGTAGTTCGTTTCGAGCGTCTCAGTGATATTCTGCTCCACCACGTCCGCGTGGAGGCCCATGACGTTCGGGTCCGCGCGGCGGTGGGTCTGCTTTGGTGTTTTGTCGCTTTTCTTCATTCGGATACCTCAAAATTGCTCCGGCGGCAATATGGCCGCCGGTCATACTATTTCTAATATATCCTATCACACTTTTTTATGCTCTGCAACACCGCGGAGAAAGAGAAAATTGCCGCAAAACGCCATTTTTTCGCCAAAGGCGCACAAAACCGGCGCGGCAGCGCATATTGATAAAATCGCGGCGCAGAGTATACAATGCAGATACCCCAACAGGTATGGAGGCCAAACGATGAAACAGTGTATGGACGCCGACAATCTGCACCGTCGGCTCAAAAAGATCATCGGTCAGGTGCAGGCCATTGACCGCATGGTGGACGAGGACGTCCCCTGCGAGGATATTCTTGCGCAGATCAATGCGGCCAAATCCGCGCTGCACGGCTGCGGCAAGGTCGTTCTCGAGGGGCACATCAAGCACTGCGTGCGCGACGGCATCGAGCACGGCGACGCGGACAAGACGATCGAGAACTTTACGAAGGCGGTCAAGCGCTTTTCGAACATGGGCTGAGCAGGAGATAAACCCTCTCACGCGCCCGTTTTCAGTAGAATTGCATGAAAGAAGAGAAGCAGTTTTGTGCTGCTTCTCTCTTTTTGCGCGCTTTATAACCTATACCTCCATATGTATAATAAGCCCATACCCCCTATGGTACAGAAAGGAGTCACTTCCGTGAAACTGGCAATGGAAAAGCTGGAGCATTTTTTAGAGCTGGGCGGCACGAAAAAAGATATCACACTGCTCGTGATCTCCGGCATCGCGCTGATCGTCAGCATTTTTGATCTCGTCCCCTTGCCGTTCGACGCCTCGTGGGCCGCGATCATCCTCTGCGGCATCCCAATCATTTTAGAGGCCGTCATCGGCCTTGTCACGGCGTTCGACATCAAGGCAGACGTGCTTGTCTCGCTCGCGCTGATCGCGTCGGTCTGCATCGGCGAAGACTTCGCCGCGGGTGAGGTCGCGTTCATCATGCAGCTCGGCGGTCTTCTCGAAGAGCTGACCGTCGCCCGCGCCCGCGCAGGCATCGAAAAGCTCGTCCACCTGACGCCGCAGACCGCGCGCGTCATCACCGGCAGAAAGGAAACGGCCGTCCCCGCCGAGGCCGTCAAGGTCGGCGACCTGCTGCGCGTGCTGCCCGGCGAGACCATCCCTGTCGACGGCGAGATCGTATCGGGCTAGACGTCCGTGAATCAGGCCGTCATGACGGTTGAATCGCTGCCGGTCGACAAGGGCGTCGGCGACGAGGTCTCCTCCGGCACGGTCAACCAGTTCGGCGCTTTCGAGATGAAGGCCACAAAGGTCGGCGAGGACAGCTCCATCCAGCGCATGATCCGCCTTGTCCAGTCCGCCGACGCGGGCAAGGCCAAGATCGTCGGTCTATCCGACCGCTGGGCGGCATGGATCGTCGTCATCGCGCTGACTGCCGCGGCGCTGACGTGGATAATTTCCGGTGAGATCATCCGCGCGGTGACGATTCTGGTCGTCTTCTGCCCCTGCGCGCTCGTGCTGGCCACGCCGACCGCCATCATGGCCGCCATCGGCAACGCGAGCAGGCACGGCTTTCTGGTCCGTGAGGGCGACGCGCTCAAGCGTCTCGCCGCCGTGAAGAAGATCACCTTTGACAAAACCGGTACGCTGACCTACGGCACGCCGAGGGTCGTTCTGGTGCACAGCGCGCTGCCCTTCCTCTCCGATCACGAGCTCTACCGCCTCTGCGCCGCGGCGGAGCGCTATTCTGAGCACCCGCTCGGCAAGGCCATCACCCGCTGCAGCCAGCAGAAGGCGGGCGAGATGCCGATCGAGGCCGAAGATTTCCAGATGGTGCCAGGGCGCGGCGCGGGCAGCGACATCGCCGTGGACGCCGCGGATATCGCGCTCGTCGACGACGAGGTCAAGGAGCTGCCGCACCTCATCGCGCTCTCCAAGCGCATGATGCGCACCATCAAGCTCAATATAACATTCTCGCTCACGCTCAACTTCATCGCCATCGTGCTCGCCATCACCGGCACACTGAACCCTGTTGTCGGTGCGCTGGTCCATAACGCAGGCAGCATGCTTGTCATCACAAACTCGGCCCTGCTGCTAAAATGGAGGCAAACCGCCTCGCAGAGTTTCGCGTCCGCAGACGCGAAATCTGTTTGATCGTAAATTCCGACGACAGGCGCGTCGGAATTTACTCTTTGCGCGGAGTGTGTGTCGCAGCCGCGCTGCGAGCGGCAAGGCACAAAGCGCAGCGAATCCTTTTCAAAAAGAGTGGATTGCAAAATTGCGATCCACCCTTTTGATTTTCTTTTATTTTCTGCGCCAGACAGAGGGCATTAAGAGGACAAGCAGCGGCATGATCTCAAGCCTGCCGAGCAGCATGATGGCGCTCATCGTGAGCTTGCTGATGCCGGAGAGGAAGCCGAAGTTGCACGTCGGTCCCACTGCGCCAAGGCCCGGGCCCACATTGCTGATGGCCGTGAGCGAGGCGGTGAACGCCGCGGTAAAGTCGATGTTGTCAAGCGACAAAATCAGCGTGCCGAGCAGCATGATCGCGATATAGGCAAAGAAGAAGACCGAAACGGACGAGACAGTCTCCTCCGTCACGCGATGTCCGTCGAGCGTAATGGGGCGCACCTCGCGCGAGTGCATCACGCGCCGCAGATCACGCCGCAGCGCCTTGCACAAAAGCACGATGCGCGAGGCCTTGACACCGCCCGCCGTAGAGCCCGCGCAGCCGCCGAAAAAC
>ERZ780203.1946-NODE-1946-length-12804-cov-3.790415_pt1 | contig 12804 bp, 12 predicted proteins | sample MGYA00511168_ERZ780203 | MGnify/ENA primary metagenome ERZ780203 (study PRJEB29588, sample SAMEA2156577) | human gut metagenome | biome: human gut; feature: human-associated habitat; material: faeces | place: Denmark | collected 2008/2010 ...
CCACGACGTCGGTGTTCCCGTCCGACGAAACCACCCGCGCTTTCCTCGAAGCGCAGGGCAGGGGCGGCGACTACGTTCCCCTCGCGGCAGACGCGGACGCCGAGTACGACGAACACATAGTCATCGACCTCGGCGAGCTTAAACCTCTCGCTGCGTGCCCCCATTCGCCCGGCAACGTCAAACCCGTGTCCGAAATCGCGGGCAGAAAGGTCGATCAGGTGTGCATAGGCTCGTGCACCAACTCCTCTTATCTCGATATGATGAAGGTCGCCGCAGTGCTGAAAGGCAAAACGATCGCTCCCGGAGTGTCGCTCACCGTGTCGCCCGGTTCCCGCCAGGTGCTCACCATGCTTGCGGAGAACGGCGCGCTCGCCGATATCATTTCCGCAGGCGCCCGCGTGCTCGAATGCGCGTGCGGTCCGTGCATAGGCAACGGCCAGTCGCCCAAGCAGGATGCCGTGTCGCTCCGCACTTTCAACCGCAACTTCTATAACAGAAGCGGCACGCCCAGCGCGGACGTGTACCTCGTTTCGCCCGAAACGGCGGCGGTCAGCGCGCTTGCCGGCGTCATAACCTCGCCCGAGGGCATAGAGCTTCCCGACATAAAAATGCCGGATAAGTTCCTCGTCAACGACAACATGATACTCCGCCCCGAGGATTTCGAAAACGTCGAGATCGTGCGCGGCGACAACATCAAGCCTTTCCCCAAGGGCAAGCCTCTCGCTCCCACGCTGGAGGGAGAAGCGCTCATCAAACTGGGCGACGACATCACCACCGACCACATCATGCCGTCCAACGCCGCGCTGCTCGCATACCGCTCCAACATCCCGTACCTGTCCGACTACTGCCTGTCCAACTGCGACAGGGAGTTCCCGGCGCGCGCCAAGGCAAAGGGCGGCGGCTTCATCGTCGCCGGCTCCAACTACGGCCAGGGCTCGTCGCGCGAGCACGCCGCGCTCGTCCCGCTCTACCTCGGCATCAAGGCCGTCGTGGCGAAGAGCTTCGCGCGCATACATAAGGACAACCTTATGAACAACGGCATTCTGCCCCTCGTATTCGCGGATCCGTCCGATTACGACAAAATCGATCAGGGCGACAGACTGCGTATCGACGACGCGGTCGGCAGCGTGAAGAGCCGTTCGTTTACTCTCGTCGACGAAACCAGGAACATAAAGATCCCGCTCAGGCTGGAATGCGGCGACCGTCAGCAGAATATGCTTATCTGCGGCGGCTCGCTCAACTCCATAGCTCACGGGAAGGCGTGAAAACGCATATATAAGGAGGACGTATGACCAAACTCCGCACGGATATAATCAATCTGCTCCGCGAAGACGCGCGCATAAGCGCCGCGGACATAGCCAAAATGCTGGGCGCGACGGAAAAGGAAGTCGCAGCCGAGATCGCCGCGCTCGAAGACGGCGGCATCATCCGCAAGTACACCGTCGTCGTGGACGACGAGCTTGCCGGCAAGGACGACGTCGAAGCGCTCATCGAGGTCAAGGTGTCGCCCATGTACAAGCACGGGTTCGACTCCATCGCAGAGGACATCTACCAGTTCGACGAGGTCAAGACCGTATATCTGATGAGCGGGGCGTACGATCTCTGCGTCATTGTCGAGGGCAGAACGCTCAAAGAAGTCGCGCGCTTCATCAGCGAAAAACTGTCCGTCATGGACAAAGTGCTGTCCACCGCGACGCACTTCATTCTGAAAAAGTATAAGGTCAACGGCGTGTTCATGCACAAACAGGACGCGCTGCGCCGCCAGGCCGTGCACGCGTAAGCGGCCGTTACGAAATGAAACTGAATAAGACAATCCAGACGATAAAGCCCTCGGGCATACGCGAGTTTTTCGACATCACCGCAAAAATGCCCGACGCGCTCTCCCTCGGCGTGGGCGAGCCCGATTTCGTCACGCCGTGGTATATCCGCAACGCCGCCATAAAGAGCGTGCAGAAGGGGTATACCGCATACACCGGCAACCGCGGGCTGCACGAACTGTGCGTCGGGATCACCGAATATCTCGGCGAGCGTTTCGGCACGCGCTACGACCCCGACACCGAAGTTATAGTGACCGTGGGCGCGAGCGAGGCGATAGACCTCGCGTTGCGCGTGCTCGTCGAACCCGGCGACGCCGTGCTGGTGCCTTCGCCCAGCTATGTTTCATACATGCCCATAGCCACGCTTTGCGGCGCGCACGCCGTTCCCGTAGAGTGCGCGGAAAAGGACGATTTCCGCCTTACGCCCGAAGCGCTGGAAAGGGCGGCTTCGCTCGGGAATGCGCGCGTGCTCATAATGCCGTACCCCAACAATCCCACCGGCGCGACGATGAGCGCCGACGACATCGCGGCACTGCTGCCCGTGATCGAAAAGTACGACCTCGCCGTAATATCCGACGAGATATACGCCGAACTTACATACGACGGCGTTCACGTTTCGGTGCCGTCGGTGCCCGGCTTCCGCGAGCGCACCGTGCTGATCAACGGTTTTTCCAAAGCGTTCGCCATGACGGGCTGGCGGCTGGGGTATACCGCGGCTCCCGCCGACGTTACCGCCGCCATGCTCAAAGTGCATCAGTACACCGCGCTGTGCGCGCCGACTCCGTCGCAGTACGCCGCCGTCGCGGCGCTCAAAGAGGGCAGAGAAGACGGTTACCGCACGGTGGCAGACATGAAGGCCGAATACGACCGCCGCCGCCGCTACGTCGTGGGCGACCTCAACGACATGGGGCTGAAATGCCGTCTGCCAGGCGGAGCGTTCTATGTGTTCGCCAACGTTTCTTCCACGGGCATGGACGGCCAGCGTTTCGCGCGCGGGCTGCTTGCCGCCGAAAAAGTGGCGGTCGTTCCCGGCGACGCGTTCGGCGACGCTGGCAGAGACTACGTCCGCATGTCGTACGCCACCTCGCTGCGCACGCTCATGGAAGCGATGAAACGCATACGCCGCTTCATCGGCGCGGAAAAATAAAAAGAAGTATCTATCAAGGAGTAAATAATGGCTGAAAAAGTATTGCTTACTGCAGAGTCCAAAAAGGAACTCGAAATCAGGCTGAACTATCTGAAATCGACCGGCCGCGCGGAAATGGCGGCGAAGATCGAGGAAGCACGCAGCTTCGGCGACCTGTCCGAGAACGCGGAATACGACCTTGCCCGCGACGAGCAGGCGAAAATGGAGCAGGAGATCGCCGACCTCGAAAACAAGCTGCACAACGCCGAGATCATCGACGACAACGTCAAGACGGACACCGTCGGCGTGGGCAACAGGGTGACGTTCACCGATCTCAAAACCAACGAGCAGATGACGTACGTCATCGTCGGTTCGCAGGACAGCGATCCGTTCGCGGGCAAGATTTCCAACGAGTCCCCGATAGGCGCGGCGCTCATGGGCGCGGCGAAGGGCGACACCGTCGTCGCAAAGACGAGAAACGGCGCAAAGACGCTTAAAGTGGTGAACATCGAATAATGGCGGATATGGACGAAATAAACGAAACCCCGCTTTCCGAAGAGGATATAGGCGAGGCAAAGAGAATAAGGCTGGACAAGCTGCGCGAACTGCGCGAGGCGGGCAGCGATCCGTACGAAAAGGTAAAATACGACCGCACTTCGACCGCTCTTGCCATACGCGAGAATTTCGACGAGCTGGACGGCTCCGAAGTCCGCATCGCAGGCAGAATGATGAGCCGCCGCGACATGGGCAAGGCGAATTTCGTCGACGTCATGGACGGCAGTGGCCGCATTCAGGTATACGTCCGCGTCAACGACGTGGGCGAGGATACGTTCGCGGCGTTCAAGAAATGGGACATCGGCGACATCGTCGGCGTCGAGGGTCAGGTTTTCCGCACCCGCCGCGGCGAGATTTCCGTGCACGCGCACAAGCTCGAACTGCTGTCCAAGAGTCTGCTTCCGCTGCCCGAAAAGTTCCACGGCCTCGTGGACAAGGAGCTGCGCTACCGCAGGCGTTACGTCGACCTCATAATGAACCCCGAGGTCAAGGACACGTTCTATAAGCGCAGCCGCATTCTGTCCGAGGTGCGCCGCTACCTCGACGGCAGAGGGTATCTCGAAGTGGATACGCCCGTGCTGCATACGCTGGAGATAGGCGCGGCGGCGCGCCCCTTCCGCACCCATCACAATGCGCTGGACATCGACATGTTCCTGCGTATCGAAACGGAGCTTTATCTCAAACGCCTCATCGTCGGCGGCTTCGACAAGGTGTACGAGGTGGGCAGGATCTTCCGTAACGAGGGCATGGACTCCACGCATAACCCTGAATTCACGTCCATCGAAATGTACGAGGCTTACACCGACTACAAGGGCATGATGGATCTTATAGAGGATATGTACCGCACCGTCGCCAGAAGCGTGTGCGGCAGCGCCGTGATCACTTATCAGGGCACCGAGATAGATATGGAATCGCCGTGGGCGCGCATGTCCATGACGGAGGCGGTGAAAAAATATTCCGGCGCCGATTATTACGCCTGGAAAAGCGACGAGGACGCCCGCGCAGAGGCGAAAAAGCTGGGCGTGACGATAGAGGGCGGCGACAAGGCGACAAAAGGCGACGTGCTCGCCGCGCTGTTCGAAGCGTTCGTCGAGGATAAACTCGTTCAGCCTACGTTTATCTACGATTACCCCGTGGAGATTTCGCCGCTTGCAAAGCGTAAGGCGAGCGAGCCGCAGTTCACCGAACGGTTCGAATATTTCATTACCTGCCACGAAATGGGCAACTCGTTCTCCGAGCTCAACGATCCCATCGACCAGCGCCGCCGTTTCGAGGCGCAGGTGGCGGCGCGTAAGGCTCAGGGCATAAACGCCGAAGTGGACGAGGATTTCCTCATGGCTCTCGAATACGGCATGCCTCCGACGGGCGGACTCGGCTTCGGCTTCGACCGCCTCGTCATGCTGCTGACCGACAGCCCCAGCATACGCGACGTATTGCTTTTCCCGACTATGAAACCGCTCAAAAGCGGTTGACAAACGCCGTAAATCACATTATAATATAAGGCGTGGCGAATTGAAAAGAAGAGCGTTTCCGCTTTCGCGGCGGAGCGCTCTTTCTTTTTGCTTTCGTTTGACACCGCACGCGGCGCGCGTTATAATATACGCATGAATATGCAGAAACTGCTGTCCCCGATGCGCAGAGCGATCGAGGACTATAATATGATTTCTGACGGCGATTCCGTCGCCGTGGGGCTGTCGGGCGGCAAGGACTCGACGGCGCTGCTCGGCGCGCTCGCCGCGTTCCGCCGCTTTTCTCCCGCACGCTTCGACCTCATCGCCGTGACCGTGGATATGGGCGCGGGCGCGGATTATACGCCCATGGAAGAATACTGCGCCTCGCTCGGCGTGCGCTGCGTCATCGAGCGCACTCAGCTCTACGAAATAATTTTCGAGGTGAGGAAGGAGAAGAACCCCTGCTCGCTCTGCGCCAAAATGCGCCGCGGCGCGCTCGCTTCCGTCGTCCGCCGCGAGGGCTGCAATAAGCTCGCACTCGGCCACAACGCCGACGACGTCGCCGAAACGCTGCTCATGTCCCTGTTCTACGAGGGCAGGCTGAGCACGTTCAAGCCCGTCAGCCACATGTCGCGCAGCGGCGTGACGGTGATCCGCCCGCTCGTCTACGCCGACGAAAAGGATATAGCCGCGCTTTGCGCCGATACGAATATCCCCATAATGAACAATCCGTGCCCTGTCAACCGCCGCACCAACCGCGAGTATATGAAAGAGCTCATCCGCCGCGTGGATAAGGACTCCGGCTATATTGCCGACCGAAACTTAAAGCGCGCGCTGTTCAATCCGTCGCGCAACTCCCTTTGGGACGACCCCGCGGACGAGGGATAAGCTTCGATTCTTTCGCAGACAAGCCGCATATTGATCCGCGCAATATCGCGGCTTTTTCGCGCCCCGAAAAATTCTCCCGAAAAATTTCGGAAAAATTTTGAAAAATGCGGGAAAAATCGCGTGCCGGAACGTTGTATAAGTAGAGGCGCCGCCAAGCGGCGGATATTTTCGGACAACAAGGAGAAGAAGAGATGAAAGAACCGGGGAGAAAAGCGAAAAAAATAGTGAAAATCGTTCTTATAGGAATAATGTGCTACATGGTCGTGTGTTTCGCTTCGTGCATGTCCATAATTTTAATGATCCGTTGCTGCCGCGAAGATCCGAAGAATGATTACGGGCTTTTCCAATATATCGTCGTGCGTGACCGGGAGAGCGACGATCCGGACGCCGAAGCGGTAGCGATCGTCGGTTTTACCGCGTCGGGGCGGGATCAGACGGAGATAGATATCCCGCGGGAAATAGACGGCAAACCGGTTAAACATATCGGTTACCAGAGCCATGAGGAACTGACGCTGATGGGATCGATTTATTATCAGCTCGAAAGCTATGAACTCGAAAAATTATATATTCACGATAATATAATCTCGATCGAGAATCTGGCGTTATATAAGCTGCCCGACATCGAGATTATGTATTGCGCCGATACCTTCGATATGTCTGTCGAAGGGGTCTCGCATACGAACAGAATTTATTTGTACCGGTCGCTGTACGAAACCATGGTGCCGGAAACTTCGGATAGGTATTTCCCCGCCAACGTGGAGTTCATGAACAACTATTCCGACGAAGTGAACGGCGGATATTATCGCCTCGACAATATCGATGAGGGCGAAATACTGAGCCGTCCGCCCAGACCCGAACGCGAGGGATATAAGTTTACGGGCTGGTATACCGAGCCGGAGTGCGTAAACGCCTGGGGCTTCAACGAGTCGCCGGCAATCGAGGAAGGAACCGCATTCCGGCTTTATGCCGGCTTGCGTGAGTCGTAAAAAATGTAATGAAGAATACATAAACATTTATAAAAATTTTTTGAAAAATTTTGAAAAAATTGCGTAAAAAAGCGTGGGTTAAAACGTCTTATATATGGAGAGGGGTAGAATGCATTGTATAAAACACAAAAGATATACAATGCAAAAGCGCACGGCAGGGCCGTGCGCTTTTCGTTTATTCTATAGCATGACAGTTTTAAGCGTCCTTTTTCGCGTTTTGCGCCGCGAGCAGATCGCGTATCTGTTCGAGCAGTTCTTCCGTCGTGGGCTTGACCTCTGCGGGCGCGGCTTCGGGCTGCTCTTCGAGCGGGGGCAGCTTGCCCTCTGCACGCAGCTTGTCCTCGTGCGCTTTTTTGAGCTCTTCGCGCATCTTTGCCTGACGCTTCTGTGCCGACGATACGGCTTTGACTATAATAAACAGTATGAGCGCGGTGAGCAGGAAAGTGACCACAGCCGAGATTACGGCGCCGAAGTCGATGACGAGCGCTTCCGTTACCACCGCGCCCGTTTCGTCGGTTACGGCCTCTCTCAGCACGACCTGCAGCGCGCCGGTGCCGTCCGCGCCCGGGATCCAGTTGATGAGCGGCGTGAGTATGCCGTTGACGACGGCGGTCACTATGGCGGTGAACGCGCTGCCTATAATCATACCTACGGCAAGGTCGATAACGTTGCCTTTGGAAATGAATGCCTTGAATTCGGCAAACAGTTTTTTCATTTCGTATTATCCTCCGTTTATTTTTTCAGTATCTTTTCGTATTGCGATTTCTGCCGCGTAAAACCGGCGCTTTCGTAGAACGCCGTCGCCCGCGTATTGAACGCCCAGCAGTTCAGCTCCACCGCATCGCAGCCTTCCGCCGCCGCTATGCGTTCCGCTTCCGCTTCCAGCGCGTGCGCTATGCCGCGCCCCCGCGCGCCCTCGTCCACGCATAAGTCGTCTATGTACAGCCACTTGCGCGGCCTGTAAAAGCCGTCGCCCTCGCGGTTCATGAGCTTGTAGATAAGTTCGCCGCGGATATCTCCGCCTTCCTCGGCGACGAGTATGCCCGCGCCGCTCACGATGAGCTCCAGCGCGGCTTTTTCGTCGTACTTGCTCGGCCGCCGTTCGTAGATGTCCGGCCGTCCTTCGCCGTGCACCGCGCCCACCTGTTTAAGCAGCCGCGCGAGCGCCCCGGCGTCTCTTTTTTCCGCTTTTCTTATCCTGATTTCCATGGCTCATCGCCTCCGTTGCCGCTTTATTATATCATATTTCTTGCGTTTTCACAACGGTTTTCGCGGTTTTTCTCTCTCGGCGGTCTGTCGATAGGAATTCTCGTTTTCGTAAAATTAAGCAAAGGGGCTCCGTTATCGGAGCCCCTTTCGGCATAAGTCTTTATATGCAACTTATCAGTATGCGATACCCTGCCACTTCATCGCGTCGGCGACTTTGAGGAAGCCCGCGATGTTCGCGCCCGCAACGAGGTTGCCGGGGCAGCCGTATTCGACGGACGCGTCGTAAGCGGCCTTGTATATCTTCTTCATGATGTCGTGAAGTTTGCCGTCCACCTCTTCGAACGTCCAGCTCAGACGCGCGGAGTTCTGGCACATTTCCAGACCGGACGTAGCGACGCCGCCTGCGTTTGCGGCTTTCGCGGGTCCGAAGAGCACGCCGTTCTTCTGGAACTCTTCGACTGCTTCGGGAGTGGAAGGCATGTTCGCGCCCTCTGCGACGACCTTGCAGCCGTTCTTGATAAGCGCCTTTGCGCCTTCGAGGTCGAGCTCGTTCTGCGTAGCGCAGGGAAGGGCAATATCGCAGGGCACGGTCCAGATGTTACGGCAGCCTTCGTGATACTCGGCGCCCTTGACTCTGTCTGCGTATTCCTTGATTCTCTTTCTTTCCACTTCCTTGATCTGCTTGACGACGTCGAGGTTGATGCCGTTCTTGTCCACGATATAGCCGTTGGAGTCGGAAAGCGCGATGACCTTTGCGCCGAGAGCCGTGGCCTTTTCGGTCGCATAGATCGCGACGTTGCCCGAACCGGAGATGACCACCGTCTTGCCCTTGAAGCTCGTGCCTGCGGATTTAAGCATTTCTTCGGTGAAGTAGCACAGGCCGTAACCGGTCGCTTCGGTTCTTGCGAGCGAGCCGCCGTAGGACAGACCCTTGCCGGTAAGCACGCCGGTGAACTCGTTGCGCAGTCTCTTGTACTGGCCGAACATGAAGCCGATTTCACGGCCGCCCACGCCGATATCGCCTGCGGGTACGTCGGTATCCGCGCCGATGTGCTTGGAAAGCTCGGTCATGAACGCCTGGCAGAAACGCATGATTTCGTTGTCGCTCTTGCCTTTGGGGTCGAAGTCGGAACCGCCCTTGCCGCCGCCCATTGGAAGGGTGGTAAGGCTGTTCTTGAAGATCTGTTCGAAGCCGAGGAACTTGATGACGGAAGCCGTCACGGACGGGTGGAATCTGAGGCCGCCCTTGTAAGGTCCGATTGCGGAGTTGAACTGCACTCTGTAACCGCGGTTGACCTGAACCTTGCCCTTGTCGTCCACCCAGCTCACTCTGAACTGAATGAATCTCTCAGGCTCGACGATTCTTTCGAACACGCCTGCCTCGACGAGGTCGGGGCGCTTTGCCGCTACGGGTTCGAGGGATTCGAGCACTTCTCTCACGGCCTGAAGGAACTCGGGCTCGTTGGGATTTCTTTTGCATACCGTATCGTATACGGAAGCGATGTAATCGTTGTGAAACATTTATGTTTCCTCCCGGGAATAAAGATTTGCCTTGTTTTTTGTTGCGCCGCTTTAGCACAGCAAAGTAATTATATCACAATCTTTTATGCATATCAAATATATGAAAAGGGTCATAAAACATTTTTTCGGATATTTTTTCTTGACTGCGTCGGTTATATAAGGTATAATAACACTGTTCGCGCGTCATAGCGCGGACGCGGAAATTATGGATACGGGCACACACGGAAAAGGCATAAGAAAAATTGCCGAAAAAATATTCACCCCCATAAGACTGGCGATGCTGAGCTTTCTCGTCGTCATTCTTACGGGTACGCTGCTGCTTCTTCTGCCTGTTTCCACGACGGCAGACGGGGCTATGTCGTTCATCGACGCGCTGTTCACGGCGACGAGCGCGACGTGCGTCACCGGACTGACGGTGAACGTGGTCGCCACGGATCTGACGCTCTTCGGCCATATAGTGATGCTGCTGCTCGTCCAGATAGGCGGGCTGGGCTTTATGTCGCTGTCGTCGGCTATGTACCTTTTCATCAGGAAAAAGGTGTCGCTGCGCAAGCGCATGCACCTGAGCGAAGATCTGTCGCAGACGGATATGTCCGACTTGAAACGCATGACCTTCGACATCGTGCGGCTGACCGGCATAGTGGAGCTTTGCGGAGCGGTGCTCCTTACCGCGGCGTTCGCACGGCACTACGATTTCGGCACCGCGGTATGGTACGGCGTGTTCCACAGCGTCATGGCGTTCTGTAACTCCGGTTTCGACATAGTATCTGAAAACGGCACGTCGCTGTCGATGTATTCGTCCGATCCGTTCATTCTCATAGTCATAATGCTGCTCATCGTTTTTGGCGGTATCGGTTTCGTCGTTATCTCCGACGTGGTGCGTACGCGCAGATGGAAAAAACTTAAACTTCATACCAAGATCATGATATGCATGACAGGCGCTCTCATTCTTGTCGGCGCCGTCGGCTTCTTTGCCGCGGAGTTTTCCAACCCCGGCACGATGGGCGACATGAACGTGGGAGAGAAGATTCTCAATTCCTTCTTCCAGTCGGTCACGTCGCGTACCGCAGGGTTCTTCACGATCGACCAGAATTCCATGACCGGATTCTCGCAATCGCTTACCATACTGCTCATGTTTGTGGGCGTATGCCCGGGCAGCACGGGCGGCGGTATCAAGACGGCGACGCTGTTCGTGCTTCTCATCACCGTGTACGCGACGCTGCGCGGACGCGATCAGGTGGTCATCAGCCGCCGCAGCATAGGCCGCGAAACGATCGCCAAGGCGTCCACCGTGCTTACGCTCGCAATAGGCGTAGCCGTCGTCAGCATGCTCGGGCTGAGCATCGCCTGCGGCAGCGATTTCACTTTCGGTCAGCTGCTGTTCGAACAGGTGAGCGCATACGCAACCGTCGGACTGTCGCGCAGCGTGACGCCGGGGCTGAATATTGCCGGGAAAATAATAATCATACTCGACATGTATATAGGCAGAATAGGCTCGTTCGGCTTCTTCATGGCGTTCGTGTCGCCGTCGCAGCGGCGTTCGGGCGTCAAATATCCCGAAGCCGGCATAATACTTTAACGGAGCGATGATATGAACAAATTACCCAAATCGGATATGAAACAGGTGGCGGTGCTCGGACTCGGACGATTCGGCATCGAGCTGGCAAAGGCGCTGGGCGCGACCGACTGCGAGGTGCTGGCCGTCGACAGGTGCGAAGAGCGCATATACGAGGTGGCGGATTACGTCACGCACACCGTGGTCGCAGACGTTTCCGAGGAACGCAACCTGCGCGAGATCGGTATCACCGAGTTCGACTGCGTCGTGGTCGCCATAGGCGACGACATGCAGTCGTCCATCATCACCGCGCTCAACTGCAAGCACATGGGCGTGGAGTACATCGTCGCCAAGGCGCAGACCGCGCAGCACGCCGAAATACTGGAGAAAATCGGCGTGGACTATATCGTCATTCCCGAGGCCGACAGCGCGAAGAAGACCGCGCGCCTGCTCACTCAGCCGCAGATAGACGACATAATTTCGGTGACCGCGGATTACAGCATAGCGCAGGTGGCGGTGCCCTCCGACTGGGCGGGCAGAAAACTGTCCGAACTCAATCTCCGTTCGCACTACGGCGTTAACGTCCTTATCGTGATAACGAACGGCGGCATAAACACCTCGCCGGCGGCGGATACCGTACTGGCGGAAAGCGACAGGCTGGTTATCGGCGGTATGTCTTCGGACATAAAGACTCTTGCTGGTAAGCTTAAATAACCCGTTTGGTCTGAAAATTAACTCATTTGAAAATGCCCGGACATCATTGCCCGGGCATTTGTCTTTGTCTTGTCATCTTTTTGTTTTGTTATCGCCGCCGGCGACGGGGAGCAGAAAGGCTTTCAGCCGACCGAGCTGCCTGCGCTTGTTGCCGGTGATTATGCCGATAACCGTCCCCGCGGCTATTATGGTCGCGAAAACCGGCAGGGCGATATAGAGCGCCAGCGCCGGACTGCGCGCAAACAACAGCACGCCGAGGTATACTGCGGCGAACAGCGCTGCAAATATTATGATGCAGAGCGTGACGATTAGCGCGCTTTTGAGCGGCCCCGGAATATCTTCGCGCCGCGGGTCGGGGCGGACGAACGTTCCCGAAATCTCGTCGTCTGACACCTCGCCGCGGAACACGTATTCGACGACGCGCACTCCGCCTTCCTCTTTGGTCAGCCTTATTTCCACGCCTTCGTCGTCGCACCGCGCTTTTTCAATGCCGTCTGCTTCGGCAGCGGCAATGAAGTCCAGCGCTTCGTTTTTTCCGCATTTGAGTTTCAGCCTGACTTTACTCATGCTTCCCCCTCTCAGGTCTTTCTTACGATATTATCATATCATAATTTTGTGTTATTGTAAACACTTTTTGCGAAAAATTTTCATTTTTTATCACAAAATTATCAAACTGGCGTTTTATGCTCCCGCCAGTTCCGCAAGCAGTTCCGCTATCTGCGCCGTGCCGTCGAAGGAATACCGCTTCATCGCGCCGATGAGCGCGGGCGCTTTGAATTCCAGCTCGCCGAGCAGACCGCACAGCCTGTCGGGCAGACCGCTCTGGTCGGCGGCGAGCGCAAGGGAATGCTGAGCGAAGTATTCGGCGTTCCGCACCTGATCGCCGCGGCTCGCTCCCTTGGGCAGCGGAACGATGAGCATGGGGATGCCGAGGGCGCCCAGCTCGAATATTGTGTTGCCGCCTCCGCGGGTGACGGCGAAG
>ERZ780203.1952-NODE-1952-length-12748-cov-2.671157_pt1 | contig 12748 bp, 8 predicted proteins | sample MGYA00511168_ERZ780203 | MGnify/ENA primary metagenome ERZ780203 (study PRJEB29588, sample SAMEA2156577) | human gut metagenome | biome: human gut; feature: human-associated habitat; material: faeces | place: Denmark | collected 2008/2010 ...
AACAACAACTTTCAGAGTTTCAAGTCCAAGATACTCGTCGATATCTCTTTTATTGATTGTGATCTTTCCTGTTCCAGGTACAAGATATACTCTTGCGATAGATTTTTTTCTTCTTCCTGTTCCGTAATATTTTGCGTTAGCCACTGTTATTTCCTCCTTCTACCTAAAATGTAAGAACTTCCGGCTTCTGAGCCTGATTTGCATGCTCTGGTCCAGCGTATACATGAAGCTTCTTGATCATGTCTCTTCCCATAGGTCCTTTCGGAAGCATTCCCTTAACAGCAAGCTCGATCACCTTCTCTGGCTTCTTAGCAAGAAGCTCAGCAAGTGTAGTCTCTCTCATTCCTCCAACATAGTCAGAGTGATTGTAGTAGATCTTCTGCTGTAATTTCTTTCCTGTTACTTTAACTTTCTCTGCATTTACAACGATTACATAATCACCTGTATCGATGTGCGGAGTATATTCCGGTTTGTTCTTTCCTCTGAGTACCTTTGCGATCTCAGATGCAAGACGTCCAAGTGTAGCGCCTTCAGCGTCAACCACATACCATTTTCTTTCAATCTTATCAGGGTTAGCCATATAAGTTTTCATGGGTGTTCCTCCTATAAATAATCATTATATACTATTGCTTATTTATTTGAAATCAGCATACTCCGGGGCTTTGGTGCATACTGTTTCTCCTTATGTCATACCTTGCTATTATATGTTGATTTATGTTCCGTGTCAAGTGTTTTTTACATAAAATCGCATTTTTTCTTTCAGTTCTCAACAGCAAAGCAAAACTTTTTCATTCTTTTACAAAATCACCTCTATTTCACACTTAAAAAGTGCCGAGTCATATGGACTTTTCCTATGACTCGGCACTTTTTTCCCATTCCCCACTCAACGGTTATTGTTCCCTGGAACAATCAAAACCTTTGATTTTCTTATTTTTCTTCTTTTGCCTACTCTAATTCTTTAAGAATCTGAGCTGTAAGACCTTTTCTATCTGTTTTGAAGTGGAAGTAAGGTCTTTCAGTAATTTCTCTGATCTCTACCGGATATTCATGTTCTTCCAGTGTATCTTTCAGCAGTTCTGCTACTTCCTCAAGTGTCTTTGTTCCATCAAGAATCACAAACAGATATGGACGATAATATCCTTCATGCTCCTGATCCGGAACGAGACAGAAGAATCCATCTTTCACTCCAGGAGTTCTTACTGTTTTTGTCTCCATTCTCATTACATGAAGTGGCTTGTCTCCATAAGCTTTGATTTCACCACGACCAAGAATATGCACAATTCCCTGCTCTGTGATATAAGCCTCGTCTCCTGTATGTAACCATGTGTTTCCATCCGGATGCTCAACAAGTGTCTGCTCTGTCAGTTCTTCACCTCTCCAGCCTGAGTAATGAAGCATCATAGACGGACCTGTCATACAGAGTTCTCCTGATTCTCCGTAATTTAATTCATTCAGATCTTTGTCAAATACACCAAGTACAGTTGCTGTCATTGGCATACCTACACATCCATCCTCCAATGGGAACATTGGGTTCGGCAGTGTGAGGTTTGAGCATCCCTCGCTCTGTCCATAACCTGCACTTAATTTTGCCTGAACGTTGTGTTTATGGAAGAATTCTTCTACCTCTGCATACTTACGGTCATTCATAGCTTCGGCACCTGCACCGATTGTTCTCAGGTGAGACATATCGTAATCTTCCGGAATTCTCTCACTGGACATTAACATCTCGCAATAGAGTGGGATCAATGCCCAGAAGTTCGGTTTACGATCCATGAATTCAATGTCAATATTCTCTAACGGACAGAATGGATCAAGTGATACCATTAATCCTGTAGAAAGTGGGAAGATCGTCATTGAAACTGTTACTGCGATCAATGCCGGTGGAAGAATTGGTGTCCACCAGACTTCCTGCACATCTGACGGCGGAATAAAGATTGACATCTGGTATGCAGTTGCTACTATATTTGCTGAAGAATGGATTACAAGTTTAGAGATTCCTGTTGAACCACTTGTGTATGCTCCAAACACAGCTCTGTCAGGATCTACCGGTGCAAGACATTCGCCTTTGAAGTTTCTTCCCAGTTCCATAAACTCCTGCCAGCTCATATCGCCTTCTGTTGTCTCTGTCTCTGCCGGATAGCGGGCTGTGATTTCTTCTAATACATAATCCTTCATCTGGCTCTTGTCTGCATATTCAAATGGTGACACTTTGATCATACGTGTCATCGGCGTTGTTGTACGGAATAACTCTTCATCTTCTTTTGAAAGATAATCCATTACAAATGCTGTATCTGTTTTACATTTACGGATTGCAAAACAAAGTTCTTCCGGTTCGTCATCACGACAGATAATTGCTACACCGATTCTTTCTGCTGCAAGAAGCAGAATAAAATGAGCTGGCGTAGATACTAAAAAGGACGGAACTCTGTCACCTTCGTTAAGTCCGAGAGCTTTCAGTGCTCTTGCTGCAACATCTACATCTTCCCATAACTGTTTCCATGTAATCTTATTTCCATAATACTCAAATGCGATCTTATCCTCATTCGGGTTTTTCATTTTCAGGAAAGCTTCGATTGTAATTCTTGGTATCTCAAGATTTCTGAACTGTTCCGGATAAAAGTTCAGCCAAGGTTTGTCAATACTTGCTTTACCTGTCAATTTCTGCTCTGTAAAATTCATAATTTTGTCCCCTTCTTTTCTTTTGTTTTTCTTGTCATTTTTCCCCAAAAATACCTTCAAATTTTATCACAGGTTCTTTCAAATGACAATTTATGGAAACTTGAATCAACATGATTCACATGAATCATCTTGTTTTCCAAGCTTCATTTTTGAAATAAATACAAAATCGTAGGTAAATTATGGTTCTTTTATTGCAATTTTATTTTCTCTGCTCTAAACTAATATCATACTATCAACTTCTTTAAGGTATTTTTAAAGGAAGGGGGACATATTACAAGTTATTCTATGCTCTGTAATATAACAAAAATATGAAAGATAAAAACCGTTTCAGCATTTTACTAGAACACCTTATGGCTATTGCTGAGCTAAAAAATAGTATTCTTGCAAAAGCTGTTCAGTATGATGACTCCTATATCAGTAAATGGATTAGCGGAAAACTATTGCCAACTGAAAAAAATCATGAAAATACACTTCAGGCTATCAGTCACTGCATTGTTGAAGCACTTTCAGAAGAAAGCACTGCACAACTGTTACAGGAATATCAGTTACAGGACATCAATGATCTTGAAACTGCTATTTATGACAATCTCGAATCTGAATATATATATGTAAAAGAATTACAAAACTCAACCGGTACAGAAGTAGCTCCAAAAATTTCTTATTATCCGGAGCTTACATTAGACCAGTTCATTTTTAAAATGAAACACCCTTCACTTCGAAAAGTTAATTCTCTAAACGTATACGCGATTGTTGATATTTTGAATGTCGATCCTAATTACCAGCTTTTGATTGCAGAACTCAACAGTGCACACGGCGGCCGGAATCTTATTCTACCTGGTGTACATTTTTCACTTCTTATGGACCTGGAATCGGCCTGCCTATACCGCTGGTTTCTTAATGAATGTGATGACCAATCTCTCTAATATTGATTTTAATCTTTATTCTGGTTCGCAGGCTCAACGTAAGCTCATTTTTGCAATCAGAGACACTTATGCTATCTCTGGAATGTTAGTAGATAGCAGTCACTGTCTTGGAATTACCACAATTGAAGACAGTGATCTAACGAATGAACTTTATCACAAGATCAGACTTCTTTGTAATAAAGAAACACTATTAATCCGGAAAACAACCATTCCGGAAATGATTCATCGCTTTGAATATGAACAAACGTTAATTTCACAGAAGCAATACTGTCTCATCGGACACCTGACAGAACATTTTCTTCCGGAAGATCTATATACGGAGCTCCTGGATGAGTATTGACTGAATAACAACGATCTTCAGAAGGAGGACGTAAAAAAACTAAATCACCTGACACAGCGCATTTTGGAGACCACACCAATCCATCTGATCATTTATGCTTCCGTGTTAAAAGATTTCACAGTTACAGGAGAACTTGATTTCTTCGGTGTAAGAATATCATTAACTATATCCCAAAGACTGCGTTGCCTTAAGAATCTGGAACAGCTGTTAAACAGACTTGATCTTATGCATGTATGCGTTCTTCCGGAAGGAATTCTTTCCGACCATCAGCACATAGCACACCCGACACTTTTTGTATCAGATTCTTTGTGTTATCTGCGTTTAAAGAAGTTGACTCCGGAATATAACATCTGCATTCCAAATAAGATTATATTGGATCATATCTTCGAAGAGTTTTTCGATGATGTCTGGGATTCTAATATTGATAAAAACAGCCATAATACTGTAGTAGCCATGATTCAGCATGCAATTCATGCAATAGAAATCATGCTTGAAGTCAACTAAAAATGAGTATCAATAAGCAATCCCCTACCTGTTGCTATTTCAAATTAATCTGCAACCGGCAGGGGATTATTTATTTATTCATATGTTGTCTGATTCGGATAGTTAAATGCAATATAACTCTTTCCGCGGTTAATTGATATTTCATTTCCTGATTCATCATAAAATGTTAATCTTGATAATTCATTATTTTCCTCTTTACTCCAATGAATCTTCTGTTTTGCACCGTTCGAAATGTAATATCCCATGGAGTCTTCCCAGCCATCCCAGTCAACTGCTTTATGTCCCAAATCATCTTTGACAGAGATAGTGGTCTCTAACACAAACACATTGGTAAAAGCAAGCTGGTTTCCTGTCTTTCCGTCTATCTGGGCATTTCCATCAATTTCTTTTTTATAAGTATTGCTTGCTTCATCATAGACAAGTGTAGCAGACTGTGCGCCAAAATCAATGCTCACTTTCTTACACACATCTTCTGATGGTTTCACTTGTTCATTTAATCCATTAAACTGAAATGCTGTTCCTTTCTTATCATCCGCAAGGTCTGTTCTCTTTCCAGTATTTTGCACTACTTCTGCAAACTTTGTTCCATCAAAGTATCCTGTGTGTTCCAATGCATACCCCTGATTCCGACGTTCCATATCTCGTCCAAACAGACCTCCTGCATTGTAAATTCCATCATACTGATCCAGGTTCAAAGCTTCCAGATAATCTGCGATACTATCATCAATTCCCCAGTTTACATAAAACGCATCAAATCCCTGAGACAGTGCCGGGAAATAATATCTGCAGCTTCGTATCGCACAGATCTGCGGAACAGTTGTATAATCCGCATAAAGAGCCATAAAACGCGTCTGATCACCCTCTACCGGGATTTCAAAGATAATATCTGCTTTTTCTACTCCGTACTGTGGCATTGCTGCCGGAATATTATTCACCATAACCGCCACCGGACGTTTACCGATAGCAGCATCTGTCAGATCCGCAAGACCTGTCAGCAGGTTTTGATTTTCCGGAATCTTTTCTTCTTCCGGTTCTTCCGGTACTTCTTCTACTGGTTCTGGCTTTTCCACTTCTATTTTCTTAGTCGGTGGTTTTTCTGTTTTTGTCTCTTTTTTCTTAGAGCAACCTGAAAGAGCCAGAACTATCATAGATAAAATCAGTAACAGGCACATTCCCCTTCTTTTTTTCTGCCCGCCTCGTTTCTTCTTCATACACTTTCCCTCCCTTACATTTGGAATATAACGAATATTAACTGAATTAATTATATCATCCCCCAGTGTCTTACACAATCAAAGAGGACCATATTATGCAAAAAGCACAGTGAATAAATCACTGTGCTTTTTGCGTATAATCTTCACAAGTTGAATCCTGTTTATAACTTATGATTCAGATCTCATTCAATTATTTTGCTTTTCCATATACATACTTCGGTGTTCCACCAACAACCTTGTTTCCGTTAGAGTCTGTATGGTATGGGAATACCCAGTAGAAGTTCCAATCTGTGCTGGATGCCTTCTTATCTGTAAATGTTGTGCCTTTTGTTGTCATACCGATGTAACCATATTTCTCGCCTGGATGAATTCCGTATACAAGATATCCTTCTGCTCCGGCTGACTTCGTCCATGTAAGTTTTACTCCACCCTTTACAGATGAAGCTTTCAGGTCTGTAACAGCTGCGCATTTCTGTGCTTTACCATATACATAGTGTGCTGTCAGTCCTGGATACATCTTGCCATTTTCGTCTTTGCAGTATGCAAATACCCAGTAATAGTTGTAATCACTTGTAAGTGCTTTTACATCAACAAAAGATGTCTTAGATGTCATACCGATATAACCATACTTGTTACCGCCTCCGCGGATTCCATAAATCAGGTATCCTTCTGCGTCCTTCACTTCACTCCATGTAAGTTTTACCTTACCTACTGAAGAAGATGCTTTCAGGTTTTCTACTGCTGCAAGTCTTTCTTTTTCAACTACGACTTCCTTAGTTGTCGGATTAACAACTTTCTTTCCATCTGGTGATGTTACGGATGCTGTATAAACAACTTTTCCTTCTTTTGTATAAGTTGCTTTTTCGACTGTTTCACTATCGATCTTAACTTCTGGTGTCTGAACATGTGTTGCATCATTTGCACATGTAAATGTTGCTGTTGTTGTCCACTTACCATCTTTTTCTTCCCAGTCTGACCATACCGGATCACCGTATTTGTGACCAAGTTTTGCAATTGCTACTTCTTTTGTCCCTTTTGCAAGTACAGTATTATCATCTGTTGATGTTACTGTTGCTACATAAACATCTTTTCCTGCTTCTTCACATGTAGGTGCTTTATATGCATCTGTATCTTTTACTACAGATACGGATACATTTTTCTGAACTTCTCCACATACGGAACACTTCACTTCATCAACTGTTACTGAAGTGCCTTCTTTCTGATCTGTCTTATAACCTGTGATGTTTCCATCATCATCTTTGATTGCTGCTGCATCCCAATTGAACTTTACATCACTATATGTATGCTGTCCTGCTTCGCCTTTTACTTCTGTAGATACTAAATATTTTACACCGTCTTCAGTTTTATCTGCTGCTTTGTATACAGCTGTTACACCTTCATCACATGTTCCAGCATGGCTGACCATCTTAGCATCTACTGTTACAGCTTTATCCAGTGTCTTATTGATAGAATCACGGTTCGCTTTATTAGTTGCATTATCGTCAGATGAAAGCAAGCAATCGAGCTTGTCAATTTTATCTGCACAAGATTCACATGTAAGATTCTGGAATGTTACTGTTGAGTAATCATCACTCCATTTTGCATCTGTCGGTACATATGTATGACCCTCTGCTTCATTTTTAATTGCTGCATCCCAGATAGCTTTTCTCTTCTCATATGTGGAATTCGCCTGCTCGTATTTAGATTTAACAGGTTCTGTAATACAAGCACCACATTCCGGGCATACATAGTTATCTGCTTCGTTTTTAACACCATCTGTCTTTGTATAGTATACTTCATGGAATTTGATGTAATGATGTTCATGTGCTGTATTTTCTTTTTCTACACGTGTACCATCTTTAATCAAACCACAATCAGAACAACGTTCCTCTGTAAATGCATCGCGACCACAGGTTGCAGGTACAGAAACTGTTTCATAGTTATGAGAAGTACCTGTCAGTGTCTTCATATCAACTGTATCAACGAAGTTAGCTGACCACATGAACTCGTCATTATCATTGCTCTGACTGCCCATGAACTGCTGATACTTCTTGTAGTTTGTATAAGTCGGATTGTAATCTGTCTCTTCGAATTGATAACCATAACGACCGGAACTTGTATGATCAAGCAAGCCAGTCTTACCTGAAATGAACGCGAAGTTTGTACCGATTGAAACAATCAGTTTGTCACCCTTCACAGTCAGACCTGCGATTGGATGATTTGTAACAGTAAAGTCTGCACTGTCTTTGCTTGTTGTTGTAAACGCCATACCGCCAAACAGCTTTGTATTATCACGTTTTGCAGATACTGTATTGTATTCCTTCACAACGGCTACTGCACCGTCTGCAGGATTGTAGGATACGATATCGTTGGATACGTTGAAGTAAATCTTACCATCTGTGTACAGCGCTGCTGTCAGACCGATAGATGGGTAGATGCTCTGTTCATCTACGAACTGTGCATACAGTTTTGTCAGAAGGTCGTTCTTCACCATCTTGCCGTCTTTGAGAACGCTTACAAATGTATCGTCATCATCGTCGTTTTCCTTGTCTGTGAAGTTAATCAGTGTCTCATAGTCACTGTCGCCATCACCTGCATCCTTTTCTGTCAGTTTATGACGAACAATCTTGTACTCTGCAGCCTTCTGGCTCTGATTCATGCTTGAACTGTTTACTCTGTCAAACAGGTCTGTAGAATCATACATGTAGTACGCATAACCGTCTGCATAGTAAACATTGCTTGCCGCACGCGCCATCCATGCTGTCTCATAGGTCTTATCAGTTGCTTCGTTTTCATAGAGAGATCTCAAAGAACTGAAATTACCATCATATAATTTTCTGGCACTTGTATCACTGAACAGGAAGTATGTATGGTTCATATCACCGTCTGTCTCAACACGGTCACGGCTCATAACTTCTGTGTAGACATCTGTGTAACAAGGATCCACATAAAACCACTGACCATCAACCTTTACTGCATTCCAATAATGGTCGGATCCGAAGTCCTCCTGTTCTTCGCCGTACATTGTAACATCAGACTGGAAGGAGATTCTTACAAGGTCAACTGTGTAATTCTTTGAAGTGTCAAGCTTGCCATCTGTATAGTACAGTTCTTTGGCTGTCTTCCAGTTGGAGCTGTCATAGCCTGCATTCGTATCTTTCAGATAAATATCCTTATCCAGACACTGTACAAGGTATGTGTAAGCTTTGGAGTAACCAAGACATACGGATGTACCCATACCGAATGCACCAAACTGAGAACCTTCCCAATAATTGATAACACCAGTTGTCATACCAGTTGCAGCCTGCTGCGCATACATTGGGATTGCTTCTTTGAATGATAAGTCTGGCTGATTATCACCATCAACATCGACTGCTTTATCATCGCTTTCTAACTGCTGCTGAGTAATCTGCTCAACTGTCATCTTGTAACCAGGCGCATTCTCAGGATCAACCTCAACGCCATTTTCTTCAGCATCTTTGATAAAGGCATCTGCCTTAGTCTTCATCTGGTTAGCTGCATCCTCACCAAAATTGGTTCTTACATAGCCATCCGGATCTTTGTCAATGGCTTCTTTGTTCTGCTTGATATAGCCTTCAGCCTGCTCTTTCGCGGCTGCTTTCTCTTCATCTGTGGCTTCACTTTCAGCTTTGCCTAAAGCCTGCTCATAAACCGCCTGCTGAATAGCCTTTTCATAGAACTGTGTACGCAAATTATTTTCGATGCCTGCAAAAATCTGATCATGGAAATTCTGTTTAATCTGAGGTTCATAAACTTCATAGATCGCATTATAAACATCATCTTCATGCTCCTGCTTCTGAGGATCCTTTGCAATCATCGGCTTGTCATCATCTGATTCCTTACCGGAGTTCATGATGTAGGACATATCAAATGTATTGTTATGTGCCAGCCAGTCATTCAGAACAAGCAGCTTCTGTGCCTTTGTCTGCGCACCTGATGCTGTAACTGCAGCAAGGGCTTCCTCTCTTGCATTTGTTACATCTTTACCATAATACTCAATACCTAACTTATCACCATATGTGAAAGTAAAGATCATACCTGTCAGATCATCATACTTAACCTTGCCATCTCTGACATCCTGAACAGTTTTGCCGTCTAAGGCAAGCATCTCACCAAGGATACCAAGACCATCCGTATCATCATTGAAATCCAGAAAGAATGGATTCTGAACACCGAGTACATTGGCATTATCTGCCCACTGATTCAGATAGTTCTGATACTGCTTAACAACCGTATCAATCTGTTCATCTGTCAGCTTCTGAGTTGTCTCCTGTCCATCTGCTTCATCTGCTTCATACAGGTCTGCTGTACTGATGTTAGATTCATTGGATTCTGTGCCGGCTTCGCCGCCGACAATTTCAACCTCTTCCAGTGCTTTTCTCAGACTCTGGATAGCAGGATCAGATTCATCAATCTCCACGTCCTTTGCCATCTATTCTGCAACAGCTGCATTGGCACCCTGGAAGTTAATTGTCGGGATAGAAATTGTATAACCACCATCCACCTTAACTTCATTATCTCCTTCTTCAGCTGCCTGAGCATCAGCTTCATCCGCTGTATCCTGCTCGTCCGCCTCTTCAGGAGTCGCATCGTCAGCTGCTGTGGAATCATCAGTTGCATCATCCGCTACAGCATCAGCTTCATCTGTTGTTTCCTGAACAGCTGCGGCATCGCTATCTTCCTCTTCTGCTACATTATCTGTCGGTTCTGCATAAACAGGAGCCGGAACAGATGTTGCAAGCATAGCAGCTGAAAGAACGATACCTAAGAGTTGTGTCTTTTTCTTTTTCATAGTTCTCCTTTATTTCCTTTCTCAAACAATTTTCATACTCTCCTCTGAGCGTCCTATCCATTTTTCGCTCGTCATCACCCCTTTTTCTTCTTTGGACCTACCCTCCTTCCTTGATTCAAACGTGCCTGCAATAATTATAAGTAAATGCTTCAATAAAAATAAATAGTAAGTCCATATTAAGAGTAGTATACCACCTAAAATCCGGAGCGTCAATTAGCCTTCCAGAATTTTACAAATTTTACAATCTGTAAGATTACTCCACTCAAAATACCAAAAGCAGATATTATGCCACATTTTCATTCCGCTTTCACTTCTTTGTGTCATAATACCTGCATTTCTTTATTTCTGTTTGCGCATCTCACCAGGTTCTTTACACAAAGATAATATGTACTGTCCGTATGGTGTCTTACGTAAACGGCTTCCTAACTTCTTCAATTGTTCTTTATCAATAAATCCTTTTTTATATGCAATCTCCTCTATACAGGATACCTGCAATCCCTGGCGGTTCTGGAATGTTGCCACGAAATTAGCTGCATCCATAAGTCCATCCGGAGTTCCCGTATCCAGCCATGCAAATCCACGCCCCAGAAGTTCCACTTTCAAGTTTCCCTCTTGAAGATATCTGTTGTTGATACTTGTAATCTCAAGTTCTCCTCGTTCGGAAGGCTCGACTTCCTTTGCATACTGTACGACAGAATTATCATAGAAATATAATCCCGGTACGGCATAGTTAGACTTTGGTACTTTCGGTTTTTCTTCTATAGAAAGTACATTATTGTATTCGTCAAATTCTACTACCCCATAGGCTTTTGGATTCTTTACATAATATCCAAAGATTGTGGCTCCATCGCGTTCATTCACCCTCTGCAAGACAGGGGAGAAGCTTTGGCCATAGAAAATGTTATCTCCCAGAACCAATGCCACATCATCATCACCGATAAAATCCTCGCCTATGATAAATGCCTCTGCAAGTCCTCTTGGTTTCTTCTGGACTTTATATTCAAATCTCATCCCAAGCTGTGATCCATCACCAAGCAGTTCTTTGAACACACTGACATCTCTTTCTGTCGTAATGATCAAAACATCTCTGATTCCCGCAAGCATAAGCACGGAAAGTGGATAATAAATCATTGGCTTATCATAAACCGGCAAAATCTGTTTTGAAACTGCCTGTGTAATCGGATACAATCTTGTTCCTGATCCTCCGGCAAGAATAATTCCTTTTCTCTTCTTCATATGATCTGCTCCATTCATCTACTATTTACAGATGATACATCTCTTTATAATAGTTCTGATATTCTCCGCTTGTAATGTTCTCCATCCAGTCCAGATTCTTGAGATACCATTTTATCGTTTTACGGATTCCCGTCTCAAAGTCTGTCTCCGGCTCCCAGCCAACTTCTTTGCGGATTTTGTCCGGTGCGATTGCATATCTTCTGTCATGCCCTTTCCTGTCTTCGACATACTCGATCAGATTTTCATTAATATGTTCTCTGCGTGGGTCCGTTTCCGGAAGTACATCATAGAGCAGTTTCAAGATTGTCTTCACAATCTCGATATTTCTGCGCTCATTGTGTCCACCAATATTATAAGTCTCACCCAGTCTGCCCTTTTCCTGTACCATATCGATTCCCTTAGCATGATCTTCTACATACAACCAGTCTCTGATATTGAGTCCATCTCCATAAACCGGAATTTTCTTTCCGTTCAAAGCATTATTGATGATCAGTGGAATCAGTTTCTCCGGAAAATGATATGGTCCATAGTTGTTACTGCAATTTGTAATATTGGCCGGGAACTTATAAGTATCAATATAAGCCTTTACCAACATGTCTGAAGATGCTTTACTTGCTGAATATGGGCTGTGTGGTGAATACGGTGTTGTCTCATAAAAGAATGTTCCATCCTCTTCCAAAGATCCATACACCTCATCTGTTGATACATGGAGGAACTTTTTCCCTTCTTTATAGGTTCCGTCTTCCTGTTCCCATGCATTTCTTGCGGCATTCAAAAGAACTGTCGTTCCAATTACATTCGTCTGCACAAAAATCTCCGGATTCTTGATACTTCTGTCTACGTGGCTCTCTGCCGCAAAATGTACAACTCTGTCAATATCGTACTCCTGGAAAATCTTATTTACAGCTTCTGCATTACAGATGTCTTCTTTAATAAAGACATAGTTTTCATTGTTTTCAAATTCTTTCAGATTTTCCGGATTTCCTGCATAAGTAAGTTTATCCAGATTAACAATTTTAATATCCTTATACTTTTTAAACAT
>ERZ780203.1957-NODE-1957-length-12700-cov-27.527639_pt1 | contig 12700 bp, 10 predicted proteins | sample MGYA00511168_ERZ780203 | MGnify/ENA primary metagenome ERZ780203 (study PRJEB29588, sample SAMEA2156577) | human gut metagenome | biome: human gut; feature: human-associated habitat; material: faeces | place: Denmark | collected 2008/2010 ...
AGAAGTCATTCTTTTGTCTCAGCGCTTGGCGCTCAAGTATAATACCACACCCCGGGGCAGTTGTCAACACTTTTTGACATCTTTTTTCCAATTTCTTTGCGGCGGGGGTTTATCCCTTCCGTCATCGCCTGCGGCGATGCCACACTCCCCCTTTTGTCACCTACGGTGACATCTTCCCCCGGAGCGGGGGAAGTCAGCCCTCAAGGGGACGGCTTTTGTGGTGGCGGTAAAGTCTCCAGCATAGCGCAAAGGCGCCCCCTTGGGGGAGCTGGCGCGCAGCGCCTGAGAGGGTTCAGCCTTATATTATTACATTATACAGGCAGAGCAAATCCCAACCGGGTATAGACGGCGGCTGATATTACCCGCCGGAAAGCAAGTCGCTCTGTCAAGTCTTTCCGTGCAAAATTTTGTCCCGAAAAATATCTGCGATTTTTGGCGATTGCTACAAAACGCAAAATATAGTGGTATTTTGCTTGACTTGCCACTAGATAATGATAAAATAGAGCTACATTCAGTTTGTTGGATATCGTTGTGCGCAAACGGGTATCTCTTAGGGTAAGGGATACCCGTTCACAATGCGCCTATATAGAAGGAGGAGAACCGATGAAGATCATCAAACGAAACGGTGCAGAAGTTCCTTTTGATATTACCAAGATCATCACCGCCGTTACCAAAGCCAGCGATTCTGTGGGCGGTCAGGCTCGTCTGAGCCGGGAGCAGATCACCCAGATTGCCGCAGCCGTTACCGACCAGTGCCAGCAGCTCAACCGCGCGGTCAGCGTGGAAGAAGTACAGGATCTGGTGGAGAACCAGCTGATGGACATTCAGGCGCACGATGTAGCACGCCACTATATCACCTACCGCTACGTCCAGAGCCTGAAGCGCCAGACCAACACCACTGACGAGCGTATCCTGAGCCTGATCGAGTGCCAGAACGAAGAGGTCAAGCAGGAGAACGCCAACAAGAACCCCACCGTCAACAGCGTGCAGCGCGACTATATGGCCGGCGAGATCTCCAAGGATCTGACCGCCCGTCTGCTGCTGGACCCGGAGATCGTAAAGGCACATCAGGAGGGTCTGATCCACTTCCACGATTCCGACTACTTCGCCCAACATATGCACAACTGCGATCTGGTGAACCTTGAGGATATGCTGCAGAACGGTACCGTTATCTCCGGCACCTATATTGAAAAGCCGCACAGCTTCTCCACTGCCTGCAACATTGCCACCCAGATCATTGCACAGGTGGCCTCCAACCAGTACGGCGGTCAGAGCATCAGCCTGACCCATCTGGCTCCCTTTGTGGACGTCTCCCGCAAGAAGATCGCCGCTGAAGTGGAGCTGGAGATGGAAGGTCTGGACGTCTCTGCCGAGCGCAAGAAGGAGATCGTGGAGCGCCGTCTGCGCAACGAGATCAACCGCGGCGTGCAGACCATCCAGTATCAGGTGGTCACCCTGATGACCACCAACGGTCAGGCACCCTTCATTACTGTATTCATGTATCTGGGCGAGGCCCGCAACCCGCAGGAAAAGGCCGACCTTGCCATCATTATTGAAGAGACCATCCGGCAGCGCTATCAGGGCGTGAAGAACGAGGCAGGCGTGTGGATCACCCCCGCCTTCCCCAAGCTGATCTATGTGCTGGAAGAGGACAACATCCGCCCCGGCGCCCCCTACTACTACCTGACCGAGCTGGCCGCAAAGTGCACTGCCAAGCGCATGGTGCCGGACTATATCTCGGAAAAGAAGATGCTGGAACTCAAGGTGGACAAGAACGGCGAGGGTCACTGCTACACCTGCATGGGCTGCCGCAGCTTCCTGACCCCCTATGTGGACCCCGAGACCGGCAAGCCCAAGTACTATGGCCGCTTCAATCAGGGCGTGGTCACCATCAATCTGGTGGACGTTGCCCTGAGCTCCGGCGGCAACTTTGAAAAGTTCTGGAAGATCTTTGACGAGCGTTTGGCGCTGTGCCACCGCGCTTTGCAGGCACGTCATCAGCGGCTGCTGGGCACCCCCAGCGATGCCGCTCCCATCCTGTGGCAGTACGGTGCGCTGGCACGCCTGAAGAAGGGTGAAAAGATCGACAAGCTGCTGTTCGGCGGCTACTCCACCATCAGTCTGGGCTATGCCGGCCTGTACGAGTGCGTGAAGTATATGACCGGGAAGAGCCACACCGACGCCGGTGCCAAGCCCTTTGCCCTGAGCGTGATGCAGCACATGAACGACAAGTGCAACGAGTGGAAGAAGGCCGAGAACATGGACTACTCCCTCTACGGCACCCCGCTGGAATCCACCACCTACAAGTTTGCCAAGTGCCTGCAAAAGCGCTTTGGCATCGTGGAGGGCATCACGGACAAGAACTATATCACCAACAGCTACCATGTCCATGTCTCTGAACCCATCGACGCCTTTACCAAGCTGAAGTTTGAGGCCGACTTCCAGCGCCTGTCCCCGGGCGGTGCCATCAGCTATGTGGAAGTGCCCAATATGCAGGACAATCTGGAAGCCGTCATGAGCGTGCTGCAGTTCATCTACGACAACATCATGTATGCCGAGTTGAACACCAAGTCCGACTACTGTCAGGTGTGCGGCTATGATGGCGAGATCAAGATCGTAGAGGACGACGGCAAGCTGGTGTGGGAGTGTCCCAAGTGCGGCAACCGCGACCAGAACAAGCTGAATGTTGCCCGCCGCACCTGCGGTTATATCGGCACCCAGTTCTGGAATCAGGGCCGCACGCAGGAGATCAAGGACCGCGTGCTGCATCTGTAAAAACAGCAAAACTTTATTTTTGATTTGATGTTTGGAGCGGCCTTTCGGCCGCTCCAAACATCTTTTCAGCAAACGACAGGAACATTAGCATGAACTACGCAAACATCAAATATTACGATATCGCCAACGGCCCCGGGGTGCGCACCAGCGTTTTTGTGTCCGGCTGCCGCCACCACTGCCCGGGATGCTTCAACGCCGTGGCATGGGACTTTGCCTACGGTCAGCCCTTTGATAAGACCGTGCGCAACGAGATATTCGCCTCCTGCCAGCCGGACTATATCGCCGGACTCTCCCTGCTGGGCGGCGAACCCTTTGAGCCGGAGAACCAGCGGGAGCTGCTGCCCTTTGTGCGCAACTTCAAGGCGCTGTACCCTGCCAAAACGGTGTGGTGCTATTCCGGCTACACTTGGGAACAGCTTACCGGCAAAGAGCCCAGTCCCGCGCGGTGCGAGGTGACCGACGAGCTGCTGGCGCTGCTGGATGTGCTGGTGGACGGCAGATTCGTGCAGGCCGAACACGACATCTCCCTGCGCTTCCGCGGCAGCCGCAACCAGCGTCTGCTGGACGTCCCCAAGTCCCTTGCCGCCGGGCAGCCCGTGTGGTGGGAGGACGAAAAGGTGTTCGCCACCCATACCATGGAACGGTAAACCGTATTGAATCCCTCCCGTGAACATCAAAAGAAGCCGCTGCACAGTCTGTGCAGCGGCTTCTTTCTTTTCTCACTCCCGGCTGCCCACGGCGTCCTCGATAACGCGCAGGAAGGCATTGCCGTAGCGGGCGGCTTTCTTTTCGCCCACGCCGCTGATGTTCAGCAGCTCGTCGATGCTCATGGGCTTTTTCTCTGCCATCTCCCGCAGGGTGGCATCATTGAACACCATAAAGGCGGGCAGGTTCTGCTTGCCCGCAAGGCGCTTGCGCACAGCGTACAGAGCGTTGAGCAGCTTTTCGTCCGCTTCGCTCAGGCTGCCGGCTGCGGCGGGCTTTGCGCGGCGGGGCTTTTCCAGCCGGTCGGCGCTCTGGGCGGCACGGCGGCGGGCGTACTCCACCTGCAGCTGCGCTTCCTGCTCGGCGGCAAGGCAGCAGGAGCAGTTGCCGCACTTTTGGGGCGCTGCTTCCCCGAAGTATTGCAGCAGAAAGCCGCGCAGGCAGTGCTGGGTGGTGGAGTAGAAGGTCATGTACTTGAGCCGCTCCTCTGCCTTGCGGGCAGCTTCGGCCTTTACATCGGCGGGCAGACCGTTGTCGGCTTCCCGCTCCTTGTCGATAAAAAATCGGATGGTGCGCACATCCGTGCCGGAATACAGCAGGGTGCACCGGGCAGGCTGACCATCGCGCCCGGCGCGTCCGGCCTCCTGATAATAGCTTTCCAGATCCTTGGGCATATTATAATGGATGACGAACCGCACGTTGGGCTTGTCGATGCCCATGCCAAAGGCGTTGGTGGCTACCATCACCTGCACCCGGTCGTAGAGGAAATCGTCCTGATTCTGCCGCCGGGTGTCCGCATCCAGTTTTGCGTGGTAGGCTGCCGCCCGGATGCTGCGGCTCTGCAGCAGCTGCACCGTCTCGTCCACCTGCCGGGTGGTGCTGCAATACACGATGCCCGCATGATTGCCCTCTTTGAGCACCAGCTCCAGCAGCTCCTTGGGCTTCTGGCTGGGCAGCGCCCGCCGGGTCTCAAAGTACAGATTTGGGCGGTCGAAGCTGGTGGTCACCTCGTAAGGATCTCGCAGCGCCAGATGGGTGCGGATATCCTCCCGCACATGGGCGGTGGCGGTGGCGGTGAACGCGCCCATGACCGGGCGGCTGGGCAGGCTGTCCACAAATTCCTTGATGCGCAGATAGCTGGGGCGGAAGTCCTGTCCCCACTGGCTGATGCAGTGCGCCTCGTCCACCGTGACCATGCTGATCTGCCGCTCCTGCGCAAACCGTTGGAAGCCCGGCATCTCCAGCCGCTCCGGAGCCACATAGATGATCTTATACCAGCCCTCCCGGGCGCGGTGCAGCATCAGCGCCTTCTGATTGTCGGTCAGGCTGTTGTTCAGAAAAGCCGCCGCCACGCCCGCCTGCACCAGCGCTCCCACCTGATCCTTCATCAGGCTGACCAGCGGGGACACCACGATGGTAATGCCCGGCAGCAGCAGCGCCGGCACCTGATAGCAGATAGACTTGCCCGCGCCGGTGGGCATGACCGCCAGCACATCCTGCCCGGCCAGCAGGCGGCTGACGATCTCCTCCTGCCCGGGGCGGAAGCTGTCGTAGCCGAAAACTTTTTTCAGAATGCTGTGCGGGTTTTCCATGGTCTCCTCCGTTATATAAGTAGGTGCGCTGACGCGCCGATCGCTCAAAACCTTATCAGTATACCACAAAACCGATACTTTTGGCAGAAAAAAGCGTCACTTTGCGCAAAAATGTGCGATATCCACTCTTTCTGCCCGGGAAGGATAGCTTTTCAGGCGCGAAAATGCTATAATGAGAACACATATCTCCATGCCACCCCCGCAGACTGCCCGGCATGGATCATGCAATGTAAAAAGGAGCATTTATAATATGCAGCAGAAACTTATCACCTTTGCCGTGCCCTGCTACAACTCGGCAGCCTATATGCGTCACTGCATCGAAACGCTGCTGAGCGCAGGCGAGCAGGCCGAGATCATTCTGGTGGACGATGGTTCCGTCAAGGATGACACCCCCGCCATCTGCGACGAGTACGCCGCAAAGTACCCCACCATCGTCAAGGCCATCCATCAGGAGAACGGCGGTCACGGCGAGGGCGTCAATCAGGGCATCCGCAACGCCACCGGCCTGTACTACAAGGTAGTGGACAGCGACGACTGGCTGGACACCGACGCCCTGAAGAAGGTGCTGGAGCGCCTGACCACGCTGGTAGCCCGCGGCACCGCGCCGGATCTGATGATCTGCAACTATGTGTACGAGCATGTGGAGGACGGCACCAGCCATACCGTGCGCTACACCAACGTGTTCCCGCAGAACCGCCTGTTCGACTGGGTGCACGTCCGGCGCTTCCGCCCGGATCAGAACCTGCTGATGCACTCGGTCATGTACCGCACCGAGGTGCTGCGTGAGTGCGGCATGGTGCTGCCCAAGCACACCTTCTATGTGGACAACATCTTTGTGTACCAGCCCCTGCCCTATGTCAAGAGCATGTACTATATGGATCTGGATCTGTACCGCTACTTCATCGGTCGAGCAGACCAGAGCGTGAACGAGAGCGTGATGGTCGGCCGTGTGGACCAGCAGCTGCGGGTCACCAAGCACATGATCGACTGTCAGGATCTGGATGCGCTGAAGGACCAGAAGCGTCTGCGCGCCTACATGGTGCACTACCTGTCCGTCATGATGGCGGTCAGCGACATCTTCCTGCTGCTGGACGGCAGCGCCGAGGCACACGCCAAAAAGGCAGAGCTGTGGCAGTACCTCAAGGATCACGTTACCCCCGGCGTTTACCGCGCCGTGCGCGTGAACCTTGGCGGCCTGACCGACCTGCACTTCCCCGGCGGTGACAAGGTGGTCGTAGCCACCTACCGCCAGCTGCGCAAGATCTTCAAGTTCAACTAAGAGCATATTTTATATTTCGGGATAGCGGAACGCCTGCGGGCGCTCCGCTATCCCTTTTTCACGGCTGGGGTCGTAAAGGGAAACGGCAGCCGAACTGCTTGTATTCCGTCCTTTCTCGTTCTGTTTCTGTCTTTTCGTCTCAAAAGATGTATGAAACGCGCGGGATGGTTGCTTTTCCTCCGTTGTTCCGGTATACTGGATACGTTTTCCCATTTTGACCCCCGCGCTGGATTTCACACGGGAGTTCGATACTTTTTTGACAAGGAGGAACCGAGTGCTGCGGCCTTTGGCTGCACACCCAATACAAACCACATTATGGAACAAATGTTGATCTGTCTGTCCCTTGCCCTGATCGCCGGCCTGCTCATGTCACGCGCTGCCAAGGCCGTGCGTCTGCCCGCCGTCACCGCTTACCTGCTTACCGGTCTGCTGATGGGGCCCTTCTTTCTGGGTCGGCTGGGATTGAGCCGTTTCGGCTTTGGCTTTGGCAGCCTTGCTGCCGTGGAGGGCTACGGCATCCTCACACAGGTGGCGCTGGGCTTTATCGCCTTCGTCATCGGCAACGAGTTCCGGCTCAGCGCCCTGAAGCACATGGGACGCCGCGCCGTGACCGTGGGCGTTGCGCAGGCGGTGATCACCACCGCGCTGGTGGATATCGCCCTTGTTGCCCTGCACTTTGCCCGCCCGGACGTCATCTCGCTGGCCTCTGCCATCACGCTGGGCTCCATCGCCGCCGCTACCGCCCCTGCCGCTACCCTGATGGTGGTCAAGCAGTACAAGGCCGACGGCCCTTTGACCAAGCTCCTGCTGATGGTGGTCGCCATTGACGATGCCGTGGGTCTGGTGCTGTTCTCGGCCTCCTACGGCGTGGCAAATGCGCTGGAGCAGGGCCGCATCGACCCTGTGAGCGTGGTGCTGGAGCCGCTGCTGGAGATCGCGCTCTCGCTGGCGCTGGGCGCTGCCGCCGGTTACCTGCTGAACCTGCTGGAGGTCTACTTCCACTCCCGCTCCAAGCGCATGAGCCTGTCGGTGGCCTTTGTGCTGCTGACCGTGGGGCTGTCCATGACCAAGTTCGAGATCAACGGCACCCGCTGCGGCTTCTCGCTGCTGCTGGTGTGCATGATGACCGGCACCGTGTTCTGCAACGTCTGCCCCACCTCGGATGAGCTGATGGACCGTCTGGACCGCTGGGTGTCCCCCATCAACATCCTGTTCTTCGTGCTGTCCGGCGCAGAGCTGGACCTGACCATCCTCACCAACCCCATGGTGCTGCTCATCGGCGTGGTATACATTGTGGCGCGCTCTGCCGGTAAGATCAGCGGTTCTTACCTGAGCTGCCGCGCCACCAGCTGCAGCCCGGCTATTCAGAAATATCTGGGCATCACCCTGCTGCCGCAGGCCGGTGTAGCGCTGGGCATGGCGGCCACCGCCGCCGAGCTGTCGGACGGCCACATGGTGCGCAACGTGGTGCTGTTCTCGGTGCTGGTGTACGAGCTGGTAGGCCCCACTCTGACCAAAATCTCGCTGGTCGCCGCCGGAGAGATCCGTCCCGAGGGACGCACCAGCGCCCGCGTGGAGAACCAGCCCGAAGCCCCTGTGGAGCTGAGCTGAGATGATCTGAAATGCGCTCCGCGTTGCTCTGCGCATAGTCAGAGGAAGAATTATTTATAATTTGTAAATCGGGAAAATCTGCGGATTTTCCCGATTTACTTTTTCACGGGAGGAGTCGTAACCGGAAGCGGTAACTGCCGCGCTTGCTCCCCCTTGGGGGAGCTGTCGCGCAGCGACTGAGGGGCTTTAAATCGGCGGAGCCGGAAAAAACGGTTAAAAGATCTTCACGCCGAACAGGCGTGAATCTTCAGTTTTTTTCGGTGTAGCCCGCTTCTTTGGGATCGTCAAGGGCGTGCAGCCCTTGACCCGTTGCGGGGTGGGTGGAGTCCAGAGGTAGGGAGGGGGGAGTCGGAACACCCCTCCCTGCCTCTGGCCCAGCGGAGCGTCCATGCACGCTAAAGGCAAGCAGAAACTTTCCCCGCAGCGCGCAATACACTTTTCCGGTTCTCTTTTGGTGTCAAAAGAGAACATCCACGGGCTACCACCTCCTGCCCCACCTTTATGTGCAGAAGGTCTTTTTTTGTCGAATTGACACGCAATCATTGACGAATGGTGTTATTTTTTGTATACTAAGCTTATCGGCGCTGGCACAATTTTCCTATTGTGTCAGTGGTTGCTAAAAAGGAATAAGGAATAGTGAAGGAGAATGACACATTATGAAAAGCACTGGCATCGTTCGCGGCATTGACTCGCTGGGACGGATCGTTCTGCCGAAGGAGCTGCGCACTAGTATGCACCTCGACACCGACACCAAATTGGAGATCTTTGTGGATGGGGACGCCATCGTCCTGAAAAAGCACCGCCCCGCCGGCAGCTGCGATTTCTGCGGCGAGGTAGACGAGCAGGCCATCCAGTTCGGCGGCTACTGCATCTGCAGCGCCTGCCGCCGCAAGCTCAGCGCACTGTAACGCAGAAAGGGGGCTCTTTCCATGAGCCGGTTCATCGACTTTACCCTTCCCTCCACCGTGTCGGGGCGCACCCTGCACGGCTTTCGCTGCGTCCCGGAGGGGCAGGTGCGGGCGGTGCTGCAGCTGTCTCACGGCATGGTAGAGTATATCGACCGCTACCGCCCCTTGGCGGAATATCTGGCCGACCGGGGTATTCTGGTCACCGGCCACGACCATCTGGGGCACGGTGCATCCATCCGCACCAAGGAGGACTACGGCTATTTTGCCGAGCCGGACGGCAACCGCGCCGTACTGGCCGACCTGCACGCCGTAACCGTGCTGACCAAGGAGCTGTACCCAAACCTGCCCTACTTTTTGCTGGGGCACAGCATGGGCTCGTTCTACGCCCGGCAGTATTTGTGCGAGTATGGCCGGGAGCTGAACGGTGCCATCATTATGGGCACAGGTTTCCAGCCCAAGGCGCTGGTCAAGGTTGCCAAGACCCTTTGCCGGGTGCTGGCCGCCTTCCATGGCTGGCACTACCGCAGCAACCTTGTGGCCAACCTTTCCTTTATGGGCTATAACAAGGGGCTGGAGGGCCGCACCACCCACGACTGGCTCAACCGCGACCAGGCCGAGGTGGACAAGTATCTGGCGGAGGAGCGCTGCACCTTTACCTTTACGCTGAACGCCTATTACAGTATGTTCAGCGGCATCCTGCGCCTGCACGACCCGGCTTTTCTGGCACGGATGCCCAAGGAGCTGCCGCTGCTCTTCCTCTCCGGCGATGCCGACCCGGTGGGCGAGCAGGGCAAGGGCGTGCGCCGCGCCATCCAGAGCCTGAAGGACGCCGGTGTGCAGAACATTGAAAGCATCTTCTACCCCGGTGCCCGCCACGAGCTGCTGGTGGAGACCAACAAGCTGGAAGTTTTCGGGGACATCGCCGCATGGCTGGACAAACAGCTGGCAAAACAGTAAAACGAGCAAAGGGCTGCTGCACGTTTTGTGCAGCAGCCCTTTCGCGTTGGACGATTAGAAATATCCTCCGCTTCGCTCTGGATATTCTCAGCGGAATAAAGATTTTTTATTTGGCTTCCAAAACGCCTGCGGGCGTTTTGGAAGCCTTTTTTTACAGTCAGGATAAATCAGCTATAAATCGTTTATTTTGTCATTGTTCTGCATTTCGTTTATACCGCAGCGGGGTCTGCACCTCGGCGCGGATCTTGCCAAGATAGGTGCGGGTCTGCTCTGCGCCCTGCAAAATAGACTCCACCTGCGCTTTCTGCTCTGCGGTCAAATCGTCATCCTCTGCCAGCAGTTCCGCGTTGCCCTCGATGATGGTCAGCGGCGTTTTCAGCTTGTGGGACAGCTGAATGATCTGCTCCCGCTGCCGCTGCTCCATGGCCCACTGCTTCTGCAGGCTGCCGGTCAGGGCGTCGCCCATGGTCTGCAGCGCCTGCAAAGCGCTCTCGTACTCCCGCACCTTCGCGCCGGAAAACACCGCGCTGTCCAGCTCCTTCCGTGCCACCGCCTGCGCTGCGGCGGTCAGCTTTTCGGTCTCCCGGGTCAGGAAGCGCCCGGTCCTGTGGGTGCTCCACACCACCGCTCCCACTAGCAACAGAATGCCCAGAATGCAGTGCACGGTCTGCATATCCGGCAGCACGCCCCGCAGCGCAGGGTCGGCGTAGGGCACGGCATAGTCAAATTGCAGCAGACAGACCGTTCCGTCCTGCAATTTTGACGTCATATAATACTGTGTGTAGCCAAAATGCCAGTGGGTTTTCCCCTGCCGGTTCTCCATTGCCCGCTGCAAGTGCCCGGCATCCATGTTGGTGGCCAGCACCTCGCTGCTGTCCGGCGCGGCAAACAGGGCGTACCGGCACAAGGAGTCCAGCTGCGTCTCGTCAAAGGTGGCGGCGGTCATGCCCGGTAAAACGTCCTGTGCGGCTTTCTGACAGGCCTGTGCAGCTTGATTCGCGGGCAGAAACAGCCCGCCGTTCTGGATCCACAGCATCAGCGCCAGCAGCCACCCCACCGCGACCAGCAGGCAGGCCAGCGCCGTGCGCACCAGATATTGCAGCAGCACGCTGCGCAGAGAGGTCAGTCTTCGCTTTTCCATCGGTACCCCACGCCCCATACGGTATTGAGCAGCTTTTCCGGCTCCGGCACGCCCGCCGCCCGCAGCTTTGCCCGGATATTTTTGATGTGCTGTGTCACGGCGGTGTCGTCCGCAGTGCCGTCAATACCAAAAACCGCTTCGTAAATTTGCTCCTTGGTAAAGGTCTGCCCGGCGTGCAGTGCCAGATACTCGCAGATGGCATACTCCGAGCGGGTCAAGGGCAGCGTCTTCCCCTCCACCGCCGCGCTCCGGGCGGTCAGGTCAAAGGCCACGCCGCTGCGCACCATCCGGTGCGCCGGGGTGCGGCTCTGCCGCCGCAGATGCGCCGCCACCCGCGCCCGCAGCTCTGCCACCCGGAAGGGCTTGGACAAAAAGTCGTCTGCCCCGATGCCCAGCCCCTCCAGCACAGCGGCCTCATCAGTGCGGGCGCTCAGAAACAGGATGGGGGCTTCAGTCAGGCTGCGGATGCGCCGACAGACCGCAAAGCCGTCCTCCCCGGGCATCATCACGTCCAGCAGGATGCAGTCTGCCCAGCGGCAGAGCGAGCTGGTGAGCGGCTCGGTCAGATCTCTGCCCGCCTGCCGCGTTTCCACCCGGTGGCCGTCCCGCTCCAAAGTGGTGCGGATCAGCTTGCAGAGCTCTAAATTGTCATCCACTGCCAGAATGTTTGCCACAAAATCACCTCAACACGTTATAAACAAGGCAGGATGCCCCATACAGCAGATACACATGGGCGGGGTAGAACCAGTAGAACAGCTGCTTGTGCCCGCTGCCGCGCTGCCCGTTGTACAGCAGCATCAGCAGCACCGCCGCCACCCCGAACCACTCGTAGTAGTCGGTGAACATCTGCGTCCAGACAAAACCCTCCTGTCGGCAAGCCATCCCAAAGTTCAGCGCAAAATCACACAGGAAAATCACCAGTGCCCATACCGTCAGCTGCACTTTGCGCCGTCCCCGCAGGGCATACAACAGCACACCGCCCAGCAGAAAACTCCAGCTGCCGTCTGTGATGGCTGTCCACATGGGCAGCGGGCTGGTGATGACAAAGGCCACGACTGTCGAAGCAATGGGCATATCCTGCACCTGCGGGAAGAGCAGCAGAAACACGATCACCACATACGGCCAGCACAGAACGGCGGCAATGGCGCCAATGCCCTTTGCGAATTTTTTCTCCCGCAGCCAGTCGATGCCCTGCCAGACGATGCACAGCAGCATCAGATCCTGAAAGATGGCGTTCTGGGGGTAGAAGTCATCCCCGCGCCGGAAGGCTTTGGCGTAGATCATAAAGAATTCCAGCGCCGCCATAGCTGTGCCGATAGCCCAGATGCGGATAAAATACCGCTTGCGGTCATGGGTGTGGGCAAAGCCCTCCACCGTGCAGAACAGAAACAGCGGCGCACTGAGCCGCCCCAGCATACTGAACACCGTCGGGATGCAGCCGGTGAACTCGAAGAAATAATGAATGTGGTCCAGCACCATCAGCACCAGTGCAATGGTCTTGAGCTGGGTACCGTCCAGCCCTTTTTTCGTTAATTTGTCCATACAGACTCTCCTTTCCTTGTGCATTCAGTGTAACAGGGAAATCTGTAGAAAGTATAAAGTTCTGCTTTTATAATACTATTTTTTGCCCCAAAACGCAACAAAAAAGCCCTGAGACTTTCATCTCAGAGCTCTTTATTAAGTCGGCGACTACCTATTTTCACAAGCCGTTTCCAGCTAACTATCTTCGGCA
>ERZ780203.1969-NODE-1969-length-12590-cov-16.002712_pt1 | contig 12590 bp, 9 predicted proteins | sample MGYA00511168_ERZ780203 | MGnify/ENA primary metagenome ERZ780203 (study PRJEB29588, sample SAMEA2156577) | human gut metagenome | biome: human gut; feature: human-associated habitat; material: faeces | place: Denmark | collected 2008/2010 ...
CACGGTGTCTCCTGTCACGGCTCCGCGCCTGAGCGCGGCGACAATGCCATCCACAAGATGGCCGAGGTCATTCTGAACGTACGCGACCTCAACGAGAACGACGACGCTGATGACAAGGAGATCAAGGGCCTTGTCAAGATGCTCGATCCAAAGTATAATCCCGAGCACTGGGAGGACGCGCGTTTCCTTGGCCGCGGCACCTGCACCACGAGCCAGATCTTCTTCACCTCTCCCTCCCGCTGCGCCGTCGCCGACAGCTGCTCGATCTCCATCGACCGCCGCATGACCGCGGGCGAGACCTACCAGTCCTGCCTGAAGGAGATTGAAGACCTGCCCGCGTGCAAAAAGTATGCGAACGACATCAAGGTCTCCATGTACATGTACGACCGTCCGTCCTGGACCGGCCATGTCTACGAGACCGAGGCCTTCTTCCCCACCTGGATCAACAAGGAGACCGCGCCCCACGTGCAGGCGCTCGTCGACGCGCACCACGCTCTCTGGGGCACCGAGCGCATCGGCGCGGACGAAAAGGCCATGTCCACGCGCACTGGCCGTCCCTTAACTGACAAGTGGACGTTCTCCACGAACGGCGTTTCTATTCAGGGCCGCTACGGCATCCCCTGCGTCGGCTTCGGCCCTGGCGCTGAATCTCAGGCCCACGCGCCCAACGAGATCACCTGGAAGCAGGATCTCGTCACCTGCGCGGCGCTGTACGCGGCTGTCCCCGGTCTCTACAAGCCCGAGAACAAGGACGGCTCCGCCACCTCCTTCCGTCAGGAGTTAACGGGTAATAATATCAAATAACGTGCTTCGCCCGTCATTTGATATTAAGAGGCTGCACTCCGCTTCGCGCCTCGCCTTTGGCTCGACGCGCGCTGCGTGAGAAGTGTTTTTTGCCACGCGCATGTCGCGGCAAAAAACGGATCAAGATCATTTGCGCCGTGCGCGGCGCAAATATTTCAAACGATTTTTAATATACTATAAAATAAAGGAGAAAATTATCTATGAGCAAGACTGTTGAACTGGCACGCCACCTTGAGACGCTGCACATCAATAACATGTACAAGACCGACTTCTACTGGACGTGGGACAAGAGCGACGAGGAGATCGACGCGGTCTTCACCGTGGCCGACGCGCTGCGCGACCTGCGCGAGCGCAACAAGAACACGAAGATCTTCAATTCCGGTCTCGGCATTTCGATCTTCCGCGACAACTCCACGCGCACGCGCTTCTCGTTTGCCTCCGCGTGCAACCTGCTGGGTCTTGAGGAGCAGGTGCTCGATGAAAAGAAGTCCCAGATCGCACACGGCGAGACCGTGCGCGAGACGGCGAACATGGTCTCGTTCATGGCCGACGTCATCGGCATTCGCGACGATATGTTCATCGGCGAGGGCCACAAGTATCAGAAGACCTTCATGGACGCGCTCGAAGAGGGCTACCGCGACGGCATCCTCGAACAGCGCCCGACGCTTGTGAACCTCCAGTGCGACGTCGACCATCCGACGCAGTGCATGGCCGATATGCTCCACATCATCCACTACTTCGGCGGCGTGGAGAACCTAAAGGGCAAGAAGGTCGCCATGACATGGGCCTATTCCCCGAGCTACGGCAAGCCCCTCTCCGTCCCGCAGGGCGTTATCGGCCTCTTCACCCGCTTCGGCATGGATGTCACCCTCGCTCACCCCGAAGGCTACGAGGTCATGCCCGAGGTCGAGGAAATCGCCAAGAAGAACGCGGCGGCCACCGGCGGCAGCTTCAAGAAGTGCAACGACATGAAGGAAGCCTTCAAGGACGCCGACATCGTCTATCCCAAGTCCTGGGCGCCGTTCAAGGCCATGGAGGAGCGCACGAAGCTCTATCAGGCCGGCGACAAGAACGGCATCGACGAGCTCGAAAAGAAGCTGCTCGCGCAGAACGCCGAGCACAAGGATTGGGCCTGCACCGAGGAGATGATGAAGCTCACGAAGGGCGGCAAGGCGCTCTATCTCCACTGCCTGCCCGCCGACATCACCGGTCTTTCCTGCCCCGAGGGCGAGGTCGACAACAGCGTGTTCGACCGCTATATCGTCCCCCTGTACAAGCAGGCTTCCTACAAGCCGTATATCATCGCCGCAATGATGTTCCTCGCGCAGGTCAAAGACCCCGTCCGCGCGCTGATGGAGATGGACAAGTCCGGCGAAGAGCGCAAGATGTTCTAACATCGCGCATTTCATTTGTAAAAAGGCGGCACAGCCGCTTTTGAGAGAAGAGAGTTTTTAAAAAATCAAGGAGAGATAGTCATCATGAGCAAGAGAATCGTCATCGCCCTCGGCGGCAACGCGCTGGGCAACACCCCCTATGAACAGCTCGCCCTCGTCACCGAGACCGCCAAGCCCATCGTCGACCTCATCGCGCAGGGCAACGAGGTCATCATCGCCCACGGCAACGGCCCTCAGGTCGGCATGATCAACCTCGGCATGGCCACCGCCGCTGAAGCTGGCGCTATCAAGTCCGACATGCCCTTCCCCGAGTGCGGCGCGATGAGCCAGGGCTACATCGGCTACCACCTGCAGAACGCCATCGGCAACGAGCTCGCCTCCCGCGGCATGAACAAGGACGTCGCGACCGTCGTGACGCAGGTGCTCGTCGACGAGGCTGACCCCGCTTTCCAGCATCCGACCAAGCCCGTCGGCGCGTTCTACGACAAGGAGACCGCCGACCGCATCGCCGCAGAAAAGGGCTACACGATGGTCGAGGACGCGGGCCGCGGCTACCGTCAGGTCGTTCCCTCCCCCAAGCCGATCGACGTCATTGAGAAGAACACCGTCAAAGCGCTTGTTGACAACGGCACGGTCGTTATCACGGTCGGCGGCGGTGGTATCCCCGTCGTGCGCAAGGACGGCAAGCTCTACGGCACGCCCGCGGTCATCGACAAGGACTTTGCCTCCGCCAAGCTTGCCGAGCTCCTCGATGCTGATATGCTCGTCATCCTGACGGCGGTCGAGAAGGTCGCCATCAACTTCGGCAAGCCCGATCAGAAGGGTCTCGACACCCTGACGCCGGACGAAGCGCGCAAGTATATCGACGAAAAGCAGTTCGCCCCCGGCTCCATGCTGCCGAAGGTCCAGGCCGCCATGTCGTTTGCTGAGAACAAGCCCGGCCGCGTCGCGCTCATCACGCTGCTTGAAAAGGCAGCCGAGGGCATCGAGGGCAAGACCGGCACCCGCGTGCAGATGTAAATCCCGCCAAACCTTCCTAAAAAGGGTCCGTTTCGAAAAGCGGGCCCTTTTTTTCGTGCTTTCTCCGCTATGGACAAAAATTCATGCTGCTTTTTTGGTCAAGTTTGACCCTCATTTTTTCTTTTTCCTGTTGCTAAATTTTCCCTTTTTATGTATCATGGTGATAACGGTATTCAAATCTTTTGATTGCCGTAAAATTTAAGGAGGATTTACCGAAATGAAGAAGTTCCTTGCACTGCTCCTGAGTCTCGTGATGGTCCTCGCCCTCGTCGCCTGCGGCGATAAGAAGGACGATACCAACACCGACGATCAGGACAACAACGAAGTCACCGATTTCAAGGTCGGCTTCATCATGCTCCACGACGAAAACTCCACCTACGACCTCAACTTCATCAACGCTGCGAAAGAGGCCTGCGAGACGCTCGGCGTCGAGTACACCATCGTGACCAACGTTCCCGAAGGTCAGGAGTGCTACGACAAGGCCGCTGAGCTCGCCGACGCCGGCTGCAACATCATCTTCGCCGACTCCTTCGGTCACGAAGACTACATGATCCAGGCCGCGAAGGACTTCCCCGACGTGCAGTTCTGCCACTCCACCGGCACCAAGGCGCACACCGAGGGTCTTGCCAACTACCACAACGCCTTCGCTTCCATCTATGAGGGCCGTTACCTCGCCGGTGTTGCTGCCGGTATGAAGCTCAACGAGATGATCGCCAACGGTGAGTTCACCGCAGACGAGGCCAAGATCGGCTACGTCGGCGCCTTCACCTATGCCGAGGTTATCTCCGGCTACACCTCCTTCTTCCTGGGCGCCCGCTCCGTCTGCCCCACTGCCACGATGGAAGTCACCTTCACCGGCAGCTGGTATGACGAGACCGCCGAAAAGGAAGGCGCGCAGAAGCTCATCAAGAACGGCTGCAAGCTCATCAGCCAGCACGCCGACTCCATGGGCGCTCCCACCGCTTGCGAGACTGCCGGTGTTCCCGACGTTTCCTACAACGGTTCCACCGAGGCCGCCTGCCCCAACACCTATCTGATCTCCTCCCGCATCGACTGGGCCCCCTACTATGAGTATGCCATCAAGGCTGCCATGAACGGCGAGGCCATCGACGCCGACTGGACCGGCACCCTTGCTACCGGCTCCGTCGTGCTGACCGACCTGAACGAGAACGTTGCTGCCGAGGGCACCGCTGAGGCCATTGCCGATGCGACCGCCAAGCTCGAGAGCGGCGAGCTCCACGTCTTCGACTGCTCCACCTTCACCGTGGACGGCCAGCCTGTCACCTCTTACATGGCTGATGTCGACACCGATCCCGACTACACACCCGACACCGAGGTTGTCCAGGACGGTTATCTGGCTGAGTCCACCGCCCGTTCCGCCCCGTACTTCCAGCTCATGATCGACGGCATTGATCTGCTGGATACTAATTTCGGCTAATTGTTTCTGCTACTACATATCGGGCTGCCTTCGGGCAGCCCGATATCTTTTTTCTTTTTATGGCACTTTTTGCTATTTTGCTAAAAATTTTTGTACTCTTCTAATTTTTTTTGTGTTTTTTTCTGTTTTACATTTACAACGCCGTTCAATTATGCTAATATATGACTTGTACAAATACAATGCTGCGGGGCTTTCTTCCTGTGCCCTCCAGCGGAAAAAGGGGTGACCGCCTTGGGAACTGCATGCGCAGTTAAAATGGAGAATGTCACGAAGCGGTTCGGCAAAGTGGTGGCGAACAACGCCATCACCCTTGAGCTGCACGAGGGCGAGATCCTGTCGCTGCTCGGCGAAAACGGCAGCGGCAAGACGACGCTGATGAACATGCTCTCCGGCATCTATTTCCCCGACGAGGGGCAAATCTACATTCACGGCGAACCCGTCACGATCGCCTCCCCCAAGGATGCGTTCGAACACGGCATCGGTATGATCCACCAGCACTTCAAGCTCGTTGATCTTTTCACCGCAACGGAGAATATCATCCTCGGCCTTGAAGGCAAGCTCGACATTGCCGAAGCCAGCAAAAAGGTCAAAGAGATCTGCGACAAATACGGGTTCGACATCGACCCCAATCAGAAGATCTACGACATGTCCGTTTCGCAGAAGCAGACCGTCGAGATCGTCAAGGTGCTCTACCGCGGGGCGGACATCCTCATTCTGGACGAGCCGACCGCAGTGCTCACCCCGCAGGAGACGGACAAGCTCTTCGCCATCATGCGCAACATGAAGGCCGACGGCAAGTCCCTCATTATCATCACGCACAAGCTGCACGAGGTGCTCGACGTGTCCGACCGCGTGGCCGTGCTGCGCAAGGGCGAATACGTCGGTGACGTCGCTACGAAGGATGCCGACCAGCAATCGCTGACCGACATGATGGTCGGCCACACGGTGAGCCTGAACATCAGCCGCCCCGAGCCGAAGGACGTTGAAAAGCGCCTCGTCATCGAAGGCCTGACGGCTTACGACGAGCTTGGCGTCAAGCGTCTGGATGACGTCAGCTTCACCATCAACGCGGGCGAGGTGCTCGGCATCGCGGGCGTCGCAGGCAGCGGCCAGCGCGAGCTGCTCGAGTCCATTGCGGGCCTCTACCCCGTTGCCTCCGGCCATGTCACGTTCTATCCGCCCGACGGCGGCAAGGAAAAGGAACTCGTCGGTCTCGACCCGATGAAGATCCGCAAGAGCGGCATTTCGATGTCGTTCGTCCCCGAAGACCGACTTGGCATGGGCCTGGTCGGTTCGATGGGCATGACGGGCAACATGATGCTGCGCTCCTGGCGCAAGGGCAAGGGCCTGTTCCTTGACCGCAAGGATCCCGAAGCGCTTGCCAACCGCATCTGGGAAGAGCTCGGTGTGGTCACGCCCAGCACCTCTTTCCCCGTTCGCCGCATGTCCGGCGGCAACGTGCAGAAGGTGCTTGTCGGACGCGAGATTGCCCAGTCCCCCGCCGTGCTGATGACCGCTTACGCCGTGCGCGGCCTGGACATCAACACCTCCTATACCATTTATAACCTGCTGACCGAGCAGAAGATGAAGGGCGTCGCCGTCGTCTATGTCGGCGAAGACCTCGACGTGCTGCTTGAGCTGTGTGACCGCATCGTCGTTCTCTGCGGCGGTCAGGTCTCCGGCGTGGTCGACGCCAGAAAGACCGACAAGCGCGAGGTCGGCGCACTGATGACGCTCGTGAGGGGAGGCAACAAGGATGAATAAGAAACAGTCGCTCTTCCACATCGCCAAGCGCGATACGCTCCCCTGGTACAAGGCCGTTTTGATCCGCGGCGGCGCGATCGTGCTCGCTTTGATCGTCTGCGCGATCGTCACAACGCTGCTGACGGGCGAAAATCCCATCAAGGTCTACTCCACGATCCTCTACGGCGCGTTCGGTACGTCGCGCAAGAGCTGGGTCACGTTCCATAACCTCGCGATCCTGCTCGGCATCTCGCTCGCGGTCACGCCCGCGTTCAAGATGCGCTTCTGGAACATCGGTGCCGAGGGTCAGGTGCTCATTGGCTGCCTTGCCACCGCGGCCTGCATGATCTGCCTTGGCGGCAAGATCCCCAACGGTCTTCTCATCGTCATTATGATCGTCGCCTCCGTCGCGGCAGGCGCGCTGTGGGGCTTCCTCCCCGGTATCTTCAAGGCCAAGTGGAACACGAACGAAACGCTCTTCACGCTCATGATGAACTACATCGCGACACAGCTCGCCGCGTTCTTCATCATCGTGTGGGAAGTGCCCAAGGGCTCGGGCAAGATCGGTATCATCAACCAGAATACCGAGGCCGGCTGGCTCCCCGTTCTCGGCGGCCAGCGCTATCTCCTCCCGATCCTGCTTGTGGCGGTCCTCACGGGCGTTATGTATATCTATCTCAATTACAGCAAGCACGGCTATGAGATCGCCGTTGTCGGTGAGAGCCAGCGCACCGCGAGCTATGCGGGCATCAAGGTCGAGCGCGTCATCGTGCGCACGATGATCCTCTCCGGCGCGATCTGCGGCCTCATCGGCCTGCTGCTCACCGCTGGTACGGACCACACGCTGACCACCACCATCGTCGGCGGACGCGGCTTCACCGCGGTCATGGTCTCCTGGATGGCCAAGTTCAACCCCATCATGATGATCTTCACGAGCCTTCTTATCGTGGTCCTGAGCCGCGGCGCGAGCGAGATCTCCAGCGTGTTCAGCCTGAACCACTCCTTCGCCGATATCCTGACGGGCATCATCCTGTTCTTCATCATCGGCAGCGAGTTTTTCATCAGCTACAAGGTCAGCCTGCGCAAGAGCAAGAAGGAGGCGTGAAGCAATGATATTTGATCTAACTGCTTTTCTTCCCCGTGCGGTCATGCAGGGCATTCCCCTGCTCTACGGCAGCACCGGTGAGATACTGACGGAAAAGTCCGGCAACCTGAACCTCGGCATTCCGGGCGTGATGTACGTCGGCGGTATCTGCGGCGTCATCGGCGCGTTCTTCTACGAGCAGTCCACCCCGGCTGCCGACATGAACGCGTTCCTCGCCATCGGTATCCCGATGCTCTGCTCGCTTTTGGGCTCGCTTCTGATGGGCCTTCTCTACTGCCTGCTGACCGTTACGCTGCGCGCCAACCAGAACGTCACGGGTCTTGCGCTCACGACGTTCGGCGTCGGCATCGGCAACTTCTTCGGCGGCTCGCTCATCAAGCTGACCGACAGTGAAGTCCCCTCCATCGCGCTGAGCGCGACGAGCGCCTATTTCAGCAAATCCCTGAATGTCGGCGGCTGGTTCGGTCAGGTCTTCCTGTCCTACGGCTTCCTTGCCTACCTCGCCATCGTCATCGCATTGTTCGCGTCGTACTTCCTCAAGCACACCCGCACGGGTCTTCACCTGCGCGCCGTGGGCGAGAGCGCGGCGACGGCGGACGCAGCCGGCATCAACGTGACGAAGTACAAATACCTTGCCACCTGCATCGGCAGCATGATCGCGGGTCTCGGCGGCCTGTATTACGTCATGGACTACGCCTGCGGCGTCTGGTCCAACAACGCCTTCGGCGACCGCGGCTGGCTCGCCATCGCGCTCGTCATCTTCACGATCTGGCGTCCGAACGTCAGCGTGCTGGCCTCCATCCTGTTCGGCGGGTTCTACATTCTCTATATCTTCATCCCCACCGGCACCAACCTTGCCATCAAGGAACTCTACAAGATGCTCCCCTACGTCGTCACGCTGGTCGTTCTGATCATCGTGTCGCTGCGCAAGAAGCGCGAGGATCAGCCGCCCGCATCGTTGGGTCTGAGCTACTTCCGCGAAGAGAGATAAAAAATCTTCAAAAACGGCAACCGAAACGGTTGCCGTTTTTGAGTAGGATCGCACTCCGCTCTGCGCACACGCCGCAGGCGCGTACACTCGCTCCGCGCAAAGTGTTTTTTGCCACGTACACGCCGCGGCAAAAAACGATCAAATTCATTTGCGCCGTCCGCGGCGCAAAATAGAGCGCGCATGTCGTCCTCCGCGACGAATTCCAATTTATTTCACGCCGTGCGCGGCGTGAAACTCTGCGAGGCTTTTGAGCTGTTTTGCTGCTGGAGGCAGCAAAATGCGCTTCTTGCTATTTTTCACTAAATCTGCCTGCGTTTGGCGCGGGTCTAAGAGGTATTGCTATGTCTACTCTGCTCATTCAAAACATTCGTTCGCTGGTGTCGTGTGATGACGCGGACACGGTTTATGAAAACGTCGATCTGTATGCTGAGGATGGATTCATCCACGCGATCGGTAAAAATCTGCCGCAGAAGGCGGAAAAGGTGATTGACGCGAGCCACATGCTCTGCTACCCCGGCCTTGTCAACACGCACCATCATCTCTATCAGGTCTTTTCCCGCAACCTGCCGGAAGTACAGAACATGGAGCTCTTTGACTGGCTCAAAACGCTCTATGAGATCTGGAAAAACCTCGACGAGGACGTCATCCGCCTCTCGACACTCACGGGCCTTGGCGAGCTGATGAAGCACGGCTGCACGACCTGCTTCGACCATCACTATGTCTTCCCTGTGGGCGCGGGCGACCTCATTGGCGCGCAGTTTGCCGCGTCGGACGAGATCGGCGCGCGCATGTACGCCTCGCGCGGCAGTATGGACCTCTCTGTCAAGGACGGCGGCCTGCCGCCCGACAGCGTCGTGCAGACGGTCGACGAGATCATGGCCGATTCTGCCCGTGTCATCGAGAAATACCACGACAAGTCGTTCGGCGCGATGCACCGCGTTGCGCTCGCCCCGTGCTCGCCGTTCTCCGTGTCTGCCGACCTTCTGCGCGAGAGCGCCGTGTTCGCGCGAGAGTACGGCGTGCGCCTGCACACCCACCTGTGCGAGACAAAGGACGAAGAACACTTCATGCTCGCGCGCGAGGGCGTCCGCCCGCTCGAGTACATGGAGCGCCTCGGCTGGACGGGCAGCGACGTCTGGTTCGCCCACGGCATCCACTTCAACGACGAGGAGCTGCGCGTGCTGGCAAAGACACACACCGGCGTGGCGCACTGCCCGATCTCGAACATGAAGCTCGCCTCCGGCGTCGCCCGCGTGCCCGATATGCTGAAGCTCGGCGTGCCGGTCGGCCTCGCGGTTGACGGTTCAGCCTCGAACGACGGCTCATCGCTGATGGAGGAACTGCGCGTCGTGTTCCTGCTGCACCGTTTGAACAGCAGCAAAGCTGCCCCCAGCGGTTACGACGTGCTCAAGATGGCAACATGCGGCAGCGCAGCCATCCTTGGCCGCAGCGACGACATCGGCTCGCTCGAGGTCGGCAAGTGCTGCGACCTCTTCATGATCGACTCGCGCAGGCTCGAGCTCGTCGGCTCGTGCTTTGACCCCAAAAGCGTGCTCGGCACTGTCGGCGTGCGCGGACCCGTTGACTACACAGTCGTTCAGGGCCGTGTGACGGTCGACCACGGTCATCTCGTCACAGTCGACGAAGAACAGCTTGCGCACGACGCGGAGGCGAAGTGCCGCGCGTATCTGAACCGCTGAGGAGGCTGCCATGACCGTTGAGATCACCCGCGGCGACATCTCCGCCCTCCCCTCCTCCGACCGTGCGGCCGAACTTCTGCCGCTCACGGACGGCGACACGCTGACTCTCTCCTGCACAGACAGCGACCTGAAAGCCGCCTACCGCGTCCTGCGCGCCATCATGGACTACGGCTACGAGCACGCGCAGCCGTCGCGCGTGCGCCTGATCTGCGCGGATGAAGCCACATACAAGGCGTACTCCTTCCAGTGGAACATGTGGTTCGCCGCGGAAAAGCCAAAACGCGAAGATTAAAAAGAAAAGACGAGCGAAAATTCGCTCGTCTTTTTCTCATAAATAGCGGTCCACTTTTTGCAAAATCGTCTCGTAGCGCTCGGCGAGCTCCTGCTTTGTCTCGCCGAACCGCTCGCGAAGCTCCTGCCGCGAACGGACAATGGTCTGCAACGCCTCGTCGCGCTCAATGCGCAGCCCCGCGGCGATCTCCTCGCTCAGCTCGTCCACGCTGGCAAAGGCCTCCATCAGCCCGCCCTGCGATTTGAAAAACTCGTCGCCGAAGCGCTCGTGCTTCGGATATTTTCCGCTGCGGTAATTGTCGATGACGACCTCGTAGCGTGCCATGGCGCGCTGCACCGCCGTCTCCCATGAAACGTACAGCTCGCGCTGGGCGTTTTCGCCGACCACTTGCATCACCTCCGGCGCGCGGCAGAGCTCTTCGAGCTTTGCCGCCATCGCCGCGGCGTTTTCCTCGATGCAAAAGCCGTTTTGCCCGTCGCCCACGCCCTCGGACGCGCAGGAATTTCGGATCATCACAGTCGCCGTACCGCTGGCTGCGGCCTCGCGCACGACAAGGCCGTTCGTGTCGAACGTCGACGGAAAGAGAAACAGGTCGGATCTGCCATACCACGCGCGGATAATCTCGCGGTCAGAGATCGCACCTGTGAAAAAACAGCGGTCGGAGAGCTTCCGCTCTTCCGCATAGCTGCGGATCTCCGCGCCGTCTGCGCCCTCGCCGACAAACACCATGCGGAAGTCGACATTTTTCTCGCGCAGCGTTTTCAGCGCGTCTAAAATGATGCGGATACCCTTGTACCACATCAGCCGCCCGACGAAGAGAAAGACCGGCACGTTCTGCGGCAGGTCATATCTGCCCGTCGCCGCGGCGATGGCCTCGTCAGACACCCGCCCGCGCGGCACGTCCACGCCGTTTTCCATCACGATGTAGTCGCCCTCGTAGCCGAGCGAGCGCAGATTTTCCCCCGCCCCGCGGCTCACGACCCAGACCTCATCGCAGCTTGCGATGTTCTGCACCAGCGCGCGAATGGCGCTCTCCTGCAAGAGCTTGCCGCGCACAGCCTTGGCGATGTCGACATCGTACTTCGTGTGATACGTCAGCACGAGCGGCGCATCCACCACGGCGCGCAGCGAGCGCGCCAGCAGGCACGACGTGATGGGACAATGCGTGTGCATCAGTTCGACCTTCTGCTCCGTCAGCACGCGCGCGGTCTCGGGTGAAAACGGATAGCCCGCCACGTAGCCGAGCTTCTTGCGCATGTCGATGCTCGGGTAGCGCAGCACGGGAAAGGGGAACGCGCTGTCGTCTGCGCCGGGCATTGTCGGCGTGACGACAATGGCGTTTTCGCCGCTTTTCGTGATGTTTTTCGCGTAGTTCACGACGGCGTTCGCCACGCCGTCGATCTCGGGCGGAAAGGAATCGTTCAAAAGGCAGATGGTTCTCTTGTCCATGCCATTGCCCTCCTGTTGCTTTTTTTCGGCAGCGCCGAAGTGTGATTCAGTATATCATTTTTCGCGCGAAGATGCTATACTATGTGTGAATTTTACGCGCCGTTTACTTCGGGAAAGGAGGGCTTCCATGCGCATTCTCACATACACCGTGACGCCGGAGGAGGACGGCCGCATGGTCAAAGGCATCCTGCGCGGCAGTCTTCAGCTTTCCTACACGCTGCTCAAAAGCCTCAAATGGCGCGAAAACACCATTTTATTGAACGGACAGAGCGTCCATGTCAACACAATCGTCCACGCGGGCGACACCATCAGCGTCGTCCTCAGCGAGCGTACGCCGCGCGAGGACCTGTACTGCGCAAATGCGGCAAAGCCCGACATCGTCTACGAGGACGACGACCTGCTCGTGCTCAACAAGCCTGCGGGCGTCGCCATGCACCCGAAGTCGGGTGACGCCGCCGCGCCGAGCCTTGCAGCGATGCTGACGAATTATCTCGGCGAGGGCAGCGTGCCGCATTTTGTGAGCAGGCTTGACAAAGGGACGTCTGGCCTCCTCATCGCCGCGAAAAATGGCTATGTGCACGACCGCCTGCGCCGCGCACTGCACTCAAGCGATCTGCGGCGCGAGTACCGCGCTGTCGCCGTCGGCAGAGTTGA
>ERZ780203.1977-NODE-1977-length-12546-cov-22.064286_pt1 | contig 12546 bp, 9 predicted proteins | sample MGYA00511168_ERZ780203 | MGnify/ENA primary metagenome ERZ780203 (study PRJEB29588, sample SAMEA2156577) | human gut metagenome | biome: human gut; feature: human-associated habitat; material: faeces | place: Denmark | collected 2008/2010 ...
CTATGCCCGCTACCTGAAGGGCATCGACGACAACGGCCAGCCCTTCGAGATCTCTCCCGATCCGCTGCTGGCTGAGCTGCAGGCCATCGTCAACCCCTTGGAGGTCAAGGAAGGCGAGCAGGACTTCAGCTGCCTGAAAGCTCTGTACAGCCGTGCCGACGTGTTCGGCGTGGATCTGTATGCCGTCGGTCTGGGCGAAAAGATCGAGGGCATGGTCAAGGAGCTGTACGCTGGTAACGGCGCAGTGCGCAAGACCCTGCACAAGTACACTCTGGCCCGCTAAAACTTTATAACGCTATTTCCGTGACCCACGCTGCGCTTTTGCTTTGCCGCAGCGTGGGTTTTTGTTTTGTGAAAATTGTTATGTAAAAACAGACTCCCGGAGCGTCCGCAGACGCTCCGGGAGTTCGAAAGAAAAATAGATTTTCCGCTGCCCTTATTTCCGGCAGTCGTGCAGGCTGGCAGCGGGCAGGGCGCTGCCCAGCAGGCTCCATGCGGCATCCATGCTCTCGTTCAGCAGATAGGCCTGATTCTTCTGGACGTAGATGTACACCGCCTCTTTGGTGCGGTAGGCGCAGTACACGGTGTTCCAGGTGTAGCGGTTGGTGGGCTCGGTCTTGTTCTGCTCACCGGCCATCCAGACCGAAAGCCCGGCGGCGTCCAGTTCCAGCCGGTAGAAGGGACGGGGCAGACCCAGCTTTTTGATCTGCTTGGAGAGGTTGGCAAAGAAGGTACCGAAGTATACGGCGGGCAGACCGATGGCTACGATGGCCAGCACGGCGGTCAGCAGCCCGGCACCCTCCCGCTTGCCGATCTGGCTCAGGCAGATGCCGGCACACACCAGCAGAATGGCGGTGAACACCGCCGGACGCTGCCAGCCCTTGTTGTGGCGCAGCAGGTCAAAAGATGCAAAATCGTGAAAGCTTTTTTCGTCCATCTGAACGGAAACGCAAATATTCTGGGTCATAAAGTTACCCTCCTTTTTGGGCATAGTACCACATTTACCGGCAAGAAGCAAGCAAAAGATGCATCGGCGGCGGTGCATCCGGCTTGCAAACCGCCCGCAAGGCGTGGTAAAATAAGATATTATCTGGGGTGTATCTGAAAAGTCGAAAATTTAGTCTATTTCTACAAGCACAGCTGGCTTTTGCGTGAATCAGCCTTGAAATCCACAAAGGATTCCTGCGGCTATTTGCCTTAAATCCCGCTTGTGCTTGCGAAATATTCGTCATTTTCTTTGTTTTCAGATACACCTTACGAAAAAGGGGGAAGCCTTGCATGGAAAAGCGCAACTGGAAGCACATCGTTACGCTCAAGCAGCGCATGGTGCTGTGTCTGGCAGCATTTTTTGCGGCCTTTGCATTGCAGCTTGCCCTGAACGGCTATCAGGCGCGGGCGGTGCAGCAGGTGCAGGACGACCAGATGGGCAACTTTAACGCCATCAGCCGCTTTCAGGGCGGTGTGGAAAGCTCCATCAGCATTCTGGAAGCGTACCGCTGGGAGAACGGCGAGACTGAGGAAATGCTGGAAAAGCTTCAGGCGGCCTGCTCCACCAGCAACGCATGGCTGTGGCGCATCCGATCCAATATGGACGGCTTGCAGAACGTCAGCGATGAGCAGTGGGTGCTGTACGGTGCGGTGGAAACCACCTACGGCAGCTACAACACCCTGCTGGAAGAGCTGGAGAGCTATCTTTCCAGTGGGCAGGAAGCAAAGGCTTCCCAGCTGTACTACAACAAGGTTTCGGTCTGCGGCGGGTATCTGAGCCAGTACACCATGCAGCTGCTGAAAGCCTCGATTCTGGATGCCCAGACTACTTACACCGAGATCTCGGAGCTGGGCGAGCGGATCGCCCTGATGCAGACCGTGGTGGTGGCACTGTGCGTGGCGCTGGGCTGTGCCTCCGGTCTGATGGTCATGCGGCTGCTGACTCCGGTGTCTCAGATGATCGTGGCCTCCCGCGCTATCAGCCGCAGCCAGTTCGATACCCCGGACATCCCGCTGCCCAAGCAGCCGGAGATCGGCCAGCTGGCGGAGTCTTTCAACCGCATGAAGCACTCCATGGCGCAGCAGGTGAGTACCTTACAGGAGAAAAACGAGATCGAGCGGGAGCTGCACCGCCAAAAGACCGAAGCACTGGAATTGCAGAACCGCATGGAGCGCAGCCGGTTACAGCAGCTGCGCAGCCAGATCGACCCGCATTTTCTGTTCAATACCCTGAACGTCATCCAGCAGATGGCGGGCACAGAGTCCGCCTACCGCACGCAGGCGCTCATCATGGCGCTTTCCCATCTGCTGCGTTACAGCCTGATGAGCAATGATGAACAGGTGCCCCTCTCCCGGGAGGTGCGCATTGTGGACGAATACTACTCCATCTACCATGTGCGATTTGGCGACCGGGTGCAGATGCAGTGGGCGTTCTCGGATTCGCTGGATCTGACCGAGACCATGGTGCCGTCCTTTATCTTGCAGCCCATCGTGGAAAACGCCTTCAAGCACGGCATCTGCCCCAAGGAAGAGGGCGGCGTGGTGCGCATCCGCATGATCCCCCTGCGGGAAAAAGGTCTGCTGTGCATCCGGGTGCTGGACAACGGCGTAGGCATTGAGCCGGAGCAGCTGCAGCAGCTGCGCACGGCACTGGAACAGCCCGCACCCCGCTGGGAACATATCGGTATTTATAATGTGGCTGCCCGCTTGCGGCTGCTGGATGCCCGCTGCCGGGTGGTGGTGCGCTCCCGGCCGGGGCGGGGAACTGCGGTGATCCTGTATCTGCCGCTGGTGGAGAATGAGGAGGAATTTGAGGAATGATTCGTCTGTTGATCGCGGATGATGAGAAGATGGAACGGGAAGCGCTGGCGGATATCGTCATGCGTCGGTTCGAGCATGAGGTAACAGTGGAAATGGCGGAAAACGGACGCAAAGCCGCCGATACCGCCGTGCTCTGGGGTGCAGACCTGATTTTGATGGACATCGAGATGCCGGGAATGAACGGCTTGGATGCCGCCCGCGCGGTGCTGGAGCAGCGCCCGGAGTGCAAGGTGATCTTTATCACGGCATACAGCCTGTTCCAGTACGCCCACGAAGCGGTGCATCTGGGTGCCTGCGACTATCTGCTGAAGCCGGTGGACCCGGACGAGACCGAAGCTGCCATCCGCCGCGCCATCCGGCAGATCGAAGCCGGACGCCGTCTGGCAGAGCTGGCTGCGGAAGCCCCGGAGCAGGAAACCGCCCCGGAGCAGGAGAACGACCCCGCCGGGGAAGGGGAGAGTGACCGCAACGCACTGGTGATGGATCATGTGCGCAAGTATATGGAAGACAACTATATGTCCGACCTCTCGCTGGACAGCGTGAGCGAGATCTTGCACATCAGCCCGGCGTATCTTTCGGCGCAGTTCAAAAAGTACCAGAAGATGAACTTTCTGGACTGCCTGACCGAGCTGCGCATCAACGCAGCCAAAGAGCTGCTGGCCGACCCCTTCCGCTCCGCAGCAGAGGTGGCCTCCATGGTGGGCTACGAGGATGCCAGTTACTTTGCCCGTGCCTTTAAAAAGCGCACCGGCATGACCCCCACCCAGTACCGGAAAGAAGCGGCAAAGGCGGCCCGGGAGGCGCGGCTGTGACCCGCCGTCAGCTGCTGCATCTGCTGACGGCAGCACCGGCACTGGCAGTCACAGGCTGCACGGCACAGTCTGCTTCTTCGCAGCAGGAAAAGCCGCTCATTCTGCGCTATGCGGAGAATCAGCCGGAGGACTACCCCACCAGCAAGGCGGCAAAGGCCTTTGCCGAGCTTGTGGCGCAGCACACGGATGGCCGGGTGAAGGTGCTGGTTTACAGTGGGGCAGAGCTGGGCGCGGAGCAGAGCGTCATCCAGCAGATGCAGTTCGGCGGGGTGGATTTTTCCCGCGTGTCCCTGAGCCAGCTGGCAGAGTACGAGCCGGAGCTTAGCGTACTGCAGCTGCCTTACCTGTACAGTGATGCCGAGCAGATGTGGCGTGTGCTGGACGGCAGCATCGGCGACGAGTTTCTGGCCATGCTGGATGGGATGGACTTAGTGGGACTTTCGTGGTTCGACGCCGGTGTGCGCAGCTTCTACACCCGGGAAAAGGTGACCGGGCTGGATGATTTGCAGGGGCTGACCATCCGGGTGCAGGAGTCGGATATGATGAGCGACATGATCACCGCACTGGGGGCAAAGCCGGCGCAGGTGGTGTACAGCAAGGTATATGCCGCCCTGCATAATGCCGAGATCGACGGCGCAGAGAACAACTGGCCCAGCTACGAGGTGATGGGACACTACGAGGTAGCGCCCTTTTTCCTGAAGGACGAGCACACCCGCGTGCCGGAAGTGCAGTTGGCCAGCCCGGCGGTGATGGAAAAGCTTGCCGTGCTGGACGAAAGCTTCCCGGAGGTGATCCGTGCCTGCGCCCGGGAGAGCGCACAGAAGGAACGCGAGCTTTGGGCACGGCGGGAAGCGGACGCGGAGCAGAATATGCGCAAGCTGGGCATCTGCGTTACCGAGCTGGACGAAGCCGAGAAAGCCCGCTTCCGCGCAGCGGTGCAGCCCATGTACGATGAATTCTCTGCCCAGCAGGAACTGATCGACCGGATACAGAAAAGCTGAAGAAAACGCCCCGAGAAGTGCCCGGACGGACATTTTTCGGGGTGTTATTTTTTGCATTATGAATACAGGAATGTATCCAACTGGTCAGCAGTGTTGCACAAACGAAATGAAAAACGCTTGTGCAATATGACAAAAACAATCTTGACATTCTTTCGAAAAACAGGACATTTTTTGAAAGCCCTTGTTTCATTTCGGAAAATTTGCTAAAGTATGTACAGTCAATGAACGAAAGCTCCGGCACCTGTGCGCCCGGAGAAGTTCACAATTATTTAAGGAGGACGATTCCTATGAAAATGATTTCTCGTCGTAGCTTTATGGCTGTTGCCGGTGCAGCTACCGCTGCTGTTGCTCTGACCGCCTGCGGTGGTTCCAAGAGCAATTCCACCTCTACCGCTGCTTCCACCTCTACTGCTGCTTCTGCTTCTGCTTCTGCTGCTGCCGGTGATGCAGCAGCTGCTGCCAGCGATCCCAAGGTGACTCTGGTCTACGCCGAGGTCAACCCGCTGGATACCATCGTTGGTCAGACCGGTTCTCACTTCAAGGAGAAGGTCGAGGAACTGAGCGGCGGTTCTGTGGTCGTTGACGTGCAGGCTTCCGGTGTTCTGGGCTCTGAGAACGACGTTCTGGACGCTATTCTGGGCGGCTCTACCTCCATTGATATCAGCCGTATCTCTGCTTTCGCTCTGACCAGCTACGGCTGCAACAAGTCTAAGCTCCTGTCCATCCCCTTCACTTTCAACAACCGTGCTCACTTCTGGAACTTTGCCAACAGCGATCTGGCTCCTGAGTTCCTGAACGAGCCCCAGGAGCTGGGCCTGCCCGTTCGCGGCCTGTTCTACGGCGAGGAGGGCTTCCGTCACTTCTTCACCGTCAAGCCCGTTGCTGCTATCGGCGACCTGAAGGGCATGAAGCTGCGTGTGTCCAACGATCCCGTTATGAACGGCATGGTCGAGGGTCTGGGCGCTAACCCCACCGTCGTTGCTTTCGGCGAGCTGTACAGCGCACTGCAGACCGGCGTTGTGGATGGCGCTGAGCAGCCCATCGCAAACTACAAGTCCAACGCCTTCCCCGAGGTTGCTAACAACCTGATCCTGGACGGCCACACTCTGGGCGCTGTGCAGGCTGTCATCACCGACAACGCATGGGGCAAGCTGACCGCTAACCAGCAGGCTGCTGTTATGGCTGCTGCTGCCGACACCCAGAAGTTCAACGCTGATCTGTCTGAGACCGCTGAGAACAAGGTTCTGGACGAGCTGCGCTCCTCCGGCTGCAACGTTGTGGATGTGGACGACAAGACTCCCTGGCAGGAAGCTTGCGCTAAGGTCATCAAGGACAACACCTCTGATCAGGCTGAGCTGTACCAGAAGCTGCTGGACATGAAGGCATAATCTGGCTTTCCATCCAATCTAAGTAGTACATTGCCCGGCGGAGGCCCACGGGAATACGCCCGCAGGCTTCGCCGGGTTTTTATATGGAGGAATTTCTATGCCGAAAATCTTTACCACTCTGGATAAGATCAAACCGGCGTACGACATTACCTACAAGGTGGTTCTGTTCATCTGCAAGATCCTGCTGATTGCAGATATCCTCATTACCACGATGTCGGTCATTGGCCGTTACGTCCCCTTTATTCCGGACCCCTCCTGGTCTGAGGAGGTCGTCCTGACCTGCATGAGTTACATGGCTGTGCTGAGCGCTGCGCTGGCCATCCGCCGCGGCGCACACATCCGCATGACTGCCTTTGATATGTACCTGCCCAAGAAAGTGGTCAAGGCGCTGGACATTCTGTCCGACGTGGCTGTGATGGTTCTTGGTGTGGTGATGATGGCGGTCGGCTGGAACTACGCCACCACGCTGGGCGGTCGTGGCTTCTATGTTTCCATGCCTTGGCTGAGCCGCTTCTGGATGTACTTCCCGGTGCCGCTGGCCGGTGTTGCCATGATCATCTTTGAAATTGAGTCTCTGTACAACCATATCAAGAGCTTTTTTGTAAAGGAGGAAATGTAATATGACAGTTCAGACACTGGCAATCATTGTCCTTCTTGTCAGCTTCTTTGTTATGATCTTCCTGCGCTTCCCCATTGCATACGCCGTTGGTCTGTCCAGCGTGCTGTGTATGCTGGTGCAGGGACAGGCACTGACCGACGTCTGCCGCCTGATGGTCAAGGGTATCTCTTCCTTCAGTCTGATGGCTGTGCCGTTCTTCATCACCATGGGCGTGCTCATGGGCTCCGGCGGCATTTCTGAAAAGCTGATCGCACTGGCTGACGCCTGCGTGGGCTGGATGCGCGGCGGCATGGCCATGGTCAACATCGTGGCTTCCTACTTCTTCGGCGGCATTTCCGGTTCCGCTTCCGCCGATACCGCCTCCATCGGCTCTATCATGATCCCCATGATGGTGGATCAGGGCTACGGTGCAGACTTCTCCACCGCTGTTACCATCACCTCCTCCTGCGAGGGTCTGCTGGTTCCTCCCAGCCATAACATGGTCATCTACGCTACCACCGCCGGTGGTATCTCCGTGGGCAGCCTGTTCCTGGCCGGCTACCTGCCCGGCGCTCTGCTGGCTATCGTGCTGATGATCGGCTCCTACATCATCTCGGTCAAGCGCAACTACCCCAAGGGCGATCCGTTCAGCATCAAGGCTTTTGTCAAGCAGTTGGGCACTTCTATCTGGGCACTGGCCGCTGTCATCATCGTGGTGTTCGGCGTTGTCGGCGGTGTGTTTACCGCTACCGAGTCCGCTGCTATCGCCGTTATCTACTCTCTGCTCGTTTCCGTGTTCGTCTATAAGGGTCTGGACTGGAAGGGCGTGTGGCACGCTCTGGACGAGTGCGTCAACACCCTGTCCATCGTGCTGATCCTGATCGCTACCTCTGCAGTGTTCGGCAACTGCCTGACCATGCTGCACGTGCCCGATCTGGCAGCAACCGCCATCACCGACCTCACCGATAACCCCTACATCATTGCACTGCTCATCGACCTGATCCTGCTGGTGCTGGGCATGATCATGGATATGGCTCCCATCATCCTGATCGCTACCCCCATCCTGCTGCCCATCGCCACCTCCATCGGCATCGATCCTATCCAGTTCGGTATCATCGTGGTTCTGAACTGCGGCATCGGCCTTCTGACTCCTCCCGTTGGCTCCGTTCTGTTCATCGGCTCTGCCGTTGCAAAGCGCCCCATGGAGAAAGTGGTCAAGGCGACCCTGCCGTTCTACCTGTGTATGTTCGTTGCACTGCTGCTGCTGACCTACGTCCCCGACATCAGCCTTGCTATTCCCAAGCTGCTGGGCGGCTACGTCAGTCCCATTGCAAACCCGCTGGGTCCTGTGTTCATCCACTAAGCGCAGCATAAGAGAAAACCCCTTGCATCTATAAGACCGGAGCCTGTCAGCCCTTTGGGCTGCGGGCCCCGGTCTTTTTTGCGTGTGCACCAAAATGCGGACAGCTTGCACGGCGGGGAACACTATGATAAAATAAAAAGCATAGATGCTTGGAAGGGGAGAGAACACTATGGAGCAAAAACGCCTGTGTCCGTTCTGCATTGGGGAACTGCCGCCTGCGGCGACCGTCTGCCCCCATTGCGGGAAGATCTTAGAGGGCTGCAACCCGGCGGGCTGTCTGCCGGTGGGCACGGTGCTGGCTGGGCGCTACACTGTGGGCGAGATGCGCAGTCTGGACGGCGAGGGTGTGCTGTACAGCGGCGTGGAGAATCTGGGCGCTTTCCGGGTGACCATCAAGGAGTACCTGCCCGTCACTCTTTCTGTGGAGCGGGGCGCGGACTGCATCCTGCGCCCCAAGCAGGGGAGCGAAGTGCTGTTCAAGACCACCCGCATGGACTTTGCAGACCTGTACCGCGCCATCCAGCGCATTACCCCCGCCAGCGGTCTGGAAGCCGTGCTGGACGTGGTGGAAGCCAACAATACCGTGTATGCGGTGCTGGAAAATTTAGGCGGCACCCCGCTGGAGCAATGGCTGGAAAACCGTCCTGCCCCGGTGCGGGCAGAGGAGGCCTGCGCCATGCTGCGCCCGGTGTTTGAGGGCGTGGCGGCCATGCACAAGGCAGGGCTGGTGCACCGCGGCATCTGCCCGGAGAATATCCGGGTGATGGCAGATGGCCGCTGCCGTCTGGCTGGGTACGCTACTGTGGGTCTGCGCACCGCAGGCAGCGGCCTGCACGAGCAGCTGTACGAAGGCTACTCTGCGCCGGAGCAGTACACCACCGCCGAGTTTGAGGGGCGATACACCGACGAATACAGTCTTGCCGCCGTCTTTTACCGCATGGTGTGCGGGCAGGCACCCATGCCCGCTGCTCAGCGCGTGGTGTCGGACTCTAACCCCCGGGCACGCACCGTAGAGCCTGCCGTACCGGCCTATGTCTCCGATGTGTTGCAGCTGGGGCTGCGGCTCAAGGTCATGGAGCGCATCCAGACCGTGCCGCAGCTGTATCAGGCGCTTTCTTCCAAGGAATATACCGACGAGCTGACCCGTACCATGAAGCCGGAGACCCCGATGCATCCGGTGCGGGCAGAGCAGAGCGGGCAGGGCAGGGAACATCTGCTCAGTTTGAAGGGACTGCTGGCGGGCATCCTGATCCTGCTTTCCGTTCTGATCCTGCTCACCCTGTGGGGCATCGTGAGCAGCAAGGAGGAGCAGCTGCCCTCTTCGGAGCCGAGCTCGGAAGCAGCCAGCAGCGAGGAAATGAAGCCACAGAACCTTGTGCCCAACTTTGTGGGCATCGACTACGAGCAGATCAAGAATAACCGCGAGTACACCAGTATGTACCTGTTCCGGGCGGTGCTGGAGTACAGCGATACTGTGCCCTCCGGGCAGGTCATCCGGCAGGAGCCGGAGGCCGGCGAGGTGATGGAGAACGGCGAGGTGATCCAGATTGTGGTCAGTCAGGGCCCGGAAAAGGTGGAGATGCCAAAGATCATCGGTGCATCGCAGGATAAGGCCATTGAGATCCTGAGCAGCCGGGGGCTTGTGGCCAGCTGTTTCATGGTGGTGAACGATGGCTCCTACGCCACGGGCTGCGTGGTCTCTGCCAGTGAGGAAGAGGGCGCCATGGTCACGGTGGGTACGGTGATCACCATATATATCGCCGCAGACCCCAGTGTGCAGATCACCGCCACCCCGGAAGAGCCTGCCGCTACCGAGCCTACTACCCCGGAAACGACCCCGGAGGGCAGCACAGAGCCGGAATACGATACAGATTAAACAGCATACAATAAAAGCAGAAGCGGGAGCCTTGCAACGGGCTCCCGCTTCTGCTTGTTTAGGATAGGAAAGAGAATGGCAAATTAAAGGTTGGTGTAGCCCATCAGGCAGCGGTCTACCTCGGCGGCACAATCGCGGCCCTCGCGCAGACCCCACACCACAAGGCTCTGGCCGCGGCGCATATCGCCGCAGACGAATACCTTGTCCACGTTGGTCTTAAAGCTGTGGTCGGCTACATTGCCCCGGGCGGTCAGCTCCACCCCAAAGGCATCGGCTGTGTAGTTTTCGCAGCCGGTAAAGCCTGCGGCGATAAACGCCAGCTGGCAGTCGTAGGTAAATTCCTTGCCGGTGGGCACCATGCTGGTGCGGCCGGTCTCGGGGTCGCGCTCCGGCTTCAGGCAGCTGATGACGGCACCGGTCAGGTTACCGGCCTCGTCCTTCAAAAACTCCTTGACGGTGGTCTGGTACACGCGCGGGTCCTTGCCGAACTTGGCAATGCACTCGGTCTGGCCGTAGTCCACCTTCAGCACCCGGGGCCACTCCGGCCACGGGTTTGCGGCGGTGCGCTCGGCAGGGGGCTGCGGCATCATTTCCAGCGCCATCAGGTCGGTGCAGCCCTGCCGCAGGGCAGTGCCCTGACAGTCGTTGCCGGTGTCGCCGCCGCCGATGACCAGTACGTTTTTACCGGCTGCATTGATGGCCTTGCCGTCTGCAAAACCCGAGTCCAGCAGGCTCTTGGTCACGCTGGTCAGGTAGTCCACGGCAAAGTGCACGCCCTTGGCGTCCCGGCCGGGCACGTTCAGGTCGCGGGGCTTTTTTGCGCCGCAGCACAGCACTACGGCATCAAAATCTGCCAGCAGCTGCTCGGCGGGCACGGCGCCGCCTACATCCATGCCGGTGCGGAACACAACACCTTCGGCCTGCATCAGCTTGACCCGGCGCTCGATGACCGCCTTATCCAGCTTCATGTTGGGGATGCCGTACATCAGCAGACCGCCCACACGGTCGGCGCGCTCAAACACCGTAACGGCGTGGCCGCGCTTGTTCAGGTACTCTGCCACCGAAAGCCCCGCAGGGCCGCTGCCCACCACGGCAACGCTCTTGCCGGTACGGGTCGGCGGCGGGGTGGCGGTCAGCCAGTTCTTGGCGTAGGCTGTCTCAATGATGGCGTGCTCGTTTTCGCGCACGGTGACGCTGCTGCCGGTCACATCCCCGCAGGTGCAGGCGGCCTCGCACAGGGCGGGACACACCCGGCTGGTAAACTCCGGGAAGCGGTTGGTGGCCATCAGGCGGTGGAGCGCCAGCTCCCACTTGCCGTGGTACACCAGATCGTTCCACTCCGGGATGAGATTGTTCAGCGGACAGCCGGAGGCCATGCCGCCGATCATCATGCCCGCCTGACAGAAGGGCACGCCGCAGTCCATGCAGCGGGCGGCCTGCGTCTGCTGTTGCTCCCGCGAGAGCCAGATGTGGAACTCGTTAAAATTTTCAAGGCGCTCCAGCGGCGCAACGTCCGTGCTGGTTTTGCGCGCATAATCCATAAATCCTGTTGTCTTACCCATGCTGCTGCCCCTCCTTACTTATGCTTCTGCACTGCATAGAATGCTTCGATCTGTGCCTGCTCGCCGTCCAGACCACGCTCCTCTACCGAGGCGATGACCCGCAGCATGCGGTCGTAATCGTAAGGCAGCACCTTTTTGAATTTGGGCAGGAACGCACTGAAATTATCCAAGATCTCCTTGCCGCGCGGAGAGCCGGTGGCCTCCACATGGGCGCGGATCAGCTCCTTCAGGGTGGCAACATCGTACTTGTGCTCCACCGGCTCAAGGCTGACGGTCTCCTTGTTCACCCGCTGGTAGAAATCCCAGTTTTCGTCCAGCACATAGGCAATGCCGCCGGTCATACCGGCTGCAAAGTTCTTGCCGGTCTGGCCCAGCACCACCACGGTGCCGCCGGTCATGTACTCGCAGCCGTGGTCGCCCACGCCCTCCACAACGGCGGTCGCGCCGCTGTTGCGCACGCAGAAGCGCTCGCCGGCCACACCGGAGATGAACGCCTTGCCGCTGGTAGCGCCGTACAGCGCCACGTTGCCGGTGATGATGTTCTCCTCGGTGAGGATGATGCCGAACGGCAGCGTGGAATACACAAAGCCGCGGCCCTGCTGGGCCTCGACGGTGGGCGTATCCACCAGCACGAGCATATGGCCGTCCTCAAAGTCGATGCGGCTGCGTTCTTCCTCGTCGAGCGCGGCGCGCACGAGGTCCGGCTCGACGCACAGCTTGGCACACACGGTTGCCACTTCTTCCTCGGTGGGCGCGCACAGATGCACCCACGCGCCGGGCACGATCTGCTCCAGCTCGCGCAGCTTGCCATCGTCGGTAAGATAAATCGAAATCATACAATATCCCTGCTTTCCGCGCCGAAACGCACAGCCGCAGAGATCAGAAAACGGCGGTGCGCGAAGCGCTGTTCAATTTTTGCGGGCATGATCGCCCTCGAGGATCGCCCTCCACGCACTGTCACTCCCTTTTTGTGTCAGCTTTTGCGGTTCCGCCGCAGAAAAAGCCCCCGCGCGTCCAAGGATTCTCCGGTTCACGAAGCCCCCGCCGAGCAGGAGCTTTACTATTATTAGTTTATGCCCTGAGAGGGCGTTTTGTCAAGGTTTTGCGGCGTTTTCCTGCAGCCGGGGCCAAACGGCGG
>ERZ780203.1978-NODE-1978-length-12543-cov-4.174968_pt1 | contig 12543 bp, 7 predicted proteins | sample MGYA00511168_ERZ780203 | MGnify/ENA primary metagenome ERZ780203 (study PRJEB29588, sample SAMEA2156577) | human gut metagenome | biome: human gut; feature: human-associated habitat; material: faeces | place: Denmark | collected 2008/2010 ...
CACGCTTGCACGCCGCAAGCCCCAGAGGCGGCACGAAGCCGCCGTCGCCGAAGTCTGCTTCGAGCCGCCGCGCTGCCTCAGCCTTTGAGCAGCCGAGCAGTGCTGCCGCGAGGTCGATCACGTCACCATGCGCCCCGCAGCCGAAGCAGTGGAAGTGGTCGCCGTAGATCTTGAGACTCGGCGTCCTGTCCGCGTGGAGCGGACAACGCATGAAGCCGTGCTTCACGGAGCCGTAACGCTGCGCCACTTCGATGGGTGAGATTGTGCGTTTGATTTTGTTGTAGTTGATAATCATGTACCTCCTATGATTTCTCGGGAAGAAAAATCCTCCCACTTATACGGACAGTTAGATGCCAAAATTACACCACATTTTTGTGTTGTTCACGAAAAATTTACTACCTGAATCTCAACTTGCCGTCCTCCTGTTTCAGAATATAAAAAGAGCGCTTGCCGTGCGGCAAACGCTCTTGCCTTCGGGACGCGCTGTCCCTCTAATATACGTGGATTGAGAACGGTCAAATTGTTCCTGAGAATTCAAAATTTTTTGAAAAATTTTCAGTCGAGGAATTTCTGGTATTCCTTGGTCACGAAATCCTCGTACGCCGCGGCTATCTTGGCAATCCGCTTATGCACCGCGCTGGCAGTCTTGAAGCCTACGGTATCGGCTATCTGCTGCTCGGTGTGATGCTCCATGCGCAGTCTGAGAATCTTGCGGTCTTGCTCAGATAGCCGTTTTGCAAAAGCGTCAATCTGTCCCTGCGAGAGCACCTTACGCTCGAAATCTGCTCGCGGGTCGGCGACGTTCATAATGTCGCCGCCGTCCTCGACCAGCTCGTCGAGGGAGACGGCTTTGCCGCTGCGGTCGTGGTTCCAGTGGCGCATGAAGTCCTGCCGCACAGTGCTGTTTTTCGGCTCGTAGTCCTCGACGGTGCGGTTCTCCCAGATGGCGTCAATCATAGGCTGCCAATGTTCCTGCTCGACGACCATATTTGTCAATATTCCGACCAAATCATAAAATTCGTCGTAGCTAAGCCACTCCATTTCATAGTTCGGCTGCATAGTATAGAGTTCTTGGAACGATGTGTGGTTCCGCTCAATCTCACGTCGAAAATACGGGAGTATGCTGTATGAGAGCTGCCAAAGCGGGAAGTGACCAGTATATTGTGCCCGGCTGCCGGGGATTTCACCGTAGCTGCCCCTTGAGTCTTTGACCCGGAAAAACTGCCACGCTGTCCATGACCAGCAGTCCCAGACCAGTTCGGCGAACATATCCTGCTTGATGATGTCCAGACACGCCTGAGAGCGCAGCGCCTTGAAAGGTTTGCGCGGGATTTTGAGCGCCTCGGGCCACTTTTCCACAAGCACGCGAGGCATGAGATAGAACATGGTGAGCCACGAGAGATAGGAATCCTGCGGGATTTCGATGATGCCGGTCGGCGTAACGACTATGAACCCTTTCGGGCCTTTAGGATTTGCCATGTGACCACTGCCTCCTTGCGCGCTTTTGGCTGATTGTACCACGAGATTATGAACGTTTCAACGCAGGCAGGTGCGAGGTGCAGGGAACGTGGGAACAAACGAGGAAACCCGAAAGGCGCACTTCTATACATGGTTCCCATGTATGTGCGTAACCAGCCCAGCACTTGAGTACTGGGCTGATTTGCGTCGCTGTGCTCCGGGGAAAGGCGTGCCGCTGTGTTTTACTAATTCACCTGTTTTAGTCTTGAGGCTGCGGAAGAGTGCAGCAGAAAAAAGCGTCCTTTGGACGCGCCGCCGAAAAACCTCCCGACCACGAGGCCGGGAGGTTTTGAGTTTTACAGGGTTTGGGGCCGAGGCCCCAACAAGTTTTTTGTGAGTGGCCGGCCTCTTGCCCCACTTGCGAATTTCGCAAATGGGGGCCCACACTCATTGCTTGCAGCCGATTTTGGGATCCTGCAAGCCCTGCTTGCGATGGAGCACTTTATTATATTTATAGCTTTATGTTTGCCAAAAGCGTAGGCATACGCTATAATTAAGATAATCTTGAAAAATTGTGGTAGGGTTTTCTTCGCCTGTCAAAAGGAGAATGCAATGAATAGCGGAACGGATAAAGCCAAAACCGAAGAATTGAGCGACATAGATATTCTTGAAGACAGCATTCTCCATCTTGACAAGAGTTTGATGCAAGAACTGCTCTTTGATAGGACGACCCGAAAAAATATCGTTTGGGCCACGAGCGATTACGAGTTTTTAGGCGAAGAATATTTAGCCTCAGCGGAAATTACTCTACAGGCGATTACTGGCGCGAACAACCGAATTATTCAGCCTCGGGTTTCTAAAGCTCGAGAAAACCAAAATGTGCGCACACGCAGTAAGGCAGAAGTCTTTACCCCGTCGTGGATATGCAACACGCAAAACAACCTCATAGATACGCAATGGTTTGGTCGCGATTGTGTTTTCAATGTCGAGTGCGAAGCCTCATGGAAAACTAAATATGAGCCTATAGATTTCATCGGTGCAAAGGGAAACTGGATGCGATATGTAGATAGCAAACGTTTAGAGGTGTCTTGTGGGGAGGCCCCATATCTCGTAAGTCGCTATGATTCTGTCACAGGCGAGCGCATACCCCTCAAAGACCGTATTGGAATTCTCGACAGAAAACTCAGGATTGTAAGCGAAAATGCACGGTATGACGAGGAGTGGCTCAAGTGGAGCTGGCGCGCAGTTGAGAGTGTCTACGGGTTCGAGTATCAGGGAGACAATTTGCTCTTGGCGCGAGAAAACATATTGTGTTCTTATATAGATTATTATTATGACCGCTTTAAGTGTATGCCAGAGCTGAAATGGCTCAGGAAGATTGCGCGGACAATCTCATGGAATGTCTGGCAGATGGATGGAATCAAGGGAGTGGTACCGGCCAGCTGCAGGCCTCTTGAACAAAATCAGGTGACACTATTTGACGACGGAGCTGAAAGTACTACCTGCCCTGGATGTGCCAAAGGCGACATATTTAGGCATACAGGCATTTACTGCAAGGTGAAAGATTGGCGTGGAAAAAAAACGCAGACTTACGTCTCTCTACTGAAAGGGGGCAAATGAAATGGCGGGGTATAGAGATACTTTTGAGTATAAACTAATTTATGTTATGACTATACCCGACGAGGAACATAAGGGACTCCTCAAAATTGGTGAGGCGACGCTCGCGTCGTCTTCTGGAGTGTCTCAACTGCCCCCTAACTGCGCAGCGCTCAATGGAGCAGCGCACAAGAGAATTAAAGAATACACGCACACTGCAATGACTCGCTATGAGCTTTTATATGCAGAACTTGCTGTGAGGTTTATCGAATTAGACGATGGCTCCAAGGTACCCAAGGTGTTCAGTGATAATGATATACACAGAATAGTGAAACGAGCTGGGTATCTATGCAAGACTTTCTATGATACAGGCAATGAGTCAGAGTGGTTCAAAATCGACCTTGAAACTGTAAAGAATGCAATAAAGGCTTTCAAGGATGGACGTTCCGATCTCTCGCCTTCTGAAAAGCCACACATGGATGAAACCATTACACTGCGCGCTGAGCAGGTTGCGGCGGTTGCCAAGACACAGAGCGTTTACAGAAAGTCAGATAGGATGCTCTGGAACTGCAAGATGCGCTTTGGTAAAACTGTCACTGCCTACGAACTGATAAAACGTGAAGGATACCAGAAAAGCATTGTGGTAACTCATCGCCCGGTTGTGGTCAAGGGGTGGCGTGAAGACCATGACAAAATTTTTGGTGGAGACAGCGAGCACATCTTCGTCACCAAACAGACCGGCAGCAGTGCATATGAGTACGATGCCTCAATGGATTCTGAAAATGAGCGTATGCTGCATAACTATGCCGTTCAAGGCGTGAGCTTTACATATTTCGCGTCCATGCAGGACTTGCGGGGTTCGGAGTTAGCCGGGGGCAAGTTTAATAAGAACAAAGCCGTCTTTGATATGGACTGGGATCTTATTATATACGATGAGGCCCATGAAGGCACGCAAACTGACCCGGGACAGTCGGTGCGAGCCTTGCTGGAAGCTCCGAAAAACGGCAAAACTCCTAAGGTGCTTTCTCTTTCAGGAACGCCGTACAATATCGAAAACGACTACGATGCAGAAAATACATATACTTGGGATTATGTAATGGAGCAGCGCCGCAAGCGTGAGTTCGCGTTAAATCATCCTGACGAATACAACCCTTATGCCGACCTGCCGGAGCTGCGTATTTACACTTTTGATCTCCAAAAGAATTTGCCTGCGTCTTATCGATATGTTAAAGAGGATATGGCGTTTAACTTCAAGGAGTTCTTCCGCACTTGGTCTGGCGACTCAAAGAAAGACTTTAGGCCAATACCAAGTGGAAAGCATATTGGAGATTTCGTACATGAGGATGACGTAATTGCGTTTCTGAACTTAATAAGTGCTGATAGCGAAGATAGCAATTATCCGTTTTCAAACGACGAGTATCGCAATATGTTTAGGCATACTTTCTGGATTGTGCCGGGCGTAAAAGAAGCTGCAGCACTGAGTAGATTACTCAGAAAGCACCCGGTGTTCGGTAAATTCAAAGTTGCCAATGTCGCAGGTGATGGGGACGAGGAGGAGCCTTACGACGAGGCTCTGAAGAAAGTACAGGATACCATTGCCAATAACAAATACACCATAACCCTTTCCTGCGGTCGCCTCACCACCGGCGTAACCGTACCTGAGTGGTCGGCGGTCATGTTGCTTACCGGAGGCGCCAATGCGTCGGCCGCCGGATATATGCAGACTATTTTTCGTGTACAGTCTGCCGGAAGCATAGAGGGTAAGCAGAAAGAGTGCGCCTACGCTTTCGATTTTGCTCCAGATCGCGCGCTGAATGTTATTTCGGAAGTTCACAACCTGACAAGGCACGGCAAAATGTCGGAAGAGCAGCAACGTACTGCGTTGGGAGAGTTTCTCAACTTCTGCCCTGTTATATCTGTTGAGGGTACAGAGATGATTCCGTATAAAACAGATTCGCTTATGCGGCAGATAAAGAAACTCAGCGTTGACAAGGCCATACAGACTGGCTTTGATGATGACTCGATTTACAACGAGGGCGTCGGAATCATCATGGATGGTGAAGACGTTAAGTTGTTTAACAAGCTCGCCGGAATCGTCCATGGGCAGCCCAAAGCTAAGCTGTCGAAAAAGGTAACGATAAACAGTCAGGGCCTCACAAATGAACAGTATGATATGGCTGAGAAAGCCAAGAACAAGCCAAAGCGCGAGCGCACTCCTGAGGAAGAGGCTGCTATTAAGAAGCAGAAAGAACTCAACAAAGAGCGTGAAAAAGTGCTTAGGCTGCTTCGCGCTGTGTCCATACGGCTTCCACTGCTGATTTACGGTATGCGTAAGGATGTCGATGAGGACATCCCCATGGAGGAATTTGTAGAGCAGATTGACCCTGAATCATGGGATGAGTTTATGCCAAAGGGAGTCACCACAGGACTATTTCGTCAACTGCTCAAATATTACGACCGCGACGTTGTATCCGGCGCTGGATTCCGTATCAGACGTATGGCCAAAGCCGCCGATGAATTGCCGCCTATTCGCAGGGCGATAAGAATAATGGATATAATATCCCACTTCCGGAATCCTGACAAGGAGACGGTGCTGACCCCGTGGCGCGTTGTGAATATGCACATGAGCGACACGATAGGCGGCTATTGCTTCTTCGACGAGGACTTCGACCAGACTAAGCCACTGGATGAACCACGCCTTGTAGACAACGGAGATGTTACCGCCAATATTTTCTGCAATCCTGATGCTCATCTACTGGAGATGAACTCCAAGTCCGGGCTTTATCCCCTGTATCTCGCGTGTAGCTTGTACATGATGAAATTATCGAAGCCTGAGGATGAACTACCAATAGAAGAGACTCAACAAATTTGGCGGGAGATAGTAGAGAAAAATATGTTTGTCCTGTGCCGTACCAAGATGGCGTGCAGCATAACCCGCCGCACGCTTGTGGGCTACCATGATAACTGGACGGTGAGAGCAATACGCTTGTCCCGCTTGCTGGACAGAATGAAGGACAAGCAGCGCCTTGCAAATAAACTGAGTAACCCCAGCGAATGGGGGATAGAAGGTGAAAGAGTGAAATTCGATGCTATTGTGGGGAATCCCCCGTATCAATTGACGGGAGGTTCGGGGGGAACGAACGATTCCCCAATATATCAGGAATTTGCAATGCTTGCCGAAAAACTGGGGCCTGATTATATCTCACTGATTATGCCCGCGAGGTGGTTTTCCGGTGGCCGCGAAAGCCAGCTCGCTGAGTTCAGGCAATATATGCTCAATAACAGGCACATTAGGAAAATGACCGTGTATATGGATTCTAAAGATGTGTTTCCTACTGTTGAGATAAAAGGCGGCCTTTGTTATTACCTAATTGATAATAGCAAAGATGGTGATTGCGATTATGTTCTTGTCCGTGACGGCACGAAACATCAGATGATGAGAAGTCTTGGAGATTTTGACATACTTATTCGTGAGCCAATGCTTGCCGAAATTGTAAAAAAGGCTATGGTAGGCAATCCTCAAACTGTGGACACGCTCATTTCGGGTGATACGCCGTTTGGAATTCCGACAAACCCGAAAGAAAGTGCCAAATCGCCAATTGCAGTATATCAAAATGCAAGTGAAGCTCACGACGTAAAGCTTTATCATATAGAAAACTCTAAACGCAAAGTTGAATATATCAGCCGTGATAGCGTCACGAAGAACGCGTCGTTAATTGATGCAGAAAAGGTGATAATTCCGAAAGGTTATGGTGCCGGAGAGACTTATCCACATCAAATTTTAGGGGAGCCAGAGTATGCTGGCAGTAATTCCGTATGCTCTCAATCCTATTTGACGGCCTGCTTTAATAGCAAGGAAGAGGCACAGAACTTTATTACATATTTGAAAACTAAGTTCTTTAGGGCATTGGTGCTATCTGTTAAAATATCTCAGGATGCAATGAGCAGAGTATATCGTTTTGTTCCCATCCAGGACTTCACTAAACCGTGGACAGATGCCGAGCTCTACGCCAAATACCACCTCACAGACGACGAGATTGCGTTCATAGAGGCTATGATTAAGCCAATGGAGTGAGGGGTGCATTATAATGTTTGTTTATTCAGTAAAATTAGTAAACTTTAAGTCTTTTGGAGACTATGCTGAGAATGAGATAAAGGCTGAATCCGATATAACAGCCATAATTGGAATGAATGAAAGCGGCAAAAGCAATGTGATAGATGGATTATCAAGAATAAATTTTTTCGGCATGAATACCGAGGACTTTACAGAAAAAGTTTTAAATCGAAGTATGCCATCAGGTACACCAATTAGTTATATTGTAACCTTAAAGCCGACAGATACGGAAAGCATAGAAGGAATTCACGGAGATACAATTGCAACTTTTGACAGTTATGATAACTGCTTTATAAGTGGAGGCTTGCTTGATTGGTGTAAGGAAGAACTGTTTGGGGATTTTCATGATTTATCATCAAGCATAATAGCTCACGGCAAAAATCCTTTCAGCCTGCGTGATGCAGAGTACCAAAGGTATAGATCGTACATAGGAGCCTTGGAAGAACGCGAAACATTAAATTTTCCATTTATAAGAAATACTTTAATAAAATTGAAAGGAATGCTTACAAAATCTAACTTATCTGATAAAACTGACCTGATTTCCATGGCTGAGGCAATAATACTGAAATTAAACAATAGAATAGTCAACCACCTGCCTATATTTTATCAAAAGCAAAATAGCAAGGTGCTAAAATCTAATTATCAAAGTCGTGAAGTAGAGAGCGAGCTTGCCCATCCGGAAAAACACCAAGATAGTTTGTTGAGCCAATTTGTAGACGTCAGCAGAATTGCACCTAGTGACTTTGTACAGGCATCGCTACCTGGTTCAGAGCCTCAAAAAATAGCCGCTCGTCGCAGAGTGATAGAGAATATAGAAACGTGGCTCAATCCGCAATTTAGACAGTTTTATAACACAGAAGAGTCATCTATTAGTATCGACTTTAATTCTGGCATCGTCACATTCATGGTAAAGACTAATCAAGGAGAAACTCTTGCACTCAACGAGCGGAGTAATGGTCTTAAGTGGGCGCTTGAACTGTACCTTGACATAAGCTCAAGGGGAGGCTTCAATAATAATCGTCCTTTAGTTTATTTGCTAGATGAGCCGGGTGTGTTTCTGCATATAAATGCGCAGAAAACTCTTCTAAATATGTTTCAAAATTTTGCAAATAGCGAAAAGGTACAGCTAATCTACACTACTCATTCTCCTTATATGCTTAACGTTAGAGAAAACCTTTACAAAATACGGGCTGCTGTAAAGGATGAAAGAGGATTCACCAAATTATATACTGCATATAACACGAAAATAAGCGAAAGTTGTCAAAACAATTCATTAACACCAATTATTGAGGCTATTGGTATGAGTATGAATAGTGAGTTTGGCCCGTCAAAGAATAGATTAAATGTCGTAACAGAGGGAATTAGTGATTATATTTATTTAACGACAATGTCCCAATATCTCTCAATAGGATTGGAAGAGCTTAATTTTATACCGTCTGTCGGGGCGCCAAATGTAAAGCTGCTTTGCGAGATTCTTCTTGGCTGGAATTGCCCTTATCTGGCCTTGTTCGATTATGACAACGCAGGGGTTAGAGATGGAGAGAAGCTAAAAAAGGATTTGCTATTTGAGTATAAAAAGCAGTATTGTTATGTCGCAGATGTAAGTGAAGATGAGGTAAATACGAAATCATATCGAGAAAATAAAGTAGATATTGAAGATATTATGACTCGTGATGAAATAAGTAGATTCTGTTCGGAATTTGACATTGATAAGGACATCGGGAAGACGCTGATATCTAAACTGGTCTGTGAAAAAATAATGAGAGGCGAGTTTATTCCAAATGAGACAGCGTGTAATAACTTTAGGGGTTTACTAAACCGCCTTTCCTCATATCGGAGTTGATGCACCATGGCTTAATAACGGGAATTTCGCAATGGCGGCTTACAATAAACGGCAAAGCAATCCAAATAATAATACAAAGAGTATTGCCGTGTTGACGGTGAGATAAATCTCAGTTCCACCGGTTGCGAGATGGGAAAGTATAATCAAGAGAAAATAGATGGAAGTAATACACAGAATGAAATCAGGAGGCCGCCACAATGACCGGAGAGAAATTCACGCTTATGCAATACACAATCAGCGCTATTCTTGGCATGATAGAGGCTGAGGACTTCGTCATACCTGAGATACAGCGCCCGTTTGTCTGGAAGCGCAGTCAGGTGCGTGACCTCATTGACTCGCTGTACCAGGGCTACCCGACGGGGTACATAATCACATGGAAAAACCCGGACGTCAAGACCAAGGACGGTGGGCGGGCAAACGGCAAAAAAGTGCTTATCGACGGTCAGCAGCGCATTACGGCACTCATGGCGGCAATCGCCGGGGAAGAAGTGCTCGACGAGGACTTCAACAGGGACAGAATCAAGATAGCCTTTAACCCCCTTGCCACGGACGAGAGCAAGCGCTTTGCCGTGCAGGACGCCTCCCATTTGAAGGACAAGCGATGGATACCGGACATTTCGCTGCTCTTCAAGCCGGACTTTAAGCAGCGCGCGTTTGAAAATGAGTATGGGCACAACAACCCAGACGTGGACTTGGACGAGCTGTCCGAAACGCTTACCAGGCTGAAAGGCATAGCAAACCGTCAGATCGGCGTCATAGAGCTGGCGCACACCCTCGACATAGACGAGGTCACGGAGATATTCATCCGCATAAACTCCAAGGGTACGGCGCTGAGCCAGTCGGACTTCGTAATGTCCAAGATGGCCTCGGACAACGACCACGGCGGCGGCATCATGCGAAAGACGGTGGACTATTTCTGCCACCTGGCGGCGAAACCGGAGTTTTACGACCAGCTCAGGCATGACGCGGAGTTCATGGCCTCGCCGTACGCAGCCAAAATAGTCTGGCTGAAAGACGACCACGACGACATTTACGACCCGGATTACGGCGATATGCTCCGCGTTTCGTTCATGCACCAGTTCCGGCGCGGCAAGCTCGCCGACCTTGTGAGCCTGCTCTCGGGCAGGGACTTTGAGACGAAGGAATACCGCGAGGACATAGTCGCCGACTCCTACGAGCGGCTCAGCAGCGGCATTGCGAACTTCATCAACGAGTACAATTTCACGCAGTTTGTGCTCGCCATAAAGGGCTGTGGTTTCATCTCGCGCAAGCAGCTCAACTCTGCGCTGACGCTGGACTTCGCCTACACGCTGTATCTGATGCTCAACGAATCCGGCGAGATAGCGAAAGACCAGATAAAGCGATACGTTCAGAAGTGGTTTGTGCTTTCCGTACTCACGTCTCGCTATATAGGCTCGCCTGAATCACAGATGGACAGGGATATGCGCAGCATACAGGAGAAGGGCTTCGTGACATTTCTGGCTGAGACCGAGGCCTCGGCGCTGCCCGACACCTTCTGGACGGTGACGCTGCCGCAGAATCTGGAGATATCGTCTCTGAACAGCCCGGCGTTCAACGTGTTCCTGGCGGCGCAGGTGAATTTGAACTGCAACTCGCTCTTTATGAACGGCCTGAAGGCCGCCGACTTGATAAAAGGCGCCGGAGACATACACCACATTTTCCCGCGCGCGTATCTGAAGAAGAGCGGCGTGGACAGCAGGACGCGCTACAATCAGGTCGCAAACTGCATATACCTCGACACCCAGGTGAACAAGGCCATCAGCGATGACGCCCCGTGCGTGTATTTCAAGAAAGCCGTGGAGCAGTGCGAAACAAAGGCCTATTCGCTCGGTAATATCACCGACGCAGATTTGCTCCGCGCAAATCTCGCCGAGAACTGCATCCCCGAGTCGGTGATGGACATGGACGCCTCGCGCTACGACGAGTTCCTCGCCGAGCGGCGCAAGCTGATGGCGGCTTTGGTGAGGCGGGATTATATGGGGTTGTGAGTGTCCTTGGCTGCCAGGATTGCTGGTGCGACGAGGCGATAGCTTTACGGATATTTCAGTGCACGGAAGGCACAATTGTGGTACGTCTCGTGAGACTCGGCAAAATAAGTGAGCGGAATAAATTCGGTAAAAGATAACATAGGCCAAGGAAGCGGCGAAGCAGACAATCATATACTATATATTGCGTTTGCAGAATTAGGCATCACAATATATAGTTGACATAGGAGGCACCCTTTGCTATAATTGGTTTGAATTCCAGACAAAAGAAAACAGCGCTCCGGCTGGTACCCGTCGCGCTGCATTTTGCGTCTACACAGAACCCGATGCTCAGAAGCATGACATATACTGTGTTTCCCTTAGACACATTTACTATATCACGTTTCTGGGTTCGGTTCAATATGGGATATTTCACGAAGTTGACTTGTTTCATGTGGCCGTGTTTTTCTTTTGACTGTTTTGAATAGATGTTCATAACAGCTAATGGCGACCGCATCCATGCGGAGAAAGGAAGCGTGAATTTATGTACGCGACGAAAATTAAAATGAAACCTGGTTGCTACTACTCCAGCAACCTCCTGGAAATTGACTCCGTCTACATAGAAGGCTGCAATAATCCTGGCTTTTTTAAGAAGGAGAATCTTCACGACTTTTTGAAGAAGAAGCCTGGAACTATCCAGGTGAAGATTTGGCCTTACCCCAATGTGATTCCTGCCATCAGCAGTGCTGGTGAGAAATATGTGCGTTCGACGCCTAACGATTACACGCACGATAATCTTCTCGATCTCCCGCGCGAATAAAGAGGCAGGAAAGAAACGGCTTACAACACTGCATCCGAATGGTGAATTGGATTAATCGGTTTATGGGTACCAGACATAAACTGATTCAGAGCAGATAGGAGCCTGTAAGGCAGCCAAAGGTCGCCTATAACGACCTTTGGCTGTTACGTTTTAGCTCTCAATCCTCCATCCCATGCGTTCCGGCCGTACTCCGCACATACTCCTCCAACGAACCATCTAACACACGTCGCGCGTACTCGAGCGGCGCGTTGTAAACAAGCCAGTCCATCTCCGCACGCATTGCCGGTGTAGTGTCGAAGCTGTCTTCGATGCCAGGTGTGTAGATGTTTATTTTTTCACCGTCAGCATAGCGCAACTCGACGCAGGCGGTGTCGATGTTGAACTCGCAGGAAAGTAGCCTATTCATCCTTCACTCCCCCAACCTCGCATAGTCATGATACGTAATCCGCAGCTTGTCCACGCACTTCGTCGTGTGGAAGTGCCCGGCGTACCAGCGGCCGTAGTGTAGCTTGCGCTCAATTTCGTCCAGCCACTGTTCGGTGCTCGTGTCGACGGTGCTCTGGTCGACGAACGGCAAAAACGCCTCGGTCGGCTCATAGCTCAGCGGCGTGGTGTGGCTGAGCACGACGTCGACTCGCCAGCCGCGGCGGGCGAGCGCGGACTCGACCTGGCGCTTGATTTCATCGTCCGGCTGCTCGTCGGGCCACCACGCCGCGCCGCGAAGAAG
>ERZ780203.1979-NODE-1979-length-12540-cov-13.887625_pt1 | contig 12540 bp, 9 predicted proteins | sample MGYA00511168_ERZ780203 | MGnify/ENA primary metagenome ERZ780203 (study PRJEB29588, sample SAMEA2156577) | human gut metagenome | biome: human gut; feature: human-associated habitat; material: faeces | place: Denmark | collected 2008/2010 ...
CCCGTGCGCACCGGGAAGTCCACCTTCATCAAGAAATTCATGGACACCATCGTCATCTGCTCCTTGACCGGCCTGTGCCTTGTCGTGACAGGTGCGTGGTGTGCGCCGGGGCTTGCAGGCTTCCGCATCACGGAGCAGGCGTGGCGCACGGCGCTGCCATGGCCTGCGGGGCTGTCGTCGTTCCTGCTGCTGGCCTGCCTGGTCTTCTTTGCATTCTCCACGATCATCGGTTGGAATTTTTATGGCGAGCAGTGCCTGCGCTATCTGACGGGCGGCTCGCAGCGGGCGCAGCGCCTGTACCGATGGTGCTATCTTGCCGCGCTCTGCACTGCGCCGCTTTTGTCCGTGAAGGCGGCGTGGGAACTGGCAGATATCCTCAATGCGTGCATGGCCCTGCCGAATCTCACGGCCCTGCTGCTGCTCTGGAGACAGGTCGTCGAAGGGAGCAGGCGTCCTGCGGGAAAAACGTAATTATGTAAATTAGTGCTTGCAATCCGCCGGAATTCTGATAGAATGAGAGAGAAAAAACTGTCGAAAGAGGTGGACTGCCTATGGAATTTTCAAGCCTGTATTTCCTCTACCTGTTTCTGCCGCTGACGCTGCTGGTCTATTTTCTGGTGCCCGGCCTGCGGCTGAAGAATATCGTCCTGCTGGCGGCCAGCCTGCTGTTCTATGCCATGGGGCAGCCGGTCTATGTGCTGCTGCTCGTTGGCCTTTCCTATGCAAACTTCGCCATGGCGCGGTGCATCCGGCCGGGGAAGCGCAATACGCTCCTCCTGCCGGTCGTCGTCAATCTGGCGGTGCTGGGCCTGTTCAAATATCTGGACTTCTTCCTCGGCATCTTCGGCATCACCGTCGCGGACGGCGGCGTGATGCTGGCTGCGCTGCGCGGCATTACGAACGGCCTGAATTCCATTGGCTTTGCCTTCCGGTCGCCGACGAGCGCCCTGCCCCTCGGCCTGTCGTTCTATGCCTTCCAGGTTATCTCCTATGTGGCGGATGTCTATCGCGGTAAGGTCAAGGCGGAGCGTTCGTTCTTCAATCTGCTGCTCTACCTCTCTATGTTCCCGAAGATGATGCAGGGCCCCATTGTGCGCTATGAGCAGGTTGCCCGGCAGCTCATGGACCGCCGCACCACGCCGCGCGCGGCCTTCGAGGGCGCGCAGCGCTTTATCATTGGCCTTGCCAAGAAGGTCCTGCTTGCCGATTATGCGGGCAAGGTCGTTGCGTCGCTGAGCACCGGCGGCGGGAACGGCACGTTCGTCGGCGCATGGCTCGCTGCGCTGATGTTCATGTTCCAGATCTATTTCGATTTCTCCGGCTATTCCGATATGGCCATTGGCCTTGGCCGCATCTTCGGCTTCCGCTACTGCGAGAACTTTGACTTGCCGTACATCTCCACATCCATCACGGAGTTCTGGCGCCGCTGGCATATGTCGCTCGGCAGCTTCTTCCGCGATTATGTCTACATCCCGCTCGGCGGCAACCGCCGCGGCAAGGCTCGTCAGATCCTCAATCTGCTGGCTGTCTGGGCACTGACGGGCCTGTGGCACGGCGCAAGCTGGAACTTTGTGCTGTGGGGCCTGTATTTCTTCGTGCTGCTGTCCATCGAAAAGCAGATCGCCCCGAAGCTGGAAACGCTCCCGTTTATCGTGCGCAACCTCGTGACGATGTTCTTTGTGCTCATCGGCTGGGTGCTGTTCATGAATACGTCGCTCTCCGGCATCGGCTCGGCATTTGCCGCCATGTTCGGCGGCGGAACGAGCTTTGCTGGCTCAGGTGTTTCGCTGCAGCTCAAAAACTCGCTGCCGCTGCTCCTGACCTGCCTCATCGGTTCGTCCGTGCTTCCGCGCTGGTTCGGCTTTATCTGGAGCGGCCTGTTCGGCATGGGGCGTTCCGACCGCCGCGGCGCCGTGACGGTGAAAAAAGGCATTTACCTTGCCAGCGTCTTTCTGTTCCTCATCCTGCTGCTGTGGCTGTGCACGGTGTCCCTTGTCGGTTCGACGAGTTCGCCGTCCATGTATGCGCAATTCTGACCCCCGGAGGTGCTCTGCATGAAACGAATCTACACCATCCTGTCCTGCCTGCTGCTGGCCGGCATGCTCTGCATCGGCCTGTATGCCCTGCTGGACAAGGATGCGACCTATTCCGAATCCGAGCGGCGCAAGCTGAAGACCCGCCCGAAGCTGACGTTCTCCGCCATGCTCGACGGCAGCTACGCCTCGGATTACCGCGACTATTTTGCCGATACGTTCCCGAACCGCGAAAAGCTGATGAGTGCGAACCGCTCGCTCAACGGCTTCTATTACTTCAGCGGCGGCTCGAAGGACGGCGCGCAGCTCGTCATCAATATGAACGGCGGCGCAGCCAACCACGGCGAAGCCCTGCCGTCGACGGACGATACGACGCCCTCGTCCTCGACCCAGCCCAGCGGGACGAGCGGGACGGCCACCGACTCCACCGAGCCGACGGAGCCGACTCAGCCCACCCAGACGCAGGATCCCGACGCTGCTGCAGAGGAGCTCGGCTCCGTGCTCGTCGTGGGCGACCGCGCCATGGAGGTCCCCTATGGCGACAAGGACACCATCCGCTCCTATGCCGACGCCGTGAACGACATTGCTGCGAAGCTTGGCAGCAGCGTGCGCACGTTCTCCATCGCCGTGCCGAATGCGGCCGCGTTCTACGCCCCGGCGGAGAACCAGCACATGCTGCAGACGGACATGATCGCGGCGTGCTATGACCGCCTGAAGGAGCTCAAGAGCACGGCGATCGCGGTCGATGCCTACAGCAAGCTTGAGGCACACAAGGACGAATATCTCTACTTCCGTTCGGACCACCACTGGACGGCCCTCGGCGCCTATTATGCCTACACAGCCTTCTGCGAGAGCGCGGGCCTCAAGGCCGAGCCGCTGAGCAAGTTTGAAAGCGGCGAATACACCGGCTTCCTCGGCTCGCTCTACAGCGCCATCAAGGCCTATCCCCAGAGTCAGGCCCTTGCGGACAACCCGGACACCGTGCAGTTCTGGCGCCCGTTCGTCGACTTGGACACGAAGTGGTACCCGGATGCGGAGTTCTCTATGGAATATTTCGGCGGCACGCTTTGCAAGGTGGACGACACGTCGAACAAATACCTGACATTCCTCGGCGGCGACCATCCCATCACCGTCATCAAGACAAATGTCGACGGCCCGGTGTGCATGATCCTCAAGGAGTCCTACGGCAACGCCTTCACGCCGTGGCTCACGAGCCACTACAGCAAGATCATCGCCATCGATCCGCGCGAATTCAACCGCGACGGCAAGCCAAGCCTCGATCTGGCCGCCTTTGCGAAGGAACAGGGCGTGAACGACTGCATCGTGCTGGACTATCCCATCATGCTGAATTCCGATTCCTACATCACCTGGCTCGAGCGCCTCGTTGACTGAACCATATGATCCCCAAAAGCGGAAGCCGCCCGGCTTCCGCTTTTTTGTACCCCTCGGCAGAGAATAGTGAATAAATGTGAAAAATGATTCTGCATATTTTTATTCAAATTAAACAAATCTTAAGAAATCCTTACGGGTATCTCCCTTGTTCTGCTGGGGCGGAAATGGTATACTCAGGCTGCAAAAAAGGGAGGGAAAACAGATGAACACATCGATCGGAAAACGGCTGGCTCTGCTCCTGTCTGGCGTTCTGCTTCTGACCGGCTGCTATGCCGCGCCTGCGGCTGAAAGCGTCCGGCAGGGGAGCACGCCGCCGGAGAGCGCGCAGCCAACTCAGCCGCCCGCGGCGGAGACCGCCATCACGACTTACCCGGTCCCGGAGGAAAATCTTCTGGTCTCCATCAACATGGCCGATTCGCCGTCGACCGGCGGGTTCTGGCAGTGGGATATGATGCTCCATCCCTATATTGAGGCCTACGATCCTGTGACTCGCACAGCCTATGTTCCGTGTTATCAAAGCGGCTGCCGGCACAATGACAGCACCTGCAGCGCCTGCTTCGGCAACCTGAGCGCGCTGGCGGAATATCGGGACAGCCTCTATGCGCTCGTCCAGCAGGACGGCGAGTCCGCAGCGTCACTCGTCTCGCGGCCGCTCTCCGGCGGGGCGCTCCGGGTCCTTGCAAGCTGGGAGCCGGAGAACGAGGGCGAGGAATACCGCTGCGCGCTGCGCTGTATTTCCTTTGGGAAGGCCTATCTCACCGTGACCAGAGCCGCCTATCTGCCGGAAGACGGCCAGCTGACGCGGGACGAGCAGGAAAACCGCCTTGTCTCCGTTGATCTGCAGACGGGAGAGGAGGCGACGATCCTCGAACATGCCGAAAATTATGACCTGTACGGCGTCTGGGGCGACTGCGCTGTTTTTCAGGTGCAGGAAACGGCGGAGGGCGCGCCGGACTTTGCGGACTGGGCCGCGCAGCAGCCGGAGGAGGCCTCGTGGGACGAGTACGAGCGGCTCTATATCCGCTATCGCATCCTTTCGCGGGACCTGAGAACCGGGGTGGAAACGACGATCGTGGACGGGTCGGAGCCTTTTGTCTGGTCGGCGGACCCGCATAGGAGCTGGGGAAAATATGCCGTGTATCAGGTCGGTTGCAGCGTTTATGTCTACGACATGGAGACGCAGGAGACCAAAAAGCTCTTCACCCACGAGCAGGAACGGAAATTCTACAACTATCTGCTTCTGGACGGCCATGCGATCGTCCTGTGCGGAACGGAGGACGCCTGTAATGCCTGGGCGGTCGACCTTGCGGACGGCTCCGTGATCGAGCTGGACACCCGCGGCGGGAACGTGATGCCGTTCTCTGCGCATTATGAGTGCGACGGGTATTTCGCCGGTTTGCTGAGCAATTCGCCCGGAAATTACGAGCTGTGTCATATCAGCAAAGAAGACTTTTACCGGAGTAACTACGACGGTGCGTTCCAATGAATTTGAAAAGAATACGATTGAATGGAGGAAGGACCTATGAAGAGACGTTTTTTGGCCATTTTCGTTTGTATGGCAGTGCTGTTGGCTTCCTTTACGGGCTGCTATTCCCCGCAGGAAAACGCTCCCTCTGTGCCGACAGCACCGACGCAGGCCGCGCAGACGGAGTCCGCCAGCGGCGCGGAAGAGCCTGTAGAAATCAAAACTTACCCTCTTCCGGAGGAAAATGTTCGGGCGAACATCATATATGTTCCGTCTCCCTCGACCGGCGGCTTTTGGACATGCGCAGTGTTCAATGCAAAAACGATCCAGGCCTATGACCCGACGACGAAAACGGCCTATTTTCCCTGCTATCAGGCGGGCTGCAAGCACAATGACGCCTCCTGCACGGCGAATTTCGGCGGGGTGATCTCCGGGTTTGCAGAGTATCGGGGCAATTTCTATGCCATGATCTATTACAACGACGATACCGCTTCGGCGTTTGTCACGCGGCCGGTCTCCGGAGGTCCTCTTCAGATCCTCGCAAGCTGGGAACCGGAAAATGAGAATGAGGAATGCCGGTGCGGCTTCTATGGCCTTTCATTCGGAAAGGCTTACCTCACGGTGTCAAAAGAAACCTATGCGATGAAGGACGGGCAGACGGAGTCAGTCAAGGAGGAATACAGTAAGTGTAGCCTTGATCTGGAAACAGGCGAGCTCGTGGAGTATATGGCCGACGAGGACGGTTATCTCCCGTATATGCACGGTGTCTGGGGCGATGTCGCTGTTTTTCAGGACTGGTATGCGGACCGGCCGGATGGAACGCCGGTGAAGCGGGACGGATCGGAGGATTACAACTTCCGCCTGTATTCCAAAAATCTCAGAACAGGCGAAGAGAAAACGATCGTGGATGTGACGGAAAATTTCATATGGACGGCGGACCCACATGTCAGCTGGGGGCAGTATACCGTGTATCAGGTCGACCGTAGCGTATACGTCTATGACATGGAGACGCAGACATCGAAAAAACTGTTTACCCATGAACCGGGCTGGGATTTTTATAATTACATGATTCAGGATGGACATGTGATGGTTATTGGTGGAACGGAGGATACCTGCCGCGCATGGGCAATCGATATTATGGATGGGTCTGTCGTTGAGCTGGACACCTACGGCGAAAATGTGGTGGCATTTTCTGCACATTATGAGTGCAACGGCTACTTCGTCGGTCTTCTGCATGCTTCGAATAACGCTGATCAGTATTACATCAGCAAGGAGGACTATTACCGAAGCAATTATGACGCGGCGTTCCGCTGATAGAGCACAATGAATATTCGTTAAACTATACAAGAATAGAGATAAAACTGAAAACGTTTCCAACAAAATCTACAAAAATTTATGAAAAATTGCGCTAAAACCTATTGCCTTGGAAATTCAGAAGTGATATACTCAGGCTACAAAATGTATCAAGAACTGATAATTCTGCGGAGACCTCTGCAGTGGAGTTTTTGTGCGAAAGGCAAAGGTGATTCCAATGGTCGAATAGAGGCGGGAGCGGCAGAGAAGAAACCGTTCGCTGTTGACTCCCATGTTCAGACGATGTTTGTAATTTGATAACCACATCCACTCTATATATTAAGGAGGCATATAGCATGAAAAGATTATTTTCGATCATTCTGGCAATTCTCTGCCTGCTGACCATGCTTTCTATCCCGGCGTTTGCAGCCAATGCAGGTGTGGAACCATATGGTACTCCCGGTTCGGGGTATGATCAGAAAAATTTCACGTTTAACCGTTCGACGTACACGGCAAAGCTTTATCTGCAGTTTAACAGTTCGTATGTGGCCCAGAGTAGGTGCGAGACAGTCGCAGAAACACAAATTGACCATAAAGCTTTGACTGTGGAGTTTAAGACATACCGTAACGGATATCAAACTATATTGGGTGGCGCAAGATCGTATACGATTGCACAGAAAATTCAGGCTGGAACCAATACATATTCTAACGGTGTGATATATAGCACATTGACGGATCACGCTACCGGCGTAAATTTTATTGCCGGAAGTGTAACAGTTAATAGCAGTACGACATTGTCCGCGACACTTGGGTCTCGTTCAGCAGGCTGATAGAAACAGGTAACTGAGGAGGTGGCCATGTTGACCAGTCGAAGAATGCTGAGCCTGCTGCTTGCAGCAGCTGCCGTGATAGCGATCCTGAGCGGCTGCTATGCCGCTCCTGTGAGCGAGACTACGGAGCAGGGCGGTGAGACCTCGGGTGCGATCGTTACAGACTCGAAGATTCCTGTTACGACTTATCCGGTTTCGGAGGAGAACATTCGAGTATTTGGTAACATGGCCGCCTCCGCTTCGACCGGCGGGTTCTGGCAGTGGGATACGTTCTTCCGGCCCTATATTCAGGCCTATGACCCCGTAACCAGAACGACTTATGTCCCGTGCTACCAGAGCGGCTGCCGGCATAACGATCCTACCTGTAATGCCTGCTTCGGTGATTTGCAGTCTCTGGTGGAATACCGTGGAAACTACTGCGCTATGGTTTTCCTGAACAATGAGACAGCGTCGGCGCTTGTTACACGCCCGCTCACGGGTGGACCGCTGCAGATTCTTGCAAACTGGGAGCCAGAGACAGAAAATGAGACCTGCCGCTGCGTCTTATGCTATGTTTCCGCGGGTAAAGCTTATGTCAGCGTGAACAGAGAACCTAATATGCTGACAGAGGCTGGACAGCAGTCTACTGCTGTCCAGAAAAGCAGTCTAGTTTCGGTCGACCTGCAGACGGGTGCGGTATCAACGATCCTCGAAAACTACGACGGCTACGATCTCTATGGCGTCTGGGGGGACATTGCGGCCTTCCGCGTGCTGGAGATGGCGGAAGATGCACCGGAATTTGAAGACTGGCTTGCGCAGCAGCCAGAGGGAACATCATGGGATGAGTATGACCGGCAGTTTGTCCGGTATCGCTTCCTTACCAGAAATCTCCAGACCGGCGAGGAGAACGTGCTCGTGGATGCAACGGAGAACTTTGTCCGGACAGTCGACCCGCACCGAAGCTGGGGCCAGTACGCTGTGTATCAGGTCGACCGCGGCCTGTACGTCTATGATCTGGAGAAGCAGGAAACGAAAAGACTCTTTACCTATGATCAGGATTGGAATGACTATAATTACATGATTTTGGACGGACATGTGATCGCCGTCTGCGGAACAGAGGACGTTTGTCGGGTCTGGGCAATCAGTATCGAGGATGGAGCTGTGACCGAACAGGATATCCTTGGCCGTGACAGAATGGTATATACTATTGAATACGAATGTAATAAATACTTTGTTGGTTTATTGGTAGATTCGTCCGGTAATGCTGACGAGTATTATATCAGCAAGGAGGACTATTACCGAAGTAATTATGACGCAGCGTTCCGCTGATCTGCCTTACAAAACAAGGGAGGTGGCCATGTTGACCAGTCGAAGAATGCTGAGCCTGCTGCTTGCAGCCGCCGCTGCGGCAGTGATCCTGAGCGGCTGTTATGCCGCCCCTGCGAGCGAGAACATAGGGCAGGGGAAAGAGTCTTCGGGAACGCCCACTACAGGTTCTGAGATTTCCACCGCGACCTATCCGATTCCGAGGGAGAATGTTCGGGCGTTTGCGTACATGGCCGCCTCCGCTTCGACCGGCGGGTTCTGGCAGTGGGATACGTTCTTCCGGTCCTATATTCAGGCCTATGACCCCGTGACCAGAACGACCTATATCCCGTGCTACCAGAGCGGCTGCCGGCATAACGACCTCACTTGTAATGCCTGCTTCGGCGACGTGGAATCCCTTGTGGAATATCGGGAGAACTACTATGCCATGGTTTATACGGACGACGAGACAGCCTCGGCGCTCGTCACGCGCCCATTGTCCGGCGGCCCGCTGCAGACCCTCGCAAGCTGGGAGCCGGAAAACGAGAATGAGGCATGCCGATGTGCGCTGCGCTGCGTATCCTTTGGAAAAGCATATGTTATTGCGAACAGAGAGACCTATGCACTGACGGAGGACGGACAGCTGACAACTGCCGCGCAGGAGAGCAGCCTTGTCTCTGTCGACCTGCAGACGGGTGAGATATCGACGATCCTCGAAAATTGTGATAACTATGATCTCTACGGCGTCTGGGAGGACATCGCAGTCCTCCGCGTGCTGGAAATGGCAGAAGGTGCGCCGGAATTTGAAGACTGGCTTGCGCAGCAGCCGGAGGGAACAGCATGGGATGAGTATGACCAGCAGTTTGTCCGGTATCGCTTCCTTACCAGAAATCTCCAGACCGGTGAGGAAAGCGTGCTCGTGGATACTTCGGAGAATTTTGTGATGACGGTAGACTTCAATCGGTGTTGGAACCAGTTTGTTGTATATCAGGTCAACAACAGCCTGTATGTTTATGATATGGAGAAGAAAGCTTCTAAGCTTTTGGTGACGCCGAAGGAGTCTGTCAGAAATTACTGGATCATGGACGGGTGCGTCAATTATCTGGTCAGATGGGACGATGCGGTCGGTGCTTTCGCGGTCGATGTGGCTACCGGTGAAATATCTGAAATCGATAATCACGGCGCAGGACTTCTGGAATACTCCCCACTCTATGAATCAGATGGATATTTTGTCGGTGTAAACGGTAAAAGTGAAAATGATGCCAGAAACTACTATATTCGCAAAGAGGACTACTACAGCGGAAACTTCTCTGCGGCGTTTTACTGACCATATTTCACAGAAGCAATGATAATCCGGCTGAATGGGAGGCGGAACATATGAAGAGACGCTTTTTGGCATTTTTGGTATGCATGGCAGTGCTGCTGGCTTCCTTTACGGGCTGTTATTCTGCTCAGGATGGTCCCTTGACTCTATCATCCTCGCAGACTGCGCAGTTGGGTTCCGGCAGCGGAACAGAGGAATCCGTAGAGATCAGGACTTATGTGCTTCCGGAGGAAAATGTACGGGCGGATTCCATATATGTTCCGTCTCCCTCAACCGGTGGTTTCTGGACATGGGCAGTCTTCACGTCAAAAACAATTCAAGCCTACGATCCGGTGACGAGAACGACCTATTATCCCTGCTATCAGGCGGGCTGCAAGCACAATGATGCCTCCTGTTCGGCTTATTTCGGAGATATTTCCTCGCTGGCAGAGTATCGGGGCAATTTCTATGCTATGATCTACTATAACGATGATACTGCATCGGCATTTGTTACGCGTCCTGTCTCCGGCGGCCCGCTTCGAATCCTTGCAAGTTGGGAACCGGAAAATGAAAACGAGGAATGCCGGTGCAGCCTGTATGGACTTTCTTTTGGAAAGGCTTATCTCATAGTGGCAAAAGAAACCTATACGATGACGGAGGATGGCCAGCAGGCATGTGTCGGTCAGGAGTACAGCAGGTGGAGTTTTGATCTGGAAACGGGGGAAATGGTGGAACTTATGACCGATACTGACGGTATCCTTCCATATATGTATGGCGTTTGGGAGGATATCGCTGTTTACCAGACGGTGAAAACAGTGGAGGGCGCGCCCGAGTTTGAAGAATGGATCATGCAGCAGCCGGAGGGCACAACGTCGTATCAGTACGGCCTGCAATATTACAAATATCGCGTTTATTCCAAAAATCTCAAAACAGGAGAAGAGAAAACGATCGTAGACGAGTCGGAAAATTTCGTATGGACGGCGGATCCACACATGAGCTGGGGACAGTACGTCGTGTATCAGATTGACCGGAGTGTGTACGTCTATGACATGGAGACGCAGACATCCAAGAAGCTGTTTACCCATGATCCGGGCTGGGATTTTTATAATTACATGATTCAGGATGGACATGTGATGGTTATTGGTGGAACGGAGGATACCTGCCGCGCATGGGCAATCGATATTATGGATGGGTCTGTCGTTGAGCTGGACACCTACGGCGAAAATGTGGTGGCATTTTCTGCACATTATGAGTGCAACGGTTACTTCGTCGGTCTGCTGCATGCTTCGAATAACGCTGACAAGTATTATATCAGCAAGGAGGACTATTACCGGAGCAATTATGACGCGGCTTTCCGCTGATCTGCCTTTCAGAAACAAAGGAGGTGGCCATGTTGACCAGTCGAAGAATGCTGAGCCTGCTGCTTGCAGCAGCTGCCGTGATAGCGATCCTGAGCGGCTGCTATGCCGCTCCTGTGAGCGAGACTACGGAGCAGGGCGGTGAGACCTCGGGTGCGATCGTTACAGACTCGAAGATTCCTGTTACGACTTATCCGGTTTCGGAGGAGAACATTCGAGTATTTGGTAACATGGCCGCCTCCGCTTCGACCGGCGGGTTCTGGCAGTGGGATACGTTCTTCCGGCCCTATATTCAGGCCTATGACCCCGTGACCAGAACGACCTATGTCCCGTGCTACCAGAACGGCTGCCGGCATAATGATCCCACCTGTAATGCCTGCTTCGGCGACCTGCAGTCTCTGGTGGAATACCGGGAAAACTACTATGCTATGGTTTATACGGACGACGAGACAGCCTCGGCGCTCGTCACGCGTCCGCTGTCCGGCGGCCCGCTTCAAATTCTCGCCAGTTGGAAACCGGAAAACGAGGATGAGGCATGCCGGTGTGTGCTGCGATATGTTTCCTTTGGGAAGGCATATGTTACCGCGAACAGAGAGACCTATGCACTGACAGAGGACGGACAGCTGACAACTGCCGCGCAGGAGAGCAGCCTTGTCTCCGTCGACCTGCAGACGGGAGAGGTATCGACGATCCTTGAAAACGACGATGGCTACGATCTCTACAGCGTCTGGGAGGATATCGCGGCCTTCCGCATGCTGGAGATGGCGGAAGACGCGCCGGAATTTGAAGACTGGCTTGCGCAGCAGCCGGAAGGAACATCTTGGGACGAGTATGACCGGCAGTTCCTCCGGTTTCGATTTTTAATCCGAAATCTCAAAACGGGCGAGGAAACCGTGCTTGTGGATGCGTCGGAGAACTTTATCCGGACAGTCGACCCGCATCGAAGCTGGGGCCAGTATGCTGTGTATCAGGTCGACCGCAGCCTGTATGTCTATGATCTGGAGAAACAGGCGGCGAAAAAACTCTTTACCTATGAGCAGAACTGGGATTTCTACAATTATATGATTCTGGACGGGCATGTGATCGCCATCTGCGGAACGGAGGATGTCTGCCGGGTTTGGGCAATCGATATTACAGATGAGGTCGTGACCGAACTGGACACCCGCAGCGGAAATGTAATGGTATTTTCCACGAATTATGAGTGCGATGGTTATTTCAAGGGCTTGCTGACAGAGCCATCTGGCAACGTCGAGGAGTGCTACATCAGTAAGGAGGATTTTTACCGAAGCAATTATGACGGAGCGTTTCGCTGAGACGGCGGGGGAGATGGACGATGGAACTGACATTTGATGCCCTGAGCAAGAATTACGGAAAAAAACAGGCGCTGATCGGCTTTTCGGCCGAGCTGACGGGCGGCATCTACGGCCTGCTCGGGCCGAACGGAGCGGGCAAGAGCACGCTCATGAATATCCTGACCGGGAACCTGCGCCAGACGGCGGGAGAGATCCGCTTCAACGGCGCGGAGATCCGCTCGCTCGGCGCGGCCTTCCGCGGCCGCGTGGGCTACATGCCCCAGCAGCAG
>ERZ780203.1980-NODE-1980-length-12539-cov-2.900112_pt1 | contig 12539 bp, 13 predicted proteins | sample MGYA00511168_ERZ780203 | MGnify/ENA primary metagenome ERZ780203 (study PRJEB29588, sample SAMEA2156577) | human gut metagenome | biome: human gut; feature: human-associated habitat; material: faeces | place: Denmark | collected 2008/2010 ...
ATCAGCCCGTTTAGGTATAAGAAAACCCCGGAAAACCTTGATTTTCCGGGGTTTTGTAAACCTTTTGATATAGTCTGAGCAGTCGATTATCGCTTGCTGAACTGCGGAGCGCGACGAGCGGCTTTGAGGCCGTATTTCTTTCTTTCTTTCATACGCGGATCTCTTGTTAAGAAACCAGCTTTCTTTAATACCGGACGGTACTCGATGTCTGCGTGAAGCAGAGCTCTGGAGATACCATGACGGATAGCGCCTGCCTGTCCGGAAACTCCGCCGCCGCGAACGTTAACGATAACGTCGAACTTATCAGCTGTCTCTGTTGCTGCTAACGGCTGACGAACGATGAGCTTTAATGTCTCAAGACCAAGATACTCATCGATATCTCTCTTGTTGATTGTGATCTTACCTGTTCCCGGTACAAGATATACTCTTGCGATAGATTTTTTTCTTCTGCCTGTTCCGTAATATTTTGTGCTAGCCATTATGAATTTCCTCCTTTCAGACCTCTAATTAAAATTTGATTTCTAAAACTTCCGGCTTCTGTGCTGCCTGCTCGTGATCCGGGCCAGCGTAAACGTGAAGTTTTGTGATCATGCTTCTTCCTAAAGGTCCCTTCGGGAGCATTCCCTTAACTGCTAACTCGATAACCTTCTCCGGCTTCTTCTCGAGCATTTCTCTTAAAGTTGTCTCTTTCATTCCGCCTACATAGTCGGAGTGGCTGTAGTAGATCTTCTGGTCTAACTTCTTACCTGTAACTTTGATCTTGGAAGCGTTTGTTACGATCACGTAATCGCCGCAGTCGATGTGCGGAGTGTAGATCGGTTTGTTCTTTCCTCTTAAGATCTTTGCTACTTCTGATGTCAGACGACCTAATGTATATCCTGTAGCGTCAACTACATACCATTTTCTCTCAATTGTTGCTGGACTAGCCATAAAGCTCTTCATGGGTTGACCTCCTGTTTGTACTAAATCAATCAATGTTCCTTTATCGTAAAATACTGTCTCCGGGGCTTTGGCTACAGCATTTTCAACCGATGTCACAGTTATACATTATATTATACATGGTCGGGTGTGTCAACCATTTTTCTTCAAAATTTCGATTAAATTTTGCCGAAAAACCTATATTTTATCGTGGTTTTGGCATGGTCCGCTTAATCGTTCCCCGATACACGATCTCAGCCACAACTGCTGCCGCAAACTCCGTGATCCAGAACGCGTTCCAGACTGCGCCGCCGCCGAACAGATGGCAGAGAATAAAGGCAGACGGAAGGATGACTACGATATAGCGGAGCAGGGAGATCACAAGGGACTGGACACCCATGCCGATTCCCTCCAGGGCACCAGACGCTGTTACTGAGACCGTTGAGACGATGAATCCGGCGCTGATGATCCGGAGGGCCGCGCCGCCTGCTGCGATGGTCTCCGCGTTGTCGGTAAAGGCACCAATCAGCGTGTTGGAGATCGTAAGGCAGAGCACCGTTCCTGCTGCCATAATTACGCCGGCCATAGCTAACGTTATCTTATAGATCTTCCCGACTCTCTCACGCTCTCCGGCGCCGAAATTGTAACCGATCACCGGGCGCATGCCCTGGATGATGCCGCTGGCCGGGAAATAGAGGAAGGTCTGCAGTTTATAGTAAATTCCAAGAATAACCACATAGCTTCTGGAATACTGCGCCAGCAGACCATTTAACACAAAGATCATGACGGAGGGCAGCGCCAGATTGAGGATCGCCGGGATCCCAATCCCGTAGAGCTTCTTCATCGTATTTCCACCGGGAATCTTATACCTTGCTTCCAGCTTTACCGGAACCGGACCTCGGAAATAGAAGGCAAGGTAGACTGCGAGCGAGATAAGCTGCCCCACACCTGTGGCAATTGCTGCGCCGGAGATTCCCATTTTCGGAAAGAATGCCAGTCCAAAGATTAAAATCGGATCCAGGATAATGTTTGTGATGCAGCCGCCAAGCAGGGCAATCATGGACACCTTCATCCGCCCGACTGCCTGAAAGATCTTTTCGAAAGCCAGTCCTGCCATGATGATCGGTGAAAACAGGAATGCGACGGATGCGTAGCGCACACCGTACCGGATGACCTCCTGATCGCCTGTGAATCTCCTAAGGAATCCTGGCATGATGACGATGCAGATCACAGAGAGGATGATCCCGTGGATCACAGACAGGACAACACCCTGAGTCGCTGCCCGGCGCGCTTCATTCTCTTTTCCGGCACCTCTCGCTGTGGCGATCAAAGCGTTGATCCCCACCCCGAAACCGATGGCCATGGCATTGATGAAATTCTGGATCGGAAATACCAGAGACAGCGCTTCCATGGCATTCTCGCTGATCCGGGCAACAAAATAACTGTCTACTATATTATAGAGGGAATTCACCAGCATGGACAGGACCATGGGCATTCCCATTCCGAGGAGAAGAGGAAAGATCGGCTTCTCCTTCATGAAAGTTTCATTCATGATTCTAACCTCCCATATAATTTTTAAAGTAACGGTTCCATATGTAAAACTTCGTTGATATAAGCAATAAAAAGAATGTACCTCGACACATCATTGGCACGTAGTTCCTTTTTGTTTAGCGGGAAGTTCTATCGGAATTTTCTGTTAAACAAAAAACGCCACACAACCACCCATAAAGCTTTTAGGTGATTGTGTGGCGAAAAAAGTTCTTCTCTAAAAATCCACACGAGTTTTAACGTCTGGTAGAATAACATAGATTTCGGATTCTGTCAACTATCCGGAGCCCGAAGACTCGGTGATCCGAACCTCTCACTCTCTAAGGCCCGAACATCTCACTTCCGCATCTGTCCGGCAAAATCTGCCATGTCCGATGCTGGCAGCTGATCACGCATCTGCGATGCTGCGATTCCTTCTGTTTCACAGCGATTTCGTACCTTGCTTCTTTTTCTCCAGATAATCATTTAACTCCGCGTTCTTCACATTTGTGATAAACATATGACCCGGGGCGTGGGTGATGACGCTCGACGGCTGCCTGTGGGGTCACGCCGCAGGCCCAGAATACCGGGATCTCGCCCTCGCGGATCTCCACTGGATCTCCATAGTCCGGATGGTCGATATCCTTGATGCCGATCTTTTCCGGATCGCCCATGTGGACAGGACCACCGTGAACATTCGGGAACTTTTCTGTAATCTCTGCTGCCTTCTTTGCGTTCTCCGGCGTCATCGGGCGCATGCTGCATACAAGCGGACCTTCAAACACACCGGCTTTCTCGCATTCGATGTTCGTCTTGTACATCGGAACATTTCTGCCCATTGAGATGTGGCGCACGTCGATTCCGGCCTGTAAAAGCGCCTCCTCGAAGGAAAAGCTGCAGCCGATAAGAAAACCAACGAAATCATCCTGCCAATATTCAGAAGCATCTGTCACCTCATCGACCTTCACGCCGTTTTTATAGATAAAGTACCGCGGAATATCGGTAACGATATTCGCTCCCTCGCCCATATCATGAACCAGCGGGGAGCCGTCCATGATCTCGAGGATCGGACACGGTTTCGGATTGCGCTCCGCGAACTTTTTAAAATCCTCCGCGTATTTTTTCGGCAGGAGCACAAGGTGTGCCTGTGCGTATCCCCCGCACATTCCGGCTGTCGGTTCTGTGATCTCACCGTCACGGATCTTTTTCCAGATCTCTTCCGGTCTTGCCGTTCTGTAATCTCCCATTTTTCACTACCCCTTTCTCCTATGCCGTTCTTTTCCTTTCCGGCATCTTAAGGTCCCTGTTCCCCATGACCCATTCTGCTGAAATGCTTCGCCGATCAGGTCATTTTCCGGTCTGCATCTTCATATTTCTTCTTACCGGAATCTCACAACCTCTTTTTCAAGCTCCACAAGAAACTCTTTTCCATTTACCGAGATCTTATAAGTTCCCGCCTTTACCCATGCGGTCTTGTTCGCCTCGGATGCCGCTGCGATCGCCACCGCCTGCTCATCATCCGCCGGTTCCACCGGGGTATTCAGTCTCTTCGCAAGCGCGTCAAACTCTTCTTTTTCCTTACAATAGAGAGCCTGCGCCTCATCCACCGTGACTTTCTCAAAGTGGATCTTCATTCCCGGCATACACTGGGCAAGCACCGGAAGATCCACAGAGATCACATTGGCGATCTTTGTGTAGCCGCCTGTGGTCTGATGGTCCGCCATCATGACGATAGGATTTCCGTGGGACGGAACCTGGACAGCGCCGAAGCTGATGCCGTCAGTGATGATGTCACCGCCGTTTTTATGCTCGATCACATCGCCTTCCATGCGACAGCCCATGCGGTCGTACTCGTTGGAGATCGTGTAGGTGCTGTTTAAGAAGGTGTTGATTCCCTTATCTGTAAAACAGTCGTCCTGCGGGCCCATAACGACTCTGAGGGTCCATTCCTTTGCCCCGTAGGACGGAAGTCCGTATACACGCTCGGCCATATGCGGGAGCCAGGATGCAGGAGCGCGGAAAGCGATCTCATCGCCGGTTCCTAATTTTCTTCCCTCGTATCCGCCGACTTTTGATTTCAGGTTCGTGGATCTGCTTCCCATAACGACCGGGATTTCCAGATAACTGGAAAATGCGATGTACCCGCAAAAGCGATATACGCACGGCTTCCGCCGTACATGCCCATGAAACTCAACGTCTGGCCCGCTTTTACCAGGACCGCACGGTATCTCTCCACCGGTTTTCCGTCGATCTTTGCCCCGAGGTCGCCGCCTGTCACCGTGATGATCTCATCTTCTGTAAATTTCATGGTCGGGCCCATCATCGTGATCTCGATGACCGCCTCGTTCGTATCATTTCCAACAAGGATATTGGCGAGTGATGCTGCCCTGGTATCCATGACACCCGATACAGACATTCCAGTCTCCTGATATCCGTAACGTCCCATGTCCTGAACCGTTGTCAGGAATCCGCCGTTTATGATCTGAATGCCCATCACTCCGCCTCCTTATCATATACTACATACTGATATGTATCGTTCTCCACCTGTTTTTCGATGGCTTTGTACTCTTCTTCCGTCACCGGGCGGAATTTAATGTACTGTCCGGACTCCAGGAGTACCGGTTTTTCCCGCTCGGAATCATACAGCTTTAACGGAGTTCTTCCGATGAGCTGCCAGCCGCCCGGGGATGCCACCGGATAGATTCCAGTCTGCTCTCCGGCGATTCCCACGGAGCCGCCCTCGATCTTTACGCGCGGACTCTTCAAACGCGGAGTCGCGATACGCTTGTCCATGCCGCCGAGGTACGGGAATCCCGCGATAAATCCCAGCATGTAGATCAGGTACTCTTCGGAGGAGTGGATCTTTACGACTTCCTCTTCCGTAAGTCCGTTATGCTCTGCCACATTCGCAAGGTCCGGTCCCATCTCCCCGCCGTAAAGCACCGGGATCTCGATCACCGTTGGCGGCGGGATCTGGATGCTGCCCATGGAGGACAGAACCTGCTCAAATTTTTCTGTCAGTGCTGAGAAGCGGATCACTTCCGGCTTGTATACAACGAGAAGGGAACGGTAAGTCGGTACGGTCTCGACGATTCCCTCAATCTGTTCTTTCTCTAACGCGATCTTGAATGCTCGGATCTTCCGGTTGATCTCCGGACTGATCTCATTTCCAAATTCCACGGTGACTGCACAGTCACCGGAAACCAGATATCTTACATTTCCCACAGCGAGTCTCCTCTCTATCCATTTGCGGCTGTTTGACATTTGTAAGATGTCAAACAGCTGCACTCTTTTTCCTATAAACTTAAGTTTTTGATCTCCACACCTTCCGCGATCAGTGTCTCACGGATATTCTTTACGAACTCCAATGCCTTCGGGTTATCTCCGTGAACGCAGATAGAGTCTGCCTTGATCGCGATATCGTTTCCGTTGATGGACTCGACTTTTCCTTCTTTTACCATACGGATCACACGTTTGATCGCAAGGTCTTTGTCCTTGATCACTGCACCCGGAAGCTTTCTTGATACGAGAGTTCCGTCATCGTTGTAAGCGCGGTCAGCGAAGACCTCACTTGCAGCGCGGAGACCGACTTTTTCTGCTGCCGTGATCATCTTGGAACCTGCAAGTCCCATGAAGATGATGTCCTTATCTACCTCATAAACTGCCTCACACATCGCGATGGCTAACTTCTCGTCAACAGCTGCCATATTGTAAAGAGCGCCGTGCGGTTTTACATGCTGGATCTTTACGCCGTGGGCGGTACAGAACGCCATGAGAGCGCCCAGCTGGTAGCGGACATAAGCTTTCGCTTCATCCGGCGTCACTGCCATATTGCGGCGTCCGAATCCCACAAGGTCCGGGAATCCCGGGTGTGCGCCGACGGCTGTTCCGAACTCTTTCGCCAGAGCAACGGTCTTTTCCATCACCATCGCGTCACCTGCGTGCCAGCCACATGCCACGTTTGCGGAGGAGACGTATTTTAAGATCTCCTCATCCATTCCGATCGTATAATTTCCAAAGCTTTCTCCAAGGTCACTGTTTAAGTCTACACGGTACATAAAATTTCCTCCTTGCTTTCCCTGCCGGTATTTTCTAAATTTCCTATCTACTATTTTAAACGACTTGCATCACAATCTCAATACATAATTAACCGAACATCTTTAAGATTCCCGGAAGAGCTTTGATTCCGGAGAATCCTGTGAGCAGTACCACGCATACACCTAAAACGATGAGGATCGTCGGGTGCTTGTAATCCTCGCCAACGATCTTCTTGTTTCTGCTCGCGAGAAGGATCGTTAAGAGGGTCAGCGGAAGGATCAGTCCGTTTAAAGCGCCCGCAAGTACGAGAAGTGCTGCCGGCTTTCCGAGGATCGCCATGATCAGTGTGGAGGCTGTGATAAATCCGATCACGAACCACTTTTCATTCTTCATGATAAACGGATGAAGAGTCTTTAAAAATGAAACCGATGTATAAGCCGCGCCGATGACGGATGTTGTAGCGGCGAAGAAAAGGACAAGACCAAAGATCTTATATCCGATCACGCCAGCTCCGAGACGGAACGCGTCTGCTGCCGGGTTTGAAGCGTCGAGTGTCACATCCGGGTTTGCTGTCACGACACCGAGAACCGCAAGGAACAGCAGGATTCTCATGATTCCGGAAACGCTGACACCCATTAAAACGGACTGGCGTACATGCGGAAGATCTTTCTTTCCGGAATATCCGGCGTCAAGAAGACGGTGCGCACCGGAGAATGTGATATATCCGCCGCAGCTTCCTCCGAGAAGCGTGATGAGCGGAAGGACAAGGGCCCCCACATCGCCCGGGTGGAAAATACTGCTCACAGCGTCCCCTACCGGAGGTTTGGATTTGATCGCCACATAGAGAACTACGATGATCATGATACTTCCAAGGTATTTTGTCAGCTTATCCATGCTGGCCTTCGCGTCCTTGGAGAGGAAGATCAGGATTCCGATGATTCCCGCGATAAAGGTTCCAACCGTCGTCGGTATTCCGAACAATACGTTGAGTCCCAGGGCGCCGCCTCCGACGTTTCCGATGTTGAATGCCAGACCACCGAGGGCAACCATGAACGCGATAAAGTATCCGAGCCCCGGAAGGACTTTATTTGCAATATCCTGTCCGCGCATGCCGGACACACCGATCACCGACCAGATATTCAACTGTGTCGTCACATCCAGCAGGATCGTGCAGACGATCACCAGCGCGAAAATGCTTTTATACTGAGCCGTAAATGTGGAAGTCTGTGTCAGGAAGCCCGGTCCGATTGCGGATGTCGCCATCAGGAACGCAGCTCCCATCAAGGTCGTCATGTTGCTGTGTTTTTTCTTTTCCCCCATAAATGAGTACCCCTTTCGTATCTTTTCTACAACTGATGCCTTGATTTTATCTGACTTTTTAGTGATATTCAACTATATTTTTCGGTTTCGGAAAATCTTTTTGAAATTTTCAAAAAAATCGTGCGAATCCGCTCATTTTCAGCGAGCGATTTCGCACGATGTGAATTTTTGCACGTTTTCAATTGTTCAGCAGATCTGCGCCCTTCCGCGAGGGCCGTAAGATTTCAGTCTTCCTTATCAAGTCTTCTCTTCATGGAGAATCTTGTGATCCCCAAAAGGGCCGCCGCTTTTGTCACGTTGTTTCCGCAGAGCTTCAGCGCCTGGTCCATGTAGATCTGTTCCAGCATGGAAACCTCCTGATCGAGACTGATCGGTCCTTTCCGAAGATCCTTTAGCGCAAACGGTTCTCCTGTCCGGGTATCATCTTTCCAGTCCACCCGTTTTAATTCCACATGTTTTTCGAGCACGTCCCCCTGACAGAATAAGAAGCAGCGCTCAAAAATATTTTTCAGTTCCCGAACATTCCCTTTCCAGTCATACAAAAGCAGCTCCCGCATAAAATCAGGATCCACATGGGTGATATTCTTTCCAAACATGCCGTTATAATATTTCAGGTAATAATCGCAGAGCGCCGGAATGTCCTCTCTCCGGTCCCGTAACGGCGGGATCACAAGTTCCATGACATTGATCCGGTAAAAAAAGGCTTCCCTGCTTTACGGCGTGTTCCAGATTCCGGTTTGTCGCCGCGATTCCCCGGGCATCCACTTCGATGTCCTCCAGGCCACCCACACGCTTGAACTTCTTATGATCCAGGAATGTGAGGATCTTTGTCTGCATGGAGAGGGGAAGTTCCCCGATCTCATCTAAGAACACGGTTCCGCCTGCTGCCAGCTCGATCAGACCTTTCTTCGTCTTCATCGCACCCGCAAAGGCCCCCCGCTCATAGCCAAAGAGCTCGCTCTCCATCAGATGTTCCGGAATTGCACTGCAGTTGATGCGGACCATCAGGTGGTCCCTCCGGTCGCTGCAGGCATGGATCAGGGATGCCGCAACTTCTTTTCCCGTTCCGGTCTCGCCCCGGATCAGAACATTCACCGTGGAATTCTTTCCGAGAAGTCCGATGTGGCGCCGGATCCGCATCGCGGCGTCGCTGACTCCGATAAATTCCTGCGTTTTTCCCTTTAGGAACTCCAGGGATTCCCGATCCTGCATCTGGCCAATGCAGCGGCTGGCGATCCGGTCGATCTCGTCAATATCAAAGGGCTTTAAAATATAGTCGTAAGCGCCGCGCTTCGTCGCCTCCACCGCCTGGGCGACAGAGCCGTACGCCGTCATCAGGATCACCTGGACCTCCTCATCGGCGGAACGGAACGTGGAGATCTCGTCGATCCCGAGGCTGTCCTGCAGGCGGTTATCCAGGAGGATCACCTGCGGATGGAACGTTTTCATCTTCTCGAGAGCGTCCTTCACCGTTTCCGCCGACTGGGTCTCGTATCCCCGGTCCTTCAATCCTTCCTCCAGCGTAAAACGGATCAGAAATTCGTCATCAACGATCAGTACCTTTTTCATGTTCATCCCTGCTTTCAAAAATCAGGCGCACCGTTGTTCCGCAGCCCGGAGCGCTTTCCATTTCCATTTTGCCGTGGTTCTGCTCGATCAGCCGGTTTACGATCGCCAGACCGAGCCCGACGCCGTTAATGCTCTTCGTGTAGAACGGTTCTCTTGCACGTTTCAGTTCCTCTTCATTCATTCCTTTTCCGTTGTCGGAGACGCAGAATGTAGTCATACCTCCGTCGGAAGACACTGAGAGACGGATCTTCCCCGTGCCGTCCCGGCTGACCGCCCGCATGCTGTTCGTCAGAAGATTGTACAGCATCTGGCGCATTTCATTCTCATCGGCAAACACCTCACATGCCACGCAGTCTGTCTCGAACGTGACATTCTGCTGTTCGCACTCCTTCGCGTAGATGGATGCCACCTCCCGCAGCACCGCATCCGCCGGAAAGACATGTCTGTGGTTTTCCTTCTTTACCGACAACGTAAACAGGTCATTGATCAGCCCGGTCACCCGGTCGATCTCATGGAGCATGCTGTCGCAGAGAAGCTTTTCATTCTCCTTCACCGCCCGTCCGCCCAGGACCTGGATCCCGGAACGAATCCCGGCCAGCGGATTCTTAATCTCGTGGGCCAGCGCCGATGACATCCGGCTCGTATACTCCATTTTTGTGTAATTATCAAAGTTTTTCAGAAGATTCTCAAAGGTTCTCGCCAGCTGGCCGATCTCGTCCTTTCTCGCTGTCTCCGGAAAGCTGTACTCCCGGAACCCGTCCTTGTTCTCATCGAGCTTTTTACACGCCGCGCCCATGCTGCGGATCGGTTTTGTGAGACTCCAGGCGAGGAACACGCTGACCTGGACGATGACCAGGAGACTGGCCACAGCGCCCACAATGACGTAATTCTGTTCTTCCAGAATCGCGTTCTCGAATGACTTTTTATCCATCCAGTATTCCAGACGCCATCCCAGGGAATTTCCACTGTCCGCGTACAAGAGTTCCATATTCCCGTCCGGGATCTCCTCGTCCCCCGTGATGATCGTACCGTCGGCAGCCAGGATCCGCACCGCCGGATCATGATAGAAATTATACTTCTGCCGGATCTCATCCTCCCTCAGTTTTCCCTGCAGATAGTAAATATCCGCCTCCATGCCGCGGATCGTGGTCCTCGCGTACTCTTTTCTGTCCTTAAGCTTTTCCGTATATCCATTATACACCGAAATAGCACAGAATGCACAGACCACCAGAATTCCCACCGTGACGAACGGCAGCATGATCTCATGCTCGATCCTGCAGAACCATGATCGAAACAGTTGTTTTTTCTTTCCGCTCATTCTTCTGCCCCTCTCTTCTTCTCAAACATCGGGATCACAACATAGACCGCCGCTGCGCACAGTGTTGCCGGAAATGCCCAGTATATCTGGAGATCCATTTTCCAGAACAGGACAGAGCAGATAAGTCCCGTAAAGAACGCTCCCACCGCCCCGGCTTTCGTTCTCCGTTTCCAGTACAGTCCACCGTAGATCAGAGGGGCAAGCGCCGCCGAGAATAATCCCCAGATGTCCGCTCCGAAGGACAGCATGTCCTCCGGCGGATTTACGGATAAGATCAGAGCAGCCGTGCCACCTATGAAGATAAATACCCGCGCCAGGATGAGGATCTGCTCCTCCGACATCTTCTTTTTTGTGATCTGGGCAGCCACATCGTAGGACAGCATGCAGCCGATCAGGTGAAGCTGGGAGTTCGCCGTTGAGACACAGGCGCCGATCACGCTGATCAGGAAGAAACCGCTGAACGGTGTGTTCATGAGATTGACCACTGCATAGATAAATACGTCATCCGCGGAGCAGTAATTTTTCAGCTGCGGAAAGAGGATCCGCAGTCCAAGACCGATCTGGGTCAGTGCAAAGTACAGCACGCACAGGAATATCAGTGCATGCAGGATCATATGTTTTGCGGTTTTTTTATCCTTCGCCGCCAGGATCCTGACCATATACTGGGGATTCGACGCCAGTCCCATTCCCCAGCCGAAGAACATGGAGATATATACGAAGATTCCAATCTCCGCTGTCTGATTTTCAAAAACGCCCTTGCTCTTTATGAGTTCATGCACAGTCTGATCCGTCAAAAACCAGTGTCCCGGAACGTTTTTTACGATAACCAGATACAGAACCCCGATGCTCACAGAGAGCATAATCAGATTGAGGCAGTCCGACTTCGTGACGGAGTTAAAGCCGCCGAAGCTCGAATAGAGGATAAAAAGATAGACAAGAAAGACAGCTACCTTGTAATTGATATTCAGCAGGCTGGATACCGCAATGCCAAATCCCTTGATCTGGATCATCAGATAGAAAATATAGCCGCAGATCATAAAAATGGCCGATGCTGTCTGCAGAAATTTTGAATCATGCTTTTTTCCAATCAGCTGTGGGATCGACAGGACATCATTCTCATATAGCCGGTCCGTCATCAGATACAGGAGACCCGCGCCGATAAACCACGGGATGACCGACGACGCGATGACAGAGAGTCCGCTGTGGTATACGTTTCCCGTAAATCCCAGAATCGTCGCCGCGGAGACCCAGGTTCCGACAAATGTGAAAAACAGGCGTTTTTCGTCATTTTTTCTCTCACCGACGAAAAACTTGGAGAGAGAATCGCTTTCCGAAAAGGAGAGCTTTCCGATGACCAGGAACACAACGGAATAGATCACAAAATAGATCAGCTGGATCAGTACCTGGTTCATAGCGCCCTCCCCGTATATTCCGTTCCGTAGCTGCCGTCATCCAGCCTGCGGAGTCGGTAATATCCATAGCTTTCCGTCTCCGACACCTCATATCCATCCGGAATCGTCACAAACACTTCCTTCGCCCCATTCCGGTATGCCTGATGCACCATGCGGCGGATCAGGCGGGGGAGTTCTTCGGGTTCGGAGAACCTGATCCGCACGCGGGAAACTCCGTCGGATTCCAAGCTGGTCTGGTCCAGAACAGAGTCCCAATGTTCATTTCTCCCAATGATCTCCTTTGGGATCTCCCTCTCATACTCGATTCCCACAAGTGTCAGCCCCTTCGCCGGAGCAGTCTGTCCCGCCTCTTTGCGGTTTCTTGCCTCCAGTACCTCTTTCACATGTTCCGGCTCCCACTCACCGGTTCCGACTTTTAACAGGGTTCCCGCGATGAT
>ERZ780203.1981-NODE-1981-length-12538-cov-3.715934_pt1 | contig 12538 bp, 8 predicted proteins | sample MGYA00511168_ERZ780203 | MGnify/ENA primary metagenome ERZ780203 (study PRJEB29588, sample SAMEA2156577) | human gut metagenome | biome: human gut; feature: human-associated habitat; material: faeces | place: Denmark | collected 2008/2010 ...
GGAAGCGGCCAAAGATTTTCGAATTTATATTTACACCGGTCATTTACTCCTACATAATGTATACCATTTGTAATTTCTGTTATCTTCATAATCGTATAATTAATTTGATATTTGATGATAGTCCTCTTGTTTGTAGATTATCGCTTATTTGAAAATGATTCCAAAAATACGAAAAAATAGAAATCTTTGGGAAGTTCAAAATTTATTTTTTCCTTTGTAATAGAAAACCTTAAATGGTTATATAGTTTATTAACAAATTTGCTAATAGGTGCATATTGTACCAGAAAAACATTAAAATCATGAAAAAGTATTTGGCAGAGATGGTGGGTACTATGGTACTCGTGTTGATGGGTTGTGGAAGTGCTGTATTTGCGGGCAATATAGCAGCTGCGGGAGTAGGAACGTTGGGCGTTGCTATGGCATTCGGCCTTTCTGTGATTGCTATGGCTTATACGATTGGCGGTATATCGGGTTGCCACATCAATCCGGCTATTACGTTGGGTGTATGGTTGTCTAAACGAATGAACGGGAAGGATGCCGCCATGTATATGGTCTTTCAGATAATCGGAGCGATTATTGGATCGTCTATTATTTATGCTTTGGTTTCTACGGGCGGTTCATCGGGAGTGACTACGACGGGAGCCAATAGTTTCGGAGACGGAGAAATGTTACAGGCATTCATCGCCGAGACTGTCTTTGCGTTTATTTTTGTATTGGTGGTATTGGGTGCGACCGATGAGAAAAAAGGAGCGGGCAATTTCGCAGGATTGGCTATCGGTCTTACTTTGGTGTTGGTTCATATTGTTTGTATCCCTATTACGGGAACATCGGTAAATCCCGCTCGTAGTATTGCTCCGGCTCTGTTTGCAGGAGGAGAAGCTCTTTCACAGTTGTGGTTGTTCATTGTAGCGCCGTTTTTCGGAGCTGCGCTGTCTGCAATGGTTTGGAAAGGACTGATGGGTGACAATAAGGAATAATATAGCTTTTCTACGATAAAATAAAGGGGCTGCCCGAAAGAGGCAGCCCCTTTATTTTATGGATTGTAAAAAACGATGCCTTCAATATATAACCCTCCAATTTCTTGCGGGTTGTTCATATAGCCGTCCAAAGACAGAGGAAGTATGTATGTATTGTTGTCTCGGAAAGACCAAACCGTGTCGTTGGGATTTACTTTGTAGCTTTGTTTTTTTAGTAGGTCGACTAGCGGATAAACGGCGACAACGGTACTGTCTGGCCCCAATATTTCCACATTGCCGTTTTTTGTTCGGATATTTGAATTTCCGTCGAAAAACAGGGCGTATTGGTAATCTTTTATATTTATGTTTTTGCCTTCGTAGGAGTCCGATTGGTAGTAGGAAAAATAGATGCGATGATTTTCCTGTGAGCGATTCAATGCAGATGTTATCCCTTGTGTGAGTTTGGAAAATTGCATCGAGGAAACGGAATCGGTGAACCAGACTTGTATATCTTTTGCCCCATAATTCTCAGTGAGATAGAGAAGGTTGTCTTGTAGTCGGGTGGCATCGATAGAGTCGAGCTGGGTGCATTGGGTTTCTAAACTGTCGAATGTAAGTAGATTGTTTGTCCCGAGTTTGTTATTTTGAATGAGTGTATCTATCCGCTTGTGCATGGTATACCGGGTAATTTCGCTGAATCTCCACGGACCGATTGATGAGATGAGGAAAAGAAGAATAAATGAAATGAACGGGATTTTTATTTTTTTACCAGATGTAAAAATGGTATACAAGGCAGTCGTATAGCACCAAAAGTTGAGCAGTAGTACGTATAGGCGGTTGGTCGTGATACCATAGTCTTGAAAGCGTCGGATTATACCGATAGTCATTAAGATTAATAGTGGGAGAAGCAGTATACCGAACCACTGCCTGAAAAATTTCAGGGGACGATTCTCTTGTGGGCATAACGGATATAGCATAAAAAGTGTGATTGCTCCGCCTATGGTGAGAATGGAGACCAGTGCGGAGACCCAACCATCGGGAAGTTGCCACTGAATTATGATTTTTGTTAAATAGGCATAAAGGATTGTTCCGTAGAGTATGAGGAGGGGGAATAGTATATATAAACCTAGGATTTTCCATGCTTGGGCAAACGGACGCACCTTTGTTTCGGTTATCGAGGCGATAGGAATGTTGCCTAGCAGATAGAAAGGAAAGAACAAGGTATAGCAAAGTACATGTATGTTTGAATACATCTCGCTTTTGAATTCACAGCCGAACAGAGTATCGGTAGAAAATAACGCCAGAGAGAGGCCGGCTGCCAAGACCGATGTAAAAAGTAAACCTGTTAGTATTTGAATACACAACAGATAGGAGAAATTCCAAAAAGAGGTATCGGTGTCCTTTTTCAAAAAGGCAGCCCAAAATAAGGACGAAAAAAATGTTACGATAGGAGCTATGAAAGCAAGTGCCCCGAAGAAATGTTCGGGAGTATCGTTCGAAATGTAGCCGTACAAGCTCCATAGTAGTACAGCGAGTAGGGATACCGAATGTCGTATAGTGGGGTTCAAGCGGTTCTCGAAGCAGAGGACGATACTTGCAGCGAGAGGTAATGCTCCTACCCATACGTACCAATAGGAGGGTTCGTAGAGTATGCTTCCTTTTAATTGCTCATAGGGGAGGTTAACGAGTAATAGCAGAGAAATACACAACCCGATTGTTGCTGTTGCTGCGACCGGAAATCGTTTGAGCGCATTCAAAAGGGTTTCGGTGATGGATTGCCAACGAAAGGTATTTATTCTGTCGAGCATAGTTGAATGATGTTGTTGGTGAAGAATAAATCCCCTAAGTACACGTGTTGTTAAGAACGTACTTAGGGGATTCGGAAATATGTCAACAATGTTATTTATTGACTCTGAACTTGTCTATACCGTCTTTTAGGTATCCGACCGATTGTCGGGCGGCAGCGATACCTGCATTGATGTTCGCTTCGGCGGTTTGGGCTCCCATTTTTTTCGGAGTGAAGAATACTCGGTTGCCGAATTTCTCTTTTAAAGTGTCGGCAATAGTCGGTGCAACATCGGCTACATAGTGAAAATCGGTACGTTCTTCGAGTATGCGTGCCAGATCTTCTTCATATATCACCTCTTTACGAGCCGTGTTGATGAGAAGAGCTCCTTTGGGCATAAGCGAAAGCAACGAGTAGTTGATCGATTGCTTCGTTTCGGCCGTAGCCGGAATATGCAGCGATACGAATTGACATGTTTTATAAAGCTCTTCGGCCGATGCGACAGGCGTTACACCGTCTTTTTTCATCACATCGTCGGGGCAATAAGGATCGAATGCATAAACTTCCATGTCGAATCCTTTGGCGATACGGGCCACATTACGACCTACTTGTCCGTAGGCATGGATTCCTAGTTTTTTCCCTTTCAATTCCGTACCCGATGTTCCATTGAAATGATTTCGTATCATTAAGATAGTCATACCGAACACGAGCTCGGCCACAGCGTTGGAGTTTTGTCCGGGGGTGTTCATTACACATACTCCTTTGGCAGTAGCCGCGTTGAGGTCGATATTGTCATAACCCGCTCCGGCACGTACTACGATTTTTAATTTTGGGGCGGCGTCAAAAACTTCGGCATCGACGATATCGCTGCGCACAATGAGGCCTTCAACATCTTCGACTGCTTTTAGTAGAGCGGCTTTATCGGGGTATTTTTCCAAAAGAACCATTTCGACACCTGCGTTGTCGAGAACTTCTTTGATTCCATTTACTGCAACGGCAGCAAACGGCTTTTCAGTAGCAACTAATACTTTCATGGTTTTTCTATATTAGTGTTTCTTCTCAAATTCTTTCATGGTAGCTACGAGGGCTTCGACACTCGATTTAGGCATAGCGTTATAAATGGAAGCTCTGAATCCACCTACCGAACGGTGTCCTTTAATACCTACCATGCCTTGTGAGGAAGCAAATTCGATAAATTCACTTTCGAGGTCTTTATATTCTTCTTTCATAACGAAGCAGACATTCATGATGGAGCGATCTTCGTGAGCTGCTGTTCCGACGAAAATTTTACTGGAATCGATAGCATCGTAGAGGATAGCTGCTTTTTCCAAATCACGCTTTTCCATCTCTTTGATACCTCCCATCTCCTTATAATATTTCAAGGTCTGCAATGCCGAGTAGATGGGGAGACAGGGAGGCGTATTGAACATCGATCCTTTTTTGATGTGGGTGCGATAGTCGAGCATGGTGGGGATAGCCCGGTCTACATGTCCGAGTGCATCTTCTTTGACAATCACGATAGTAACTCCGGCAGGGGCTAAATTTTTTTGAGCTCCGGCGTAGATGACGTTATATTTGGAAACGTCGATAGGTCGGGAGAAAATATCGGAAGACATATCGGCTACAAGAGGTACATTTACGTCTGGGTCAAATCGCATTTCTGTTCCGTATATCGTGTTGTTGGAGGTAAAGTGGAAATAATCAACATCATCGGGGACAGTATATCCTTTGGGGATATAAGAGAAGTTGGCTTCTTTCGAAGAAGCGACGACATCTACTTCTCCGAACAATTTAGCTTCTTTGATTGCATTTACAGCCCATGTTCCGGTTTCGAGGTAAGCAGCTTTACGGTTCAACAAATTATATGGAACCATACAGAATTGCATGCTGGCCCCTCCACCTAAAAATAGGACATCATATCCGGCAGGGACTTCGAGCAACTCTTTTACTAGGGTTTTAGCTTCTTCGATAACCGCTGTAAATTCTTTACTGCGATGTGATATTTCCAACAGAGACAGACCTGTATCTGCGAAATTAAGTACGGCATCCGCTGTGTTTTTAATGGTGTATTCGCTCAGAATAGAAGGGCCTGCATAGAAATTGTGCTTCTTCATAACGATCTTTGTTTAGTAGTTTGGTATAATTTGGTTTTGATAGATTACAAAAGTAATTCTTTTTTTCTTAGTTTTTATGCGCTTTGAAATATTTTGTTACAAAAATTTACAAAATGACGGCTATTTGTTAGCCCGAGATAGCATTTCGACAGATTATTTGTATCGGTCTTTCCATAGCTTATTTAGATGATCTTTCAGCTTGTTCTCCGCAACGTTATCCTGAGGCTTCCACCAATTATTGTCTTTCAACTCGTTTGGTAAATATTGCTGATTGACGAAGTTACCCGTATAATCGTGTGCATATTTGTAATTTTTTCCATACTCCAACTCTTTCATCAATTGTGTCGGTGCATTCCTAAGATGTAGCGGAACAGGAAGGTTTCCTGTTGTTTTTACCGTTTCTAGTGCTTGATTTATCGCCATGTAGGCCGAATTGCTTTTGGGTGAACTAGCCAGATAGATTGTCGTTTCGGCCATGATAATGCGACTCTCCGGCCACCCTATATTTTGTACAGCATCGAAGCAAGCGTTGGCTAAAAGCAGGGCATTGGGGTTTGCCAGTCCTACATCTTCGGAAGCCAATATAACCAATCGTCGTGCGATGAAAGCGGGGTCTTCACCTCCTTCGACCATGCGGGCAAGCCAATAGATTGCGGCATCCGGATCGCTGCCACGTATGGATTTGATAAATGCCGATATGATATCGTAGTGCATTTCGCCGTTTTTGTCGTAGGCGGCAGGATTTTGTTGTAACCGTTCCGTTACAATCGCATCGTCGATGATTATTTTTTCGTTCTCTCCGACCGCTTGGGATACGAGATCGATGATGTTTAGCAGCTTTCGGGCATCCCCTCCTGAATAACGAAATAGAGCATCGGTCTCTTTTACTTCTATATCGCGTTCTTTCAGATAAGTATCGGAATGTATAGCTCTGTCGAGCAGTAGCTGCAAGTGCTTTACTTCGAGTGATTTGAGGACATATACCTGACAACGGGAGAGCAGGGGACGTATTACTTCGAAAGAGGGATTCTCGGTCGTTGCTCCGATGAGCGTCACCGTACCGTATTCGACCGCGCCGAGGAGAGAGTCTTGCTGTGATTTGCTGAACCGGTGGATTTCATCGATGAACAGTATGGGACGTACTTTGGAAAAAATATTGGCTTTGCATCGATCTATTACTTCGCGAACTTCTTTTACGCCGGATTGTACGGCACTCAATGTGAAGAATGGTGCTTGTAATTGTTGCGATATGATGTGAGCCAGAGTTGTTTTTCCGACACCCGGAGGCCCCCAAAGAATGAAAGACGAAATTTTACCCGCATCGATCATACGCCGCAGTACGGCTCCCGGTCCTACCAGATGTTCCTGTCCGATGTATTCGTCTAAGTTTTTGGGCCTTAGTCTTTCTGCCAGAGGTTGTAACATAAATTACTTGTTTCTGTTGATACAAATATACTTGTTTTGAACCGTTTTTGCAAGGAAAGAAACGGAAAGATAGAGCCGTTTATGAGAAGTATGAAAATCGGCTGGTTTTTGGAGTAATAAGTAAAAAACTGTTATCTTTATTCCGCAAATTTAATTAGATATGTCATGAAGAGACTTTTTCTTTTTTCCTTGTTAATTGGATATTGGTCGGTAGTAAGAGCTTCGGATACGGTTTTTATAAAAGAGGCACAAGTCCCCATTTTGATAGAACGGCAGGATAATCTATTATTTTATCTTCGATTCGATGCACGAGACAGCCGAATGCTTGATGGAGTAACAGTAGACTTGTCGAGGTGTAAAAATCTCGACGATATTCAATCTGTAAAGCTCTATTATGGTGGAACAGAAGCCCGTCAAGAAGAGGATAAGAATCGATTTGCTCCGGTTAGTTATATTTCGAGTTTCAGTCCCGGTAAGACATTGTCGGCATATCCTTCTTATTCGATAAAATGTGCCGAGGAATCGAATGTGTCTGAGTCGGTGGTTTTGGAATGTAATTACAAATTATTTCCGGGAGTTAATTTCTTTTGGGTGAGTTTGCAGGTGAGACCCGGCACATCTCTTTTATCTAAGGTGACGGCCGATTTGAGTTCTGTGACAATAGACGGGAAAGAGGCTATTTGTAAAAAAATGTCGCCCGACGGTATTGTACACCGCATGGGAGTAGGTGTTCGTCATGCTGGTAACGACGGTGCTTCGGCGTTTCGTATTCCCGGATTGGTCACTACGAATAAAGGTACATTGTTGGGTGTGTATGATGTGCGTTATAACGGTAGCGTGGATCTGCAAGAACATGTAGATGTTGGATTGAGTCGTAGTACCGATGGCGGGAGTACATGGGAGAAAATGAGATTGCCGCTTTCTTTCGGAGAGACCGGAGGCTTGCCGGCTGCCCAAAATGGGGTAGGAGACCCTTCTATCTTGGTCGATACAAAGACAAATACAGTGTGGATTGTCGCGGCGTGGACACACGGTATGGGGAATCAACGGGCATGGTGGAGTTCACAGCCGGGAATGGAAAAGAGCTATACGGCTCAACTCGTGATGACGAAGAGTACCGATGATGGCAAAACTTGGTCGAAGCCGATTAATATAACCGGGCAGGTGAAAGATCCTTCTTGGTATTTCCTACTTCAAGGGCCGGGACGAGGTATTACCATGCAGGACGGCACATTGGTATTTCCCATTCAGTTCATAGATTCGACTCGTATTCCGAATGCTGGTATTATGTATAGTAAGGACCGGGGTAAAACTTGGAATATACATAATCTGGCACGGACAAATACGACAGAGGCTCAGGTCGTGGAGATAGAGCCGGGGGTGTTGATGTTGAATATGCGGGATAACCGGGGAGGAAGCCGAGCCGTAGCCATAACCGAGGATTTGGGAAAAACATGGACCGAGCATGAGTCGTCCCGAAAAGCTTTGCAAGAACCCGTGTGTATGGCGAGTCTGATTCATGTTCGTGCCGAAGATAATGTATTGGGTAGGGATATCCTTCTTTTCTCGAATCCCAACACGAAGAAGGGGCGCAACCATATTACGATTAAAGCCAGTTTAGATAAAGGCCTGACGTGGTTGCCAGAAAATCAAGTGATGTTGGACGAAGATGAGGGGTGGGGGTATACCTGTCTGACCATGATCGATCGTGAGACAGTGGGTATTTTATATGAGAGTAGCGTGGCTCACATGACTTTCCAAGCTATTAAGTTGAAAGACTTAACTCGGGAGTAACAATTCTCCATTTTGTTAAAAGTGCTAAATTTAAACATTTCGCAGAACGTGTGGTTAAACCTTTGGACAAAAACAGAGTCTTATAAACAGATTCGCGAATAAATAAATTGAAGAAAACTTTTTAATGAAAGGAGAAAATTTATGAAAAAGGCAATAGTATCGTTCGCTCTTGTTCTCGTTTTATCGATGAGTTCATTTGCCGGTAATAAAGTAAAGAACGAACGGAAAGAGAAATGTGAATTCCCTTGTGAACAAATGGTGAAAGATTTGAATCTTAGCGAAAAACAGCTTTCTCAATTAAAAGAAGCCGATAAGACGTTCGATACGGAAGTAAAAGCGATTCGAGAGAAAAAGAAGGAATTTGAGAAATCGAATCGAGAATCGATGAAAGCGGCTAAGGTTCGTCGGGATTCCACATTTAAATCTATTCTGACCAAAGAGCAGTATATTCAGTATTTGGAACAGAAAGTGGCACGATTGGAAAAACGAGCAGCCCGCGATTCTTGGCGTGAAAGATTTGGGACTCCATTTATGGGGAAAGATATGAAACTGGGTCGCCAGTTTCCCGATTTTAATCCCTTGCCGAGGAGTGAAAAGAATGTAGAAAAATAATAGAGAGCAGAGAATAAATAGGTTTTCGGTAGAAAAAAAGGAGGTGCATCGTGCATTACGACGCACCTCCTTGCTTTTTATCTCGTTTCAGTTACGAAATACGATTTGGTCATTTTCGGTATCGACTATGATAGGCTTCGATCGGTCTACTTTCTGGGCCAGCAGGTCTTTCGACAACTGGTTCAAGATAAGCCGGTGTATCACTCGTTTTACCGGACGTGCTCCAAACTCAGGGTCGTAGCCTTCGGTTGCAATCAAGCCCAGTGCTTTGGGTGTAATTTCGAGGGTGACACCGTTTTTCTCCAACATCTTTTTGATGTTGTCGATTTGTAACGACACAATCTCTTCGATTTCTTTCTCGCTCAACGGGGTGAACATAATCGTTTCGTCTATACGGTTGAGAAATTCGGGACGTATGGTTTGTTTCAACATATTCAAGACCGCTTCTTTTGTCTTTTCGATGACTTCGGTTTTGTTGGCAGAGGTCATCTTTTCAAAATTTTCGCGTATCAAGGCGGAACCCATATTCGAAGTCATGATGATAATGGTGTTTTTGAAATTAACCAATCGGCCTTTGTTATCGGTCAATCGTCCGTCATCGAGTACCTGCAACAGAATGTTGAAGATGTCGGGGTGGGCCTTTTCTATTTCGTCGAACAAAACCACCGAATAAGGTTTACGCCTGATTGCTTCGGTCAGTTGGCCACCTTCGTCGTATCCAACGTATCCCGGAGGGGAACCGATGAGACGAGTGGCACTGAATTTCTCTTGATATTCACTCATGTCGATACGAGTCATCATGTTCTCATCGTCAAACAGATATTCGGCAAGAGCTTTCGCTAACTCGGTTTTACCCACACCGGTCGTACCGAGGAAGATGAACGACCCGATAGGCCTACGAGGATCATTCAATCCGGCACGACTCCGACGAACGGCATCGGCAATGGCAGTGATGGCCTCGTTTTGACCTACAACTCGTTTGTGCAGTTCCTCTTCGAGGTGGAGCAATTTGTCTTTTTCGCTTTGCATCATTTTGTTTACCGGAATGCCCGTCCAGCGAGATACGACATCGGCGATGTCCTCGGCATCGACTTCCTCTTTAATCATAGCTTTGTCACCTTGCAACTCGTGTAGCTTTTGTTGCGTGGCATGGATTTCGTCTTCTTTTTGTTTGATTTTGGCATACCGTATTTCGGCTACTTTACCATAATCGCCCTCTCGTTCGGCTTTATCGGCTTCGAAACGTAAGTTCTCGATGTCGATTTTGTTTTGCTGTATGCGGTTAACCAGTTCTTTTTCCGATTGCCATTTGGCTCTGAATTTAGTTTCCTCTTCTTTCAGGTCGGCAATTTCTTTGGCTAACTGTTGCAGCTTTTCGGTATCGTTTTCACGTTTGATAGCCTCGCGTTCGATTTCCAATTGTTTGATTCGTCGGGATATTTCGTCCAAAGCCTCGGGAACCGAATCTACTTCTATGCGCAGTTTTGCTGCCGCTTCGTCCATCAAGTCTATGGCTTTATCGGGTAGGAATCGGTCTGTTATATATCGTTCGGATAATTGTACGGCTGCTATGATAGCATCGTCTTTAATCCTCACTTTATGGTGATTTTCATACCGCTCTTTCAGACCTCTCAAAATCGAGATAGAGCTCATTTCGTCGGGTTCGTCGACCATGACGATTTGGAACCTACGTTCGAGAGCTTTGTCCTTTTCAAAATATTTTTGATATTCGTCGAGCGTGGTAGCGCCGATAGACCTCAATTCTCCTCTTGCCAAAGCCGGTTTCAGAATATTGGCAGCATCCATTGCTCCGTCGCCTTTACCGGCTCCCACCAACGTGTGTATCTCGTCGATAAAGAGGATAATTTCTCCCTCGCTTTGAATGACTTCGTTGACTACCGATTTCAACCTTTCTTCAAATTCTCCTTTGTATTTGGCTCCGGCAACCAAAGCTCCCATGTCGAGAGAAAAGATTTGTTTGCTTTTCAGGTTTTCGGGAACGTCTCCGCGTACGATACGATGCGCCAGTCCTTCGGCTATGGCTGTTTTACCTGTACCCGGTTCACCTATCAAGATAGGATTGTTTTTGGTTCGGCGACTCAGAATCTGTAATACTCGTCTGATTTCTTCGTCTCGTCCGATAACAGGGTCGAGTTTCCCGTTACGGGCACGTTCGTTCAAATTGATTGCATATTTGCTCAATGCATTGTAGGTGTCTTCGGCCGAAGCTGCGGTTACTTTCTTCCCTTTTCGCAATTCGTCGATAGCTGCGCCCAGTTCTTTTTCGGTTATGCCTGCATCTTTCATGAATGCAGAGGCCGGACTTTTCACGAGGAATAATCCCATGAGCATGGCTTCCAATGCTACGAACTGGTCTCCGAGTTTATTGGAATAGTCGATTGCTTTTTGTAGGGCATCGTTAGCTTCCCGACTCAGATAGGGCTCACCTCCGTTCACTTTCGGAAGCGATTCTATTTCTCTGTCGACTTGGTTGTTTAGCAACCCTGCGTTGACTCCCAATTTTTGAAAAAGGTATGAGGTAAGACTTTCGCCTACTTGCAAGATACCTTTTAGAAGGTGTACCGGTTCTATGGATTGTTCGTTGTGATTACGAACAATCTCCACAGCCTTTTGGATAGCCTCCTGCGATTTGATTGTGAAATTGTCGAAATTCATATATTTATTCTCCTTTCTATTTTATCTTTTTTTTGTTTTTACATTGGGATATAGTCAAAAGAAATGCCAACCGTGTTTTAATGAAATATTGTCTGATAATCAATCTGTTAATATGACATAATGTCTATATTCCCGATACGATGGAAAGGTTCGGATCTATAAGAAGTTCATTTATAATTCTTTTTGTTTCTGACAAAATGACTTGTTTATTTTTTACAACACGGATGCAGCATAGAAAGTTCGAAGGAACAGAGGCTATCGGGTCTCGTTTATTTTCGGTGAAGATGCTGCGGAGATGGTATCGATAGCCATTTGGGGACGCTCTTTTCCAAAGAGCGGTGCTGTAAATTTCGGCTTGGAAGGTTCGACGATGGTATCGTTTTTCAGTAAGGTGGATATCTGAACGGGATTGGCAATCGTACTTACCGGGACATTACGTTTCCATTCGATGCTTCGTTCTATTGAATCAGTCTCATGTTTGGTGAGCGGGCGGGTAGTGTTCCCGAAAAGGGTCATTAAAACCATTTTGGTGCGTAGGGCCCTTTTCTTGCGTTGCCAGTTACGGTATATTTCGACAGGGTCGAGGAGTCCCACATAAGAGACGCCTATACCGAAGGGCATGGTGTTGGGTGCACTCATCGACCAGCTGTTGACAGGAGCGGGTTTGTCATTGGAGAGAGGCTGTAACAAGTTACGTAATACAAACATATCGACCATTCGCGCGATTGTTTCGTCGTGAAGGCTGGCTATGCTGTCTTTCACGGCGTGCAGTAAAATTACGTTTAACATGAATTCCGATGGATTTTCGGGAAACATGGTTGAGGGACGCATGATGTTTAAAGAGGCGGATTCGAGGTGCTCGTTCAGCTTTTTCTGCATGAACCGATCGTTGGGTGTAGAAGAGGGTAGCTGTTCGGTACGGGGCCACGACAATTCACCTCCTTTTATTTCCAATTCCGACCCATTGCCCGGCCGCATGGGAGGAGGCGTGGAAGATTGGGCATATGCGGTGTGGCAGAAAAAAGACAGCCCGCATGTCCAACATAAAAAAACTATTATCGTTCGAGGCGTCAGCATAACAGCTGCAAATATATCTTCTATTTGATAAACTACTCGATGTTTAAAAAGAAATTAACCGATATAATATTATATAAACACTCGTTGGTTGAATTAGA
>ERZ780203.1982-NODE-1982-length-12537-cov-5.802436_pt1 | contig 12537 bp, 11 predicted proteins | sample MGYA00511168_ERZ780203 | MGnify/ENA primary metagenome ERZ780203 (study PRJEB29588, sample SAMEA2156577) | human gut metagenome | biome: human gut; feature: human-associated habitat; material: faeces | place: Denmark | collected 2008/2010 ...
CTTCATCAATGCCATCTATCTCTACGATGATAAGGTACTTATTACCTTTAACTATGAAGATGCCAAAAAGCAGACATTCGTGAAAATGAGTCGAATATACGATGAAATTTTGATCGGATTTCAGACGGCATCTGCGGTACTACACCACAACTACACCAATTTTGGGATGTTTTCCCGAAAAGGAGCCTTACAAAGCGGTGTGGTGTAACAAGTGAATAGACGGATTGGTGTAGTAGCCAAACCTATAGAATGAAACCCAGCAAACGCTTTATAGTGGCTATGAAGTGTTTGCTGGGTTTTTTATCAGAATATTGGTTGAGGAAAATCATTATGGATGTGAAACGGATTCATCCCTTGAAATATGCGGTGGTTGTGTTGGCCACTGCTATGGTACTGCTTACTACGCTTGGAGCTTCTGTATATGCCGCCGGAAAGACCGGCGTCTCTGGTAAGCTCTACGAATTTGACAAAAGACACTATGAGTTTTCAAAAAGCGAAGATTTCGCCAACACCGGCACCAATAACACTTATGGCAAGTTTTCTGTTCAGGGAAATTTTACCGGCGAAACTGACAAATCCGGTGTGCCATCCTTTGCGGTGATGGATGACAGTTTGGCCCTTTTCTATGACTACAATGATAAAAAGCTGAATGCTGACGAGGATTCGTGGCATCTGGTGGACGATAAGAGCAAAAAAGTCGATACCATCACGCTGGATTCTAATATTATGAAGGGCGCGTTGATCCTTCAAATTTCTACGGATGGTAAGAGCTGGAACACGGTTCAAAGCGTGACGGACGCATTTCAAACTACGCCAAAATCCAGTAAGGCTATCTACACTTGTTCGGAGATGCAGCTGAGGAATGGCTGCTATTATCGCTTTATCGTTGCTTATACACTGAGTAGGCGAGAAAAAGAGGGCAAAATTCTGGTCGTTAAAACCGACAAATACGAGACCAAACACTACGCCGAGGTCTACGAGTTTTATGCGCACTCTGACAAGGTTAACTCCAACGCTATTGCTTCAGGGCAAACCTATAATTTGGGCGAAAAGACGCGGGTCAAAAAGTTTGACAGTTTTTCCGATGAAGAAGCGATAGACGACAAAGACATTCACTATGGCTGGGATTTGGGTAATTTTGTAGTTAGCGGCTTTACGCAAAAGACTACGGATGAATCTGGAAATCCGGTTTTTCTGAAAAATGTGGGCGATAAGGTAACGCTTGGATTCAGGCTTAAGCAGAATATCGATGCTTTACATGGCGATGAAAAATTAAAAATCACTTCAATTAAAAAGGCAAGTGACCGAGATTTTGAAACCGAAACAACCAATTTTGGCTGTGGAACTTTGATCGTCCAGTATACGAACTACACTAATGAGAAAACGAAACCTCTACTCTATACTAATTATCTGTCTTCTACCGCCAAACAGGAGGCTGATACCTTTATTCAGCTTTGCGAGGAAGGCGACTATGAAGTAGCGCTTGATTACGAAGTCACAAAAGATGAACTGGTCGATAAGGTAGGGCGATATCGAATCCATTGCAGGTTTTCTGTGCGGAATGGCAATTGTATGGTATATCCCAAAGATGCTATAACCGGCAATGAATTGGTAAATGGTTCCATCGCAGAAAATGGTTTTAGCTTGGATTTGGCAAATTCCAGATATTTAACCATTACTGTAAAGCGCAACGTGCTGAACGCTGCTGGCGATGGCTTTGCAGAAGATACCCGTTTCAATCGAGCTGCAAAAGACGGCGAAATATATACGGACGATGGAATTTACATCATCACAGTTCGGAACAACTATACCCATGAAGAAACGTCTAAGAAAATCGCTGTGGGATACGATCCGATTTTGCGTGCCTATGTGACAACTGGTAAGCCTATTTCCGAAATCAAGGGGCTTGTGGAGCAGGGCGCAGTTATTCAAAGCGATGGATCTATCGTTCCGACTGCGAGTGTATCTACCGCACCATCTTCTCAGGCGGCTTCCGTGGAACTTCCCGCAACATCTACTGAACCGGAAAGCACAAGCAGCAAGATGGAGCAACCTACACAGGAGACAGAAAAAGCCTCTGGAGGCTCCCCCGTGGCGGTAGTTGGTGGCGCAGCTTTGGTAGTTGCGGCAGTGGCCGGGGTGGTCATTATAAAGAAGAAAAAAGTATCCTCCTCGACCACTGAATCGGACGGAGGTGCAGACGAATGAAACGTGTTCTGGCTCTTCTGCTCAGTCTTGTAATGCTACTTTCCGGCTGTGCTCAGTCAAAGCCTGTATCCAAAGCATCCTCTGATTCTTCCGGCAGTCCAGCGGCTTCTGTTACAGACAGCGTATCCGAAAGCTACACACCCCGCATGACCGTGTGGAAAGACGATGTGCCGCAATACACTTCGCTGAATGATACAGACCTGCTGGCTCATGTGGAGGATCTGGTCTACCGGGATACGGTAGCCGCTCTGAATAGCGCGGATTATCTGGTGTCGGATGTCAGTGCTGTCTATGTGTCCAAAGAATATCTGGAAGAGCTGGATTACAACTCTCAGTCCAACATTTACTTTGGCTATACGCTGGATGAACTGGACGCACAGTTTCAGGGGAAACGCTATGTTTTCACCCTTGGCGATAATGGAAAAACCATTGTGCAGCCGCTTGAAACCATTGACGATAACTCCACTGAAACCATGCTGAAAAATGTGGTAATCGGCACAGGGGTCATTTTGGTATGTGTTACCGTTTCCTCCGTTACGGTAACCTCTGCGCCTGCGGTCAGTGTGATCCTGGCGGTTTCCGCCAAAACAAGTGCTATCGGCGCGTTGTCCGGCGGCGCGATGAGCGGCATTCCGGCGGGTATCATCCGTGGCATCGAGACCGGCAACGTGGAAGAAGCCTTGAAGACTGCCGCCCTGAAGGGAAGCGAAGGTTTCAAGTGGGGAGCAATCTCTGGTGCGCTGGTTGGTGGAGCAAAAGAGGTTCAAGCACTTAAGTCCCTGACAAAAAGCGGGCTTACCATGAATCAAGCGGCAGCAATCCAGCAGCAGTCCCACTGGCCTGCCGATACGATTGCGGAGCTTCACAGTTCAGATGAATATAACGTCTACGAGAAGGCAGGATTGAAGCCTGCTATGGTCAACGGCAAAACGGCACTTGTGCAGGATATTGACCTGAATTTTGTAAGTGAACTGCCGGACGGAACCGTTGTGACCAACCTGCAGCGGATGCAAAAAGGCTATGCACCTCTTGACCCAGCTACCGGTAAATATTATCAGCTGCACCATATCGGACAGAAAGCGGACGGAACGCTGGCTATTCTGAAAGAGTCTGAGCATCAAGGGAATTCCTCTATTTTGAACTTTGCGGGCAAGGACTCCGAAATCAATCGAACCGCTTTCAATAAGACTCGCAAGGAATTCTGGCAATATTTAGGAAACGTTGTATTTGCGTGAGGTGATAAGGAATGAACACAATTTTAGACGTTCTTCGAAATGCGCCTGATTTTATTGGAGGGAAGGGATGCGGGGACGCGGCAATCTCTGATGCTGAGCAGGCACTGGGGATTTGCTTTGCACCGGATTATCGGGTCTATCTGCAAAAGATTGGACTTGCCTGTTTTGATGGGCATGAGTTGACAGGCATCTGTAAGGCATCCCGGCTGAATGTGGTGGATGTTACCTTGGACGAACGAAAGCGGTGTCCGGATGCTGCTGGCTGGTACGTCGTTGAGCAGGCCAATGTGGATGGCATTGTGATTTGGCAGACTCCTTCAGGAGAAGTTTGTCAGACGATGCCGGGCGTATCAACTCGTAAAATTTGCAACTCCTTGACAGAGTATGTCACAAAGGATTTTTAAGTACAGACAGGAGGAAAAAACTATGCACAAACTTTTAGCAAAATCTGACCGTCAGCTGGGGATGTGCCTGCGGATGTTGTATGACGAGGGGATGCCCGGTCCGCTGGACGTCCACTCGGAGATCAACGACAAGGGCAAGATGGAGTTTCATGTGCTCCTTCCCGTGGATGACGAAACGTTTGAACGGCTGCAGAAACGGTTTGAAACCATGGTGCGATAACCTGATTCTGATTCCCAAAACCTTGTCAAGAGGGCTGGCACCGTCCAACCCTCTCTCTTTTTGCCAAAGTTTCCCTTGTCTTTTCTTGCAAGTTGCCGAAAACAACGCGTTTTCAAAAGTTTTTGTTGACACGGCTCGATTTTTGTGGTAATCTATCCCAACAATTGAATATAACATATTTTTACATATTCGTTCAGACCCTGCGGGGCTGAACCTTTTGGCTTTCAGCCGTTACATAACCGACTAGCATGACCTTCCAGAAAAAGCGAAGGCAGGGCTGGTCTGTTTTGTGACGGCTTTTTTGTTGCCGTTTTGCCTGTTGAACCTTGAAAACCGCATGACCGTCTGCATGGGATACCCGGCGATGACCCCCAAGTGGGAGAGCCGGAAAACGCCACCGGAAGGGGGCAGGAAAGCCATGCAGGGAGAACGGCAGGATGTTGATTTCCCAGTTGCGGAGAAAAACGATGTGCTCAAAATGATCACATCGTTTTTCCGTAACGCCAAGAAAGGACGGTGTGCCTATGAGTAATTTTACCCCTGCATGGTTCAAGAAAGGTTTTTTCAACGAATCCCTGTTCTGTGACGATTTTCTGAGCACCCACCAGCTGCTTTACTCGAATGGCGCATTTTTCACCCCGGACGGCAGAATGGTGGACCCCATGCCCCTGCGGTGTGAGATCTTCGAGATGATGCGTGAATACGTCGGGGCAAACCTTGCCAAGAAGGTCACTAATGTGGTAGACGTGCTGAAACTGGCGGCACAGGTGGAGGACTTCCCGCCCGTCACCGACCGTATCGCGCTGGCAAACGGCACCCTGCATCTGGATGGCACCTTTCAGGAAGGCAAGCCGGAGATCGTCCGCAATCGGCTCCCGGTCAGGTATGACCCGAAAGCCCCACAGCCTGTCCATTGGCTGCGGTTCCTGTCCGACCTGCTTTACCCAGAGGACATCCCCACGGTGCAGGAGTTCATCGGCTACTGCCTGATCCCCAGCAACAAGGGACAGCGCATGATGGTCATCAAGGGAAGCGGCGGTGAGGGTAAGTCGCAAATCGGTGTGGTGCTGTCCCGGCTGTTCGGCTGCAACATGAAGGATGGCAGCATCGGCAAGATCTCGGAGAACCGCTTCGCCCGTGCTGACCTGGAGCACACCCTGCTCTGCGTGGACGACGATATGCGGATGGAAGCCCTGCGCCAGACCAACTATGTCAAGTCCATCGTGACCGCACAGGGGCAGATGGACTTGGAGCGCAAGGGCAAGCAGAGCTATCAGGGTTGGATGTACGCCCGCCTGCTGGCGTTCAGCAATGGCGATTTGCAGGCATTGTATGACCGCTCGGACGGTTTCTATCGTCGTCAGCTCATCTTGACCACCAAGGATAAGCCCCTGTCTCGTGTGGATGACCCGGACATTGCCGAGAAGATGGCGGCAGAGGTCGAGGGCATCCTGCTGTGGGCATTTGAGGGCTTACAGCGTCTGGTGAAGAATGGCTTCCAGTTCACCGAGAGTGACCGTGCCAAGCGCAACCGGGAACTGGTGAAGCGGGACAACAACAATGTGTTCGATTTCCTCGAATCCGAGGGCTACATCCGCCTGAAGGCGGATGCCTGTACCAGCTCGAAAGAGCTATATGAGGTCTATAAGATGTGGTGCGAGGAGAACAGCCTGAATGCGATCAAGGCCAGAGGGTTCAGCGATGCGCTGATCGCCAACCAGCGCAGGTATAATCTGGAATCCACCAACAACATCGTCAACTCGTCCGGGCGGCGTGTCCGGGGCTTTGTGGGCATCGAAGCCCTTGTGCAGCCCGACCTCACTCCCAATAGCTGGCGGACATGACCCGCTTTTGATCCCCCTATATGGTGCGTTTTCGGTCTTTCGCTGCGTACGTGCGTACAGAGAAAGCCGCCTGCTGCGTACGCACGTACGCAGCAAAACGCCAAAGTTCTCCTTTATAGGGGGGTCTTGGCAAAGTGTCAGGTTGACAGTTTGCCAAAATCAGAGGGTCAAAATGACCCTCTGAAAAACCGGACGAGCTGTCCTTCAGGGCAGCTTGCCCGGAGCAAGAGTGCAGAGAGCGCAGCTCTTTGCCCCAGTGATATGATGCTGTGCGTCATATCCTACTGGGTATTATCTGGCGCAAAACGGCGGCAGATTCAGCAACTTCGCTGCTGCGTTCTCCCTGCCAAGATGTTGAAACGGAGGAATGCCTATCTGAAATTAACACGACACAACGGACGAGCCGGAGCACACGGCACTTACAACCCCAAGCACAATGACCGCAGTTTCAACCTTGCCAACAGTGAGCACATCGACCCGGAACGAGCCAAGGGCAACATCTACTGGGACTGCTTTCACGGTTTCCGTTCGGCTCTTGACCCACAAGACCCGGATGATCTGGCGACAACCTTCTCAGATGTGGAACGGCAGTTCTACGAGACCCACTACACGGCCTTCATCGAAAACCAGAACGAGCGTAACGCAAAGATCCGACACACGGAACGCAACCGCTCTATTCCCGATTTGTTGTCCAGCCGCAAGACCTGCCCGGAAGAGACCATTTATCAGCTGGGAACGCTGGATGAACACGCTTCCGCAGAGGATTTGCTGAACATCGTCACCGAGTTCATTGAGGAGTTCAAGGTCAGGTATGGCGACCACGTTCATGTGCTGGACTGGGCATTGCATCTGGATGAAAGCACTCCCCACATCCATGAACGCCATGTGTTCGACTGCGAGAACAAGTACGGTGAGGTGGCTCCCCAACAGGAAAAGGCATTGGAAGCAATGGGCTTTGATCTACCAGACCCGGATAAGCCCCTCAGCCGCCGGAACAACCGCAAAATTTCCTTCGATGCAGTCTGTCGGAAGATGCTGTTTGAGATTGCCAAGCGGCATGGACTGGAACTAGAGGAAGAAGCGGAGTACGGCAACCGCAAGTATCTGGAAAAGCAGGACTTCATTCTTGCCAAGCAGAAGGAGCAGCTTGCCGCCCAGCAGAACAAGCTGGACGAACTGACCCTGAAAGTTTCGGATATGGAGACCCTTCTGGATGATGTTTCGGCAGCAGCCTATGACAAGGCGGTGGAGGTCGTGACGGATGTGGTACGCACCGAGACCCGCAAGGAAGATATGCGGATGATCGAAGACACGAAGAAGTGGGGGCTGTCCCCGGAGCGCAAGGCTCCACAGGCTACGAGAGAGTATGCAGCGCACCGTTTGGACACCGTGCTGGACAAGTTCCTCAAGACCATGCAGACCACTGCTGCACGTCTGCAAGAGAAGCTGCTGAAACCGGAAGTCCGGCAGAAGGGCAAAGAGCAGGTCAAGGAGAAAGCACGGGATTCCGTTCTGCAACTGCTGAACCGCTTGCAGGCAGAACAGACGAACAAACCAACGGCACAACCCCACACACAGGAGGGGCACTCGGAAATCTGAACCTCATCGGGAGCGTTTGGGGCAGAAAGCTGGCACTTTCTGCCCCGGCACCCGGTTACAAGGATATGGAGGTGCAAGTGAAGGAAGTTCCGATTTGGCAAAAGAGTAATCTGACCTTGGAGGAAGCGGCGGCTTACTCTGGGATCGGTATCAATAAACTGCGGTCAATGACCGATAGCGATGAATGCAAGTTCGTCCTTTGGAACGGAACCAAACGGCTGATCAAACGCCGTAAGCTGGACGAATATCTGGACAAGGCATTCTCGATCTGATGCGGTTCAAAATTTGACCGTTTGATGTTGCAGGGAGTCTTGCGTCATGGTATACTCATGGCGTAAGGCTCCTTTTCAACATTCTGTGCATGAAAAGGAGAGTTTATATGCAAAGACGTAAAGATAATAAAGGCCGTGTTTTGAAGGATGGCGAGGTCTACCGCAAGAGTGACAGGCTGTATATGTACCGTTGGACTGCGAAAAACGGAAAACGCCATACCATCTATGATGCAACCTTGGAGGGGCTGCGCGAAAAGGAAGAGAAAATCCAGCACGACTTGGCAGAAGGCATCCGCATTCCGGAGTGCAGTCTGACCTTGAACGACCTGTTTGAACTGTGGCGTAAGAACAAGGTGGGCTTGAAAGAGCATACCTTCGCCAATTACGTTTATATGTACAATCGGTTTGTTCGGGATGAGATCGGCATGATGAAGCTCAAGGACATTCGCAAGTCGGATATCCGTAGCTACTACAATGGCATCGTCCGCAACGGCAAGATGGCGTTGAACACGCTGGAAACCATCCAGAATGTTCTTCATCAGGTCTTTGCGGTGGCGGTGGACGATGAGTACATCCGTGTGAATCCCACGGATGGTGTCCTGACGGCCATTAAAGCCGCCCACCAGTACGAAACGCCCAAACGCCACGCTCTGACCCTGCCCCAGCAGCAGGCGTTTCTGAATTTCATCAAGAAAACGCCGAAGTTCCAGCACTGGCTCCCGATGTTCACCTTCATGCTGGGTACCGGATGCCGCATCTCGGAAACGGTTGGCCTGTGCTGGGGCGACATCGACTTCGAGAGTGGGTTTATCACCATCCAGCACAATCTGGTGTACCATGACCACGAGGTGGGCGGCTGCTATTTCACCATGTCCACACCCAAGACTGCCGCAGGCAAGCGGGCAATTCCGATCTTGCCCGAAGTGCGGAAGGCACTGGAGCAGGAGCGCGCCAACCAGCAGGAACTGGAATTGGTGTGCGAATACGAGATCGACGGAATCTCGGACTTCGTATTCCTGAACCGCTTCGGCCAGCCGCAGAACCCGCAGACGGTCAACCGCGCCATCAAGTGCATCAGCGTGGCATACAACGAAGCCGAACTGGAAAAGGCCGAAAAGGAAAAGCGGGAACCGCAGCTGCTGCCGCCTTTCTCCTGCCATAATCTCCGGCACACATTCTGCACCCGGCTGTGCGAAAATGAAACCAACCTGAAGATCATTCAGGACATCATGGGACACAAGGACATCAGCACCACGATGGAGATTTACGCGGAAGCCACCAAGGAAGCCAAAGCCCATTCCTTTGCAAATCTGAACGGTAAACTGGGCATTTCGGTCTGAAATCCACTACACCAACTACTACACCACTTTTACACCAAATTGCCGGTAAGTTATGGAGAGTTGCGTAGGGTGACGTACGGGAGCAGGAAAAAGGAAGCCGCATGGATAGGCTTATAAAGGAAAATAAAGCCATTTGTGAGCCTTCCTTGACCTGTCCCCACGATGAAGCCGATTGAGCAGTAAATTTCCAATTTAAGCGAAACAAAGCCTGAAACTTCTTGATGGACCGAGAAGTTTCAGGCTTTTTCTTTTGATGGATTTCCAGTGAAAACTACGCCATACGCCAATTTTACGCCAAACGATGCAGGATTTTGTGCAGAGCAAAAAGAGCGTTGTTCGGGTTTGGCAGTAACGCCTGCACCGGTCATATGTACGGCAACATCGGTCAGGTCTCCTGCCTGATGTCCACCCTGATGGGCGGCGTTTCCGGCTCTGCTGTTGCGGACGCCTCGATGGAGTGCCGCATCCTCGGACCTGAGATGAACCGTCTGGGCTACGACCGCGGCTGGTCTGCCGCCATCAACGGCCTGTCCGGCCTGATCGTCGCCACCATTCCGCCGAGCATGGGCCTGATCATCTACGGCACCGTCGGCGAGGTCTCCATTGGCCGTCTGTTCATGGCTGGCTGGGTCCCCAGCATCCTGATGTGCGTGCTGCTGATGCTGGCCGTCACTTGGAGCGCCCGCCGCTTCGGCTACAAGCCTGAGCACGACCATCCGGCTCCGCTGTCTGAGATTCTCAAGGCTCTGCATCGGTGAACAGTTGTATTTCTCAGGATGAAATGTTATACTTGTCGAAAAGCAGAAAATCATGCAATATGCGGCTTATGCATGAAAAATGCGGATCACTTGAACAAGGGGTAAAGGAGAACCAAATGATCGTTGTCAGAATATCGCACGGACTGGGAAACCAGATGTACCAGTATGCGCTACTGCTCTCGCTCAAAAAAATATATAAGGACATCGACATTAAGATCGATACAAATCATTATGAAAAGGACAAATCCCATACCGGGTATACTCTGGATAAAGTTTTTGGAATAAAGGAGTGCGTGGCGTCAGAAGAGGAATGCAGGAAAGTATATTCGGGATGCAGATATTATAAAGGATTTGGAAGAGAGGGCCTGAGCTTTCAGCCGCTCCGGATGCTTTATCGGAGAATCTATTCTAAAATCGGAAATCTGGCAAGTTCAGGCAATGAGCCGCACATGATCCACGGCTACAAGTTTAATATTTTCAATCCGGAAGTTTTCAACCTGGACCCCAAAAGAGATTGGTACTTGAGTGGATATTGGCAGAATCTTCAGTATTTCGACTGGAACAAAGAGGAAGTCAAGAAAGTTTTTGATTTTTCGCTGGATCTTGATGAAGGAAAAAAAGAACTCGTGGCAGAGATGCTGTCCTGCAACTCGGTGAGCGTACATGTCAGAAAGGGAGACTACACAGGCTCGGGATTTGATCTGTGCGGCGATGAATACTATCATGAAGCAATCCAAAAAATAAAAGAACGAGTGGAGGATTGCAGATTCTACTTCTTTTCCGATGATGCGGAGTATGTAAAAGCGCATTTCGGAAATGTGGAAAATTCTGTGATCGTTTCAAATGGTGCAGACGAAGTGGAAGCGGATCTGCTGATGATGGAAAAATGCCGTCATCATATTATTCCGAACAGCACCTTCAGTTTTTGGCCGGCATATCTGAACGAATCGGAAAACAGCGTAACTGTATGCCCGCAATACTCTTTATCGGATAACGGAAAGATGTACCGGGCGGATTATCCCAAAAACTGGATCCGGATCGAAAATGCAAAGGGAAAGCAGGGGCTTCGATGAATAAAAGCAAAGTACTGCTCTTGAAAAACTGCTCGACCGGATTGGTCAGTCAAGTGATGACATTGATCTTCCAGTTTTTGACACGAAGCCTGTTCATCCGGTACATCGGCATTGAACTTTTGGGCGTATACAGCACCTTTACCTCTGTCCTGAGTACGCTGTCCCTTGCAGAACTGGGATTTCAAACGGCTATCGTTTTCAGCCTCTATAAGCCACTGGCGCAGCGAGACGAGCAGCAGATCAATGACATTGTCAATGTTTTCCGGTTTGTTTATGACTGCATCGGCGCCTTTTTTATTCTGGCTTCCTTGGCCCTTCTGCCGTTCTTAAAGTATATCCTCACAGGGATAACCGTGACGAATGCGATCTATCTCTATTTTCTGATCCAGGCGTTTTCCTCAGCGTGCACCTATTTTTTGGCCTATAAGAGATCGCTGCTTTATGCAGATCAGAAAGACTACATCTCCAAGATCATTGATATGATCGTAAATGTTATCGCAAACATCTTACAGATCATAGCGATGGTGTATTTCAAGGATTATCTGCTGTATCTTGTGCTGAAGCTCATGCAGGTGATCGTATCAAACATCTGGGTCCATTGGGTCTGCGCAAGGCTGTATCCATTTTTAAAGAGGGGAAAAATAAATTTCACGTTATTGAGATCGCTTTTTTCCAATGTGAAAAATGTCTTTGCAGGGAAAATTGCGGCCTATGTGTATAGCTCGACCGACAGCCTTGTGATCTCGGCATTCATCAGTACGGTCCAAGTCGGGTATCTGGTGAATTACACAACGATCTCACAGCAGCTCAAAACCTTGATTTCGGGTCTTCTGAATCCGATCACGCCCATGATCGGAAATGTTCTGGCGACCGACTCCGAGGGGGAAAGCAAAGAGGGCGCATTCAAGCTGTATGCAGTCATGCGCGTTCTCATCGCAATGATGATCGTTGTTCCTTTTTGTGTTCTGATCAACGACTTTATTGCCATGTGGGTCGGCGCGGAGTATCTCCTTCCCGCTTCGGTGGTGGTGCTGCTTGTAATGGATCTGTACATTCATTTTGTGCACAGCGTAAATGTTGATTTTATCAATGCGGCGGGACTGTTCAGAGAAGACAGAGACAACGAGATCATTGCAGCCGTATTGAACATTACATTATCGATACTGGGCGCCAAGACCATAGGACTGGCAGGCGTATTGCTGGGAACGGTCGTGAGCCAGATGTGGTTCTGGTTCGGGAGAAGCTACGTCGTGTTCAAATTGTGCTTGCAGGCGGACAAAGAGGACTATCTGAAGTATTGGCTCAAAAATATCGTTGACGGGGTCGCATTGACGGTTTCGATCGTCTTCTGCGCTTATCTGAACAGCAGGCTGCCGATCGCCAATGGCTACCTTAAATTTGTTTGTTCCGGCATCCTCTGCGAGGCCGTATCCGTCGCCTTGTTTGGGGTCTTTCATTTCGGAGACCCGGAAGTCCGGAAAATGCTGAAATATCTGGTGAACCATATCGGAAAGAGATAAAGGCCCCGTTGTGCTTCTCTTTTCTGCAAAAAAAGCGCCCCGGCTCCCTCACCACACGAGGGAG
>ERZ780203.1993-NODE-1993-length-12448-cov-4.114823_pt1 | contig 12448 bp, 9 predicted proteins | sample MGYA00511168_ERZ780203 | MGnify/ENA primary metagenome ERZ780203 (study PRJEB29588, sample SAMEA2156577) | human gut metagenome | biome: human gut; feature: human-associated habitat; material: faeces | place: Denmark | collected 2008/2010 ...
CTCCCAGAGGGGTTTCCCCTCTGGGTACTCCCCTAAAGGGGGAGGCTTCGCTCCCCCTGCAGCACATTGTGCTGCTACCCCCTCAAAAGGGTTTCTGCCACTGACCCAGATCGATTTGCCACTTTAAATGAGCGGGCAAACTGGTCTTGTTTTCTTCCCACGCCTTACAAAGGGCACACTTGCAGTTGTCAATCCGTAGCGCGGCAGGTGCGTTGCTTCCGAGGATGCTTGGGGGCGGAGGGGGGGAGCGCCCTCCGCGGCGTTGCAGAGGCTGCCAGTCTGGGAAGATCAAAAAGGAACCCCGGCCGGGGTTCCTTTTTGAAAAAAGCTACTTTCTGCGGCGCAGTGCCGCCGCTACGGGATTGGGCATCGAGAAAACAAAGACAATCGCCAGCGCGATGGCCACTGCGATCTTGATGGTCTCAATCCCTTTGGACAGCGCCATCGCGTTGTCCCCCATAATGAAATAATAAGCGGTGTAGTAGATGCCTGCGCCCGGCACCAGTGGGAAGATGCCGCAGATCAAAAAAACGGTCACCGGCGTCTTGCGCCACACCGCAAAGATGCGGGACATCATGGTCAGCACCACCGCCGCTGCAAAGGAAGCGATGGTGGTGGAGGGATAATTTTGCATCACCAGCAGGTAGCACAGCCATCCCGCCGCCCCGCAGATGCCCGAAAAGGCGTACTGCTCCTTCGGCACCTGAAAGAGCACGCCAAAGGCTACCGTCGCCACAAAGGCCACCAGCGTCTGTGTCAGCAACTGGAACATCCGCTCATCCCCCTTTCTAAATTGCCGTCACCATCTGGAACACCCGCAGCACAATGCCGACGCCCAGCGCGATGCAGCAGGCCACCAGCACCGCGTCGATCATGCGGATGGTGCCGGAGAGGTAGTCCCCATTCAGATAATCGCGGATCGAATTGGTCAGCGGCACGCCCGGCAGCAGCGGCACAATCGAGCCGATGACAATCATGTCCATGCTGTCCCCAAAGGAAAAAAGGTGGAAGAACAGCACACCCATGGCGGTGACCAGGGCGCTGGCCAGAATGTTGACCATGATCTTGTTGGCCCCGCGCGCGGTCAAAAACAGCACAAAGAGCCACAGCGCCAGCCCCGAGAGAAAGGCCGCCGCGCTGTCCAGCAGGCTGCCGCCAAACAGGATGCAGAAAGCCCCCGCGCCAAAGCCCGACATCAGCGTCTGCACGGCGTTGCTGGTGAAGGGGAGCTTGTCGATCTGCTCGATCTTCCGGGAGGCCTCCTCCACCGTGTACTTTTGCGCCACAATCTCGCGGGAGAGGTTGTTGACTGCCGCCACCCGTCCCAGATGCACCGAAGACAGCGGCACATAGCGCACCTGGCTGGCCAGGTGCTCCTGGCCAAACAGGTGCTCCTGGCCAAACAGGTGCTCCTGGCCAGCTGCATCGCCGCTTTCCACCGGCCGGGTGATGGTCCTGCCCTCCTCCTGCATCGAGACAAACAGCCCGTTTGCCAGCACATACACCTGAAATCCCGGGATGCCATACGCCTTTGCCACCAGCTGCATCGTCTGCTGGACACGGAAAATCTCGCCGCCGTTTTTGAGCAGCACCTCCCCGATGCGGGTGACCAGTTCCAGCGCCCTTCTGCTCTGTTCCAACACCGTTTCCCCCTTTTGTCTGCAAGAGATTTTTATTTCTATGCTCCAGTGTAACATAACTTTTGCGCTTTCTCAATTCCCGTCCGAAAAAAACCTTCTGGTCGATTGCAATCGCACCGGTTTTGCGATACAATAAGGGAGCTGTGTTTGACAATTTCCAAATAAAGAGAGGCATCACTGTATGATTGAATTTCTGATCCGACGCTTTGTCCCCGACTGGCAGCAGGTACAGCGCACCGACGTGCGGGAGCGCTACGGCACCCTGGCCGCCGCGGTGGGCATTTTGTCCAATATCTTTTTGTGCATCATCAAGGGGCTGATCGGCCTTTTTTCCGGCAGCATCGCCGTCACCGCCGACGCGGTCAACAACCTGTCCGACGCCGGCTCCTCGGTCATCACCCTGCTGGCCTTTAAAATTGCCGGCAAGCCCGCCGACGAGGAGCACCCCTACGGCCACGCCCGCATGGAGTACATCTCGGGCATGGCGGTCTCGTTCATCATCATCCTGCTGGGACTGGAGCTGATGGGGTCCTCGTTTGAGAAGATCCTGCACCCGGAGGAGGTCGGTGTCTCGGCGCTGACCTATCTGGTGCTCATCGTCTCGATTGCCGTCAAGCTCTGGCAGGGGATGTTTAACCGCAATTTGGGAAAACGCATCTCCTCCGAGGCGCTGCAGGCCACCGCCGCCGACAGCCTAAACGACGTCTTTTCCACCGGCGCGGTGCTGCTGAGCACGTTGGTCTACCAGTTCACCGCCATCCCCATCGACGGCTGGGTCGGCATGCTGGTCGCCATTTTCATCACCGTCTCGGGCGTCAAACTCATCATGGAAACCGGCAGCCCGCTGCTGGGCCAGGCGCCTGACCCGCAGATGGTCCAGGAGCTGGAGGAAAAGATCACCGCCTACGACGGGGTCATCGGCATCCACGACCTGCAGGTACACAACTACGGCCCCGGCCGCGTCTTTGCCACCGTCCACGCCGAGGTGCCCGCCAACCGCGACATTCTGGTCAGCCACGACATCATCGACAACATCGAGCGGGAGGTCGGCCACGAGATGAACCTCAACCTGGTCATCCATATGGACCCGGTGGTCACCGACGACGAGCGGTTAAACCAGCTGCACGCTCAGGTGCAGCAGATCGTGGTGGGCATCGATTCCAACCTGAGCATGCATGACTTCCGTGCGGTGTTCGGCCCCACCCACACCAACCTTGTCTTTGACGTGGTGGTTCCGCCCGGCTTTTCTCTAAGCGACAGCGAGCTGAGCCGCCGCATCGAGCAGCAGGTGCAGACTTTGGGCAGCTATTTCTGCGTCATCACCGTCGATCACAACTACGCTTATTTTCCCCAAAACGCCAAATAAAGATTTTTTTCAAAATTGCTCCCCTTTTTTTGCAAATCTATGATATAATAAAAGAATACAGATACGGGAGGTATCCACTATGATCCGCATTGCCATTGACGGACCGTCCGGCGCGGGCAAAAGCACCGTCGCCAAACGGATCGCCCACGATCTTTCCATCATCTATGTCGACACCGGCGCCATGTACCGCTGCATCGGGCTGTATGTCCTGCGGCAGGGACTGGACACTAAAAATGAAAAGCAGGTGCTTCCCTGCCTTGCGCAGATCGAGCTGCACACCACCTACGATCCGCAGGCGGGCCAGCGCATCTTTTTAAATAGGGAGGATGTGTCGGAAGCCATCCGCAGCCCGGAAGCCTCCATGGCCGCCTCGGACGTCTCCGCCATCCCCGGTGTGCGCGCCTTTTTGCTGGGGCTGCAGCAGGAGATGGCCAAAAAGCAGAGCCTGATTATGGACGGGCGGGACATCGGCACGGTGGTCATCCCTGACGCTGAGCTGAAAATTTTCCTGACCGCCTCCAACGAGTCCCGCGCCAAACGCCGCCATCTGGAGTACATCCAGAAGGGGCAGGAGGTGACATACGAGGAAATTTTGCAGGACATTCTCCGCCGCGACCAGCAGGACTCCAGCCGGGCAGCGGCCCCCCTGCGAAAGGCCGACGACGCTGTGCTGATCGACTCGACCGACCTTACCTTTGAACAAACGGTCAGCGCCATCAAAAAGCTGATCGAGCAGCGCGCCAAAGCCCTGTCTTTGACCATCTAATCCACGCCGAAAGGAAGAAATACATTGTTCTATCAGATCGCAATCCGCGCCGTCAATCTGCTGTGGCACTTCTGGTTCAAGCTGCAGATCTTCGGCCGGGAAAATGAGCCGAAGGAAGGCGGCTACATTCTGGCCAGCAACCACTGCTCGGCCATCGACCCGATGATTGTCTGCCAGGGCATCCGCCGGGTCCCCATCCACTACATGGCCAAGGCCGAGCTGTTCGACGTGCCGGTCTTAAAGCACGTCATCCGCTGGCTGAACGCCTTCCCGGTCTCCCGCGGCGCGGGCGACATGAGCGCCATCCAAAACGCCATCCAGGTATTGACGGTGGACAAGGAGGTGCTGGGACTGTTCCCGGAGGGCACCCGCTCCAAGGATGGGAAGCTGCTGCGCTTTAAGTCCGGCCTTGCGCTGATTGCCCAGCAGAGCGGCGCGCCGGTGCTTCCGGTCACCATCACCTACTGCGACCCGAAAAAGAGCTTTCGCTCCCGGGTGGTGGTCACCTACGGCAAGCTCATCACCTGCGAGGAGCTGGGCATCACCAGCACCGGAGGCCAGGCGGACCTTTCCCATGCGAGGGAATTAAAGGAAGCGACCCGCCGCATCCACGCCATCATGGAGGAACTCAAAACCCAGAACCTTTAAAAAATCCATCCCGAAAGGATGAACTGCCATGCCAGTCACCGTCGCCAAAACCGCCGGCTTCTGCTTTGGGGTGCAGCGGGCGGTCGATACCGTCTACCAGCAGCTGCAGGAGAGCCGGCTCACCGGTTTTCCAAAGCTGTATACCCTCGGCGAAATTATCCACAACCCCCAGGTAGTCGAGGAGCTGCGCTCGCTGGGAGCCGTCGCGGTCGATTCACTCGAGCAGCTGCTCACGCTGGAGGCACAAGCCAACCCGCCAGTTCCGGTCATCATCCGGTCCCACGGCGTGCCGCGGTCGGTCTACACCGCCCTCGAGCAAAACAACATCCCCTACATCGACGCCACCTGCCCCTATGTCAAGCTGATTCAGGAACGGGTGCAAAATCAGCCCGCCGACTCGCTGGTGCTGATTGCCGGAGATGCAGCGCACCCGGAGGTGCAGGGAATTATTGGTCATTGCAATGCAACATATGTTACATTTAAATCTGCCCAGGAACTGCAAAATCTGACCGAAAGCCGCCCTTTCTTAGCAAAAATGAACAGCATCATGGTCGCTCAAACCACTTTTAACACGTCGGAGTGGCAAAAATGCGTAAAAACCGCAAAAAAACTGTATACAAATCTGAAAATATTTGATACAATATGTAAGGCTACACTGATGCGACAAACAGAAGCCGCACAACTGGCAGAAGTTTCAGATATCATGATTGTGATAGGCGGCAGGCACAGCTCCAATACCGGGAAATTAGCGGATATCTGCAGCCGGTGCTGCAAAACCATTTGGGTCGAAACGGCAAGGGAACTTTTGAGCGGTCAGGCGGACGAGGTCTGCCAGATTGGCGCGGGCAGTCGAATTGGTGTTACTGCCGGTGCTTCGACACCGGTTCGTATAATTAAGGAGGTACAAAAAACCATGAGTGAGATTTTGAAAGAAGAAGAAATGTCCTTTGAAGAGATGCTTGACCAGTCCTTCAAGAGTACATATACAGGGGAGAAGGTGAAGGGTATCGTTACCGGCATTGCTCCGAACGAGATCACTGTCGATATCGGTACAAAACACACCGGCTATGTGCCGCTGTCCGAGCTGACCAGCGACCCAAGCCTGAAGCCGGAAGACATCGTCAAGAAGGGCGATGAAATCGAGCTGATCGTTATGCGCGTCAACGACGTAGAGGGCACTGTCATGCTCTCCAAGAAACGTCTGGATGCACAGGCCGGCTTTGAGAAGGTAATGGCTGCTGCCGGCACCGGCGAAGTGCTCTCCGGCACCGTCACCGACGTTGTTAAGGGCGGCGTTCTGGCTGTCACCGAAGGCGTCAAAGTCTTCATCCCTGCTTCCCTGTCCGGCGTTTCCAAGAACGACTCGCTGGATCAGCTGCTCAAACAGAAGGTTGATTTTGTCATCCGCGAAGTCAACGAGAAGCGTCACAGAGCGGTTGGCTCGATCAAGGACGTGCTCAAAGAGCAGAAGAAAGCGCTGGAAGAGAAATTCTGGAGCGAGGTTGAGGTCGGCAAACGCTATCAGGGCGTTGTCAAATCCCTCACCAGCTACGGCGCATTCGTTGACCTGGGCGGCGTAGACGGCATGGTTCACATTTCCGAGCTGAGCTGGCTGCGCATCAAACATCCTTCCGACGTTGTTAAAGTTGGCGACGTGCTGGATGTTTATGTCAAGGACATCGACACCGAGAACAAGAAGATCTCCCTGGGCTACAAAAAGACCGAGGACAACCCTTGGGAAGTGCTCAAGAGAGATTACCAGATCGGCGACGTTGTCACCGCTAAGGTTGTTTCGATGACCGCTTTCGGCGCCTTCGCTCAGATCATCCCGGGCGTTGACGGCCTGATCCACATTTCCCAGATTTCCACCGAGCGCATCAACAAGCCTCAGGACGTTCTGACCATCGGTCAGGAAGTTCAGGTGAAGATCACCGACATCGACTTCGAGAAGAAGAGAGTCAGCCTGTCGATGAAAGCTCTGCTGGAAGAAGCTCCTGCCGCTGAGGAAGAGGCTCCTGCTGAGGAAACCGAAGAAACCGCTGAATAATTTCCCGCACATACAAAAAGGCCCCCGCAACCATGCGGGGGCCTTTTCTAACTGGAAAGGAGAAAAATGTTTTTACAGCAATCTCAACTCATCATTCGGGATGCACTTCCCTCAGACGCACCACTTTTATGCAGCTGGTGGAACGATGGAAACGTGATGGCACACGCCGGATTCCCGCATGGCATAGGCACAACAGCGAAGGAGGTGGAGCAACAGATTTGCAATCAGGACGGAAGCAAAATGCGGCTCATGATCGAATATGCATCTGCTCCTATCGGTGAAATGTGCTTTCACTGGCTGGAACCGGCAATCGCAGAAATCGGTATCAAAATCTGCGTGCCAGAAAAACAGAATTGCGGGTTGGGTTCCATTCTACTCTCCATGCTATGCCAAGAACTTTTTGAAAATGCTGGTTGCAAAAAAATAGTGGTGAGCACCATGCTGGAAAACAAACGTGCCCAGCATGTTTATGAAAAACTCGGTTTTATGAAAACCGCCGTTCGCCCTGACTGCTGGCGAGATCAAACTGGCCAACTGCGCACCGCTATAGAATATTCTCTGCTACCCAATACACGAAACTGCTAATACTCATGAACTTTTTGAGCAGAATCAGCCTCTCTGCGCAGCTCGATCAGCACAATCTCCGGGCGGTTGTTCAGGCGCACCGGGATGACGCTCTGGCCGATGCCGCGGCTGACCACCATCGCGCTCTGCCCCTGTAAGTACAGCCCGGCGTCATACCTTGGAAAGAAGCCCTGCGCCGGTGCGAACACTCCGCCTACAAACGGGATGCGGAACTGCCCGCCGTGGGCGTGGCCGGTGAGGCTCAGGTCCACCCCGGCCGCGGCGTAAACATCAAACAGCTCCGGGCGGTGAGAAAGCAGAATCTGGTAGCAGTCCTCGTCCTGCAGGGAATGCAGGTGATCTTCCAGCTGGCTTTCCTGTACCAAAAAGCTCGGGTCATCCAGCCCGATGAGCTGGACCCTCTGCCCTTCCCGCTCCCAGTAGAGCGATTGGTTGCGCAGGATCTGTGCGCCCGCCGCCGTCATGCTCTCCTCCAACTGTGCAAAGGCCTGCGGGATGCGCGACTCATGGTTGCCGGTGACGTAGTAGACCGGCGCAATCTGCGCCGCCTGCTCGACAAAGCGGGCGGCTGTCTCCACATCGGTGCGGCGGGAGTCGAGAAGGTCGCCGGTGATAGCGATAATGTCCGGCTGCGATTGGCGCAGCAGCTGAAGCAGCGTCTGATTGTCCTCCCCGAAGGAAGCGTTGTGCAGGTCGGAGACATGGGCGATCCTGGCCCCGTCAAAGGCGGTGGGCAGTCCGGCGCTCTGCACTGTGATGCGGTGCAGCTCCACCGTCACGTTGCTCCAAATCACCCAGACGGCGGCCGCCACAACCAATAAACCCAATGCGGCAAACAAAACTTTTTTGCCCAATCCTGTCATCCCCTCTTTTCTTTTTTGTGTATGCTTCTTTGAGGATAGCAGGATTTTATGAAGATTTCTACCACGAATACTCTTTCCTTGACCGAAAGATTCTACAGTTCGAGCTGAAAAAAAACAAGCGGCTCAAAGCCGCTTGTTTTTTCTATAAAGGGATTGTTGGGCGCTCCCCCTGTCGGTCTATTTTCGCCCTACCGTTTATTCCCCGCCATGAACGCCTCGATGTCCTCGACGGTTTTGAGGATGTTGGAGGAGAGGTCGATCGGCTTTTCCTCGGTGATGACGATGTCGTTCTCGATGCGGATGCCGATGCCCTCCTCCTCAATGTACAGGCCCGGCTCGACAGTGATGACCATGCCGGGGCGCAGCGTCTTGCAGGATGGGGTGGTGACGTCGTGGCAGTCCAGCCCCAGGCTGTGGCTGACGCTGTGGTAGTAGTAGTCGCGGACCGTCTTGCCGTCCTTGAGCAGGCCGACCTTCGGCAGCTCCTGGGCATAGAAGTCGATGACCATGTTGTTTAAATCAGCAAGCGTCATGCCCGGGCGCGCCTTCTCGATGATGAGATCCTGCACAGCCAGAACGATGTTGTAGATTTCCTTCTGGCGCTCGGTGAATTTGCCGTTGACCGGGAAGGTGCGGGAGATGTCCGCGCAGTAGTGCTCGTGGGCGCTGCCGAGGTCGATGAGCACCATCTCGCCATCGTTGACCACCTGGTTGTTCTCGCCGTAGTGCAGGGTGGTCGCTCTGGAGCCGCCCGCTACAATCGAGTGGAAGGCGTGCTCGCGGACGTTCTGTTTGGCAAGCTCAAAATCGAAGGCGCCCTCCAGCGCGCACTCGTTGACCCCCGGGTGGGCGTAGCGCATCATTGCCTCGATGGCGTGCTGGGTGGTGACCTGCGCGACGCGCATCTTTTCCAGTTCGGCTTCGGACTTGATGACGCGCATCCGGGCGATGTCGCCGAAGATGTCCTCGATCTTGACCGCCGGCTGCTCCTGCTGGAGCTTGTGAGCAAATTTATGCGCTAAGGTTGGGTCCTGATCGGGGGTGTGTTTCCACAGGTCGAGCCAGCAGGTCATGCTGCCCTCGCCGCGGTTTGTGCGGATGAAGGTGTTGACCGCCGCCTCGAAGGTGTCGAGGTAACGGATATTTTCAATGCCGCTGAGCGCGGTGGCCTCGGCAGGTCTCATTCTGCCGCCAACCCACTTGGCCTGCACCTCGTCGTAGGGCTCGATGTAGAGGGCCTCAACACAGTTGCCGGCGTAGTCCTTGGTCAACACCAGAATCATGTTGGCGTGGTCGATGCCGGTCATGTAGTAGAAGTCGCGGTCGACCGAGAATTCATAAGCTCCATCCGCCGAGCGCATCGGCGCACGACCGGAAAACAGGATGGCCGCACACGGACCCTGCTTGTCGCTGAGAAGCTGCTGGCGTCTTTGATTGTAATTGATATTCATTGCAGATTCCTCCCTATTTGATTGCCGCCAGGCGGCAGTTTTTCCACAGTTTCAGTATAGCACGACGTTGGGGGAAATTCAATGAGAAAAAGGTTAGCGGGGTGCGCCGTGGATCGTGGGTGTGAGCAATGTGTCTAAATTTTAGCTGATTTTTATGTGAAGGATTTTCTTCGAAAGCGATTTACTTTTCAGACGGTTTGTGCTATAGTTAAGGAAGAAATTGTAAATTTTCTTACAGTTTCAAAAAGACAAAAAGGAGAATGACAGATGAAAAACAGAATATTGCGATCCGCACTGTCGGTTGCGTTGTGCGCAGCGATGCTGTTGTCACAGGGGTTGACCGCCTTTGCTGAGGGGGAAATTGATTTAGCGGCCGCTAAATCTTCTCCTGTACAGGAGAGTTCGGAGGAGTCCGAGGCAAAAACACCTGCCGAAACGCTCACACCCGAAACTAAAAAGGAACTGCCCGCGAGCACCGAGGACGAAACCAAGACGGAAACAACTACCGGGCAGCCGACTGCTGAGGACGACACAGCAAAAGAAACCACAGCCAAAACGCCTGCTGTGGTAAGCGAAGAAGAAAAGAGCGAGGAATCCACTGCGGCACCGGCGGAGGCTCAGGCGGCAACGAACTCGCTGAAGGGCTGGAGGGGTTGTGATAGACCAAGCAATCAACCAATTCTATTACCAAGTGAATCTGATGTAATTGCTGCTCTTCCTGACTTTTCGTTCGTCTGCGAGAATTCGAACTGCAACGCTTCTGAATCAATTGAACGTAATGATCTAGTATTCACAATCGGCGAAGTTAAAAACACGGCGGGTACCGTCGATATTACTTTTGACAATGTTGCTTTTTCTACAAGTCTTGCAAAATTCAACAAAAACTACGGAAAGCATAATCTTGCAAAAGAGGCACCTATCGTCGTAACTCTAACTCGGAATGCGGAAAAAGATCCCTGGTATTATGCAGGCGAGGTGAAAGACATTATTGTTCCTGTCGAGTGCGATAAGGATTGCCACCCAGACCCGATTCCTGAACCGAGCGAAGAGGCCATTGCTGCGCAGCTGGAGTACAAGCATACCTGCACAAATGAAGATTTGGGCCAGGAACATTCCATTGATGCAAAACCATTGGACGCAAACTATATTTCTAAGATTGAGCAGAATCAAGACAACAAGACAAAAGCCACGGCAACCATCAATGTAAGTGAAATTTTCGATTCCTATAACTCGGATTTTTCAGGCCACGAACTCCTATCTGAAGAATCTGTGACCGTTGAACTCGAGTATGAGGATGGAAACTGGATGGTCGACGCCTCTTCTTCACTCATTACTATTAATGTAAGCTGTGATGCCGTCCCGAGCATTACCCCGGACAAGATCGTTGAGGTTCTCGGGAATGCCACTGTAAACGTCGTCTGCACAATCGACGGAAATCATATTCCTTTTAAGATTACAGCGGACAGCATTCGCGTCGGCGAATGGGATAAAAATGATAATTCTGTTCCGTTCTATCTTTTGACAGAATCCTATGTTAACGAATTTAATTCCACCTACCCCGGCCATACTTTAAAAAATAGCAACGATAAAGAGATCGAGTTCTGGATTTTCTACGGAGAAGACGGTTGGACTGTTAATTTTACGTCCCTTGATGTTGAAGTAGTTTGCTCTGGCACACCAGTAGAACCTACTGATACACCTGAGCCCCCATCCATGGAAAAAGTCATGGAGCTCTTATGGGACAAGAAGGTCACCGCAAACTGCATTAATGACGATTATAAGAAAAAAGAAACTTACGACATTCAGTATGAAACCATCGGCGGCCTGCTCAATCCTACAATCAAGCCAATTGAAGGTGAAAATGGTTCCTACTCTTTAAAACTCATCATTGCCTACGATCCTTACAAAGATGATTTTGAGGATAAATATGGCCCACACGACTTTGCTGACAACCAAACCTCTACCTCCGAATTTTACCTAAAGTGGGACGGACTCAAATGGTCTTTGAAAGACCCTGATTCTTTCCCGGGCTCCTTCAACGTCATCTGTGACACTCCAAGCACAGAATCTCTCTGGGGCTGGAACAATGGCAAGGAAGTTATCATCACCTGCGTTGAGGAAAATGCACTCCACACGAAGGGTATGACCCTTTCGCTAGTCGGCGTGAACGGAGATAAGTATTGGAAATTCGATCCGATCACTTGGGATCAGGAGCAGAAATGCTATACCACTACCGTTACTCTGGAACCCGGCAAATATCTGGAAGTTTATAGTGGTCAGTATGGGGAGCACGCCTTAGTGAGTGACCATGAGGACACGGTTCTTTCTTTGAAGCTTTCCTATCAGGATGGAAATGGAAAATGGATCTCCAACGGCGATAAATTCTATCTGTTCGTAGAGTGCAACGCTCCTTCCAAACCAACTATTGAGGACCTTGACAGACTCTTTACCAACAATACCAAGGTCAACATTTCTTGTGAAAAAAACAAGCATGCCGATAAGTGGTATCCTGTTAAGGATAACTCCGTAGACCGTCTGGGTTACCTTTTCATCGGCCCTGTGGAAGTAGATGACAACAATCACTACACCGCAAAAATCAGCTTGAATGACGCCTTCTTTATCAATCTGTATAATCAGGAAGAGGGTGGCGACCACAGCCTTGTTAGCAAAACCTATATCACTCTGTCTTACGATGGAGAAAAATGGGTCTTTAATGATGAAAGCAAGCTTGATTTTGATGTAGTTGTCACCTGTCCAGATAATGACAACCCCGGCGGCGGTGAAGACCCTGGCACCAACCCCGGCGGCGGTGACAACGGCAACAATGGCGGCAACAACAACGGCGGCAGCACCGGCGGCGGAAGCTCTGTAAGCCGGCGCGATGACGACGATGATTGGGAGCCACTGCCAAACAACAACTACCGGGTAACCAAGAAGAACAACAAACCTTCTCAGAATACCCAGATTGTTGTCCGCGACCCTGCCGACAATTCTGACAATACCAGCAGCAACACCGGAAGCGATTCCGGCAAGCACAACCCTGAAACCGGCGACACCACCACCGTCTTTGCCGCGATGGCGC
>ERZ780203.2000-NODE-2000-length-12420-cov-4.370239_pt1 | contig 12420 bp, 7 predicted proteins | sample MGYA00511168_ERZ780203 | MGnify/ENA primary metagenome ERZ780203 (study PRJEB29588, sample SAMEA2156577) | human gut metagenome | biome: human gut; feature: human-associated habitat; material: faeces | place: Denmark | collected 2008/2010 ...
GGCGTACGCCATGTCGAGATTTACGCAGGCGTAGCGCGCGTCGGCGTTTGCGTGCGTCATATTCCGGAACGGATATTTAATAATCCCCGGTGTGTTCATTCCGACGCCGAGTTCGAGGAACAGCACGCGCCCGCCGCCGTAACGCCGGATAAACCGCTCATAGCGCGCGCAGGCGGCGTGCCAGCCTTCGTCCTCGACGAAGGTGCCGTCCGAACGCAGGTTGAGCGCCATGGGCTTGCCGCAGACGGGACAGCGGGGAATCAGCTCCTCGGGCACTTTCATGTCCTTCTGCCGCGCGAGCATTTCGCGCACGGCCGCCTCGTTGTCGTAGGTTTTGTCGTGGCAGGGCACCGAGCACTGGAACAGCCCGTAATCGCCCTGGGTATAGAACAGCCGCTCCTTGTCGAAGCCGGCGACCTGAAAGCGGTGATCCACGTTGGTCGTCAGCACGAAATAATTCTTTCCGCCGAGAAGCGCGAGCAGATCCTCGTACGGTTTGCCCGCCGGCTGATCGTAGCGGTTTATGTAAATATACCGCGACCAGTACGCCCAGAATTCGGAGAGCGTCTCAAAGGGATAGAACCCGCCCGAGTACATGTCGCGGAAGCCGTATTTCGCGGCGAAGTCGGAAAAGTATTTCCGGAACCGTTCGCCCGAGTAAGTGAAGCCCGCCGCCGTCGACAGTCCCGCGCCCGCGCCGACGACTACGGCGTCCGCATCGCGGAGCCATTCCCGCAGCGTGTTTATTTCGTTTTCGTTATATTCGGAAGTCATAACCGTCTCCTTTCGTTTTCTTTGTCAATTATACTCCTTCCGGCGGAATAAAACCCGAAAGTTACTTTTATATTACCTAAAAGTATTGCAAAGCGCGCCGTTTGTGCTATAATACTGTAAAAGGCGAATAAGGAGAAAACCATGCTTACGAAGGAAGAACTGCCAGAGTGCCCCGTCGCCACGACGGTGCAGCTTATAGGCAACAAGTGGAAGCTGCTCATTCTGCGCAATCTCATGCGCGCGCCGCAGCGGTTCACCGAAATGCGCGGCACCATACCCGGCATAAGCTCCAAGGTCCTGACCGACAATCTGCGCGCTTTGGAAGAGGACGGGCTCGTGCTGCGCGAAGCGTTTGCCGAAGCACCGCCGCGCGTCATGTACTCGCTGACCGACCTCGGCGGCACTCTGCGGCCGATTATCGACGCGATGGGCGAATGGGGAGAGGAATACAAGGCCATGCGCGCGAGGGGAGAGATATGACGCGCACGGGCTCTTCACTGAAACGTTATATAAAAGAAAGATACGAGGCGGGGAAGGGCTTTTTCCCGGTCTCGGCGGTGTTCCTCGCATTCTGCGTCGGCTCGTTCGTATACTTCCTCGTGCGGGGAATGCCGCGCGATTACATAATGTCGATAGCGTTCGTGCTGTACGTGCCCGCGCTGCTGCTCGTCGAGCGGCTGCTACGCGTGATACTGCCCTCCGTGCTTGCCGCCGTGATATATTTCATGGCCGCGGGCTGCATACTCGGCGCGGGCTACGACCTGTTCACGATAATCCCGTTCTTCGACGCGCTGCTGCACTGTATAACCGGCTTCGTGTTCGCGTGCATAGGGTTCGCGGTTCCGAAACTGTTCGTCGGCGAGCCTCAAAGCGGCCGCATGCTCGCCGTCTGCCTGCTGTTCGGATTCTTTTTCAGCCTGGCGATCGCCGTGATATGGGAGCTGTTCGAGTTCGCGGGCACCAGCCTGCTCGGCTTCGATATGCAGGAGGACACCGTCGTGAACGGCTTCGGATCCTATCTGCTGTCCGGCACGCACAGCGAGCTCGTCCAAGTGGACGGCATAACGAAAACGATCATATATTACGGCGACGGCCGCACGCTGACGATAGACGGCTATCTCGACATCGGTCTGATCGACACGATAGGGGACATGGCGGTGTGTGCGCTGGGCACGACAGTATATCTTCCAGTCATCGGCGCGTCCGCCCGCGGAAAAAACCGGCTTGCGTCCGCGCTCGTCCCCCGCGTTCTCGGCAGGAAAGCGCCCGAAAGTCCGGAAGCCGCCTGAGGGGGCGGAAGCGACAAGAAAGAGCAGCGTTCGGCACGCGTCTTCGGTTGACAAATCCCGGGAAATGTATTAAACTATAAACGCAGCTCCGGAAATATGCGGCCGGAGCCGACAATTAACGGAAAAAGGAGAAGAAATATGGGACGTTTTACTTTGCCGCGCGATCTCTATCACGGCAAGGGTTCCCTTGCGGAACTGAAAAACCTCAAAGGTAAAAAAGCTATCCTCGTCCTCGGCGGCGGAAGCATGAAGCGGTTCGGATTCGTGGACCGCGCTGTCGGCTATCTCAAAGAAGCCGGCATGGAAGTCAGACTCTTCGAGAACGTCGAGCCCGATCCTTCGGTCGAAACCGTCATGAAGGGCGCGGCTGCCATGAGAGAGTTCGAGCCCGACTGGATCATTTCCATGGGCGGCGGTTCTCCCATCGACGCGGCTAAAGCCATGTGGGTGTTCTATGAGTACCCCGATACCTCGTTCGAGGCTATCATTCAGCCTTTCTCGTTCCCGACGCTTCGTACCAAGGCGAAGTTCTGCGCTATCCCGTCCACCTCGGGCACGGCTACCGAAGTCACCGCGTTCTCGGTCATCACCGACTATGCGAAGGGCATCAAATACCCTCTTGCCGACTTCAACATCACTCCCGACGTCGCGATCGTGGATCCCGAACTCGCGGAAACGATGCCTCCCAAACTCACCGCTCACACCGGTATGGACGCAATGACGCACGCCATCGAAGCGTACGTTTCCACTCTCCACTGCAATTATACCGATCCTCTCGCGCTCCATGCGATCAAGATGATCCACAACAACCTCAAAAAGTCGTATGACGGAGATATGGACGCACGCGCCGCAATGCACGACGCTCAGTGCCTCGCAGGTATGGCGTTCTCCAACGCGCTGCTCGGTATAGTCCACTCCATGGCGCATAAGACGGGCGCCGCGTTCTCCGGCGGCCACATCATCCACGGCGCCGCAAACGCGATGTACCTGCCCAAGGTCATCAAGTACAACTCCAAGAACCCCGAGGCCGCCGAGCGCTACGCTGAAATCGCGCGCTTCATCGACCTCAAGGGCAAGACGACCGCCGAACTCGTCGACGCGCTCATCAAAGAGCTGCGCCACATGAACGACGAGCTCAACATCCCTCAGGCCATCAAGAACTACGGCGAGGGCGGCGTGAAAGCGGACAAGAGCATCATCGACGAAAAGGAATTCAACGACAAGCTCAAGACCGTCGCAACGCTCGCGATCGGCGACGCCTGCACGGGCTCCAACCCCCGCCAGCCTTCCCAGGAAGACATGGAAAGACTGCTTCTTGCCGTCTACTACGACAAGGAAATCGATTTCTGAGAATAAAATAACAAGCGCCTTACGAAAAAGACGGATCTTCGGATCCGTCTTTTTCCGTATACCCGCCGTGATTCCGTTCTGCGGAGTTATGATTTGCGCTTGACAAGACCATGCTTTTCCTTTATAATCACATCATACTGAGGGGACGCCTGTTGCGATACGGAAAGGAATAGGTATGATTAACGTAGCAATAGTCGAAGACGAAAAGAACGCGTCGGATCTGCTCGAAAGTTATTTCGGGCGGTTTTCCAAGGAAAAAAACGAGGAATTCAACATTTCCGTATTTTCCAATCCGGTTGTATTCCTTTCCGGATACAAACCGAACTACGACATCGTGATGATGGACATAGGCCTGCCGGACATCGACGGAATGAAGGCCTCGCGCCGGCTGCGCGAACTGGATCCGTTCGTTTCGCTCGTGTTCGTGACCAATATGGCGCAGTACGCCATCAACGGTTACGAGGTCGACGCCGCGGATTTCATCGTCAAGCCCGTGTCGTACTACGATTTCGCTCTGAAACTGGGGCGGATCGTCGAACGCGTCAGAAGCTGTACCGGCGTCAAGATCATGGTGCCGGTGGACGATGCGCTCCGCTGTCTGAGCGCCTCGGACATAAAATACGTCGAGGTCATAAAGCACCGCCTGATTTATCACACCGCGGGCGGCAACCTCGAATCGTACGGCACTCTCAAAAAGATCGAAGCCAAACTTGCGGAAGCCGATTTCGTCAAGTGCAATAACTGTTATCTCGTCAATCTGCGTTACGTCACCGGCGTGCGCGGTTTTTCCGTGTTTGTCGGAGGCGAAGAATTACAGATCAGTCACCCCAAACGCCACGAGTTCATGAGCGCACTGAACAACTATCTCGGGGGGGGGGTAATAAAAAATGACCCAGCTGGAATTCTACAAATCGTATCAGTTCCTCGTCGAGCTGCTGGCCGCGGAATGCCTCTTCATTCTCCGGCTGCAGCGGCGGAAATATTTTATACCCAGGGCCTTAATCGCGCTTGCGGCATGCTGGGCGATTTTCCGCTTTTTTCCCATACTGTCGCAGAACGCCTTTTATATATCCTTCATGTTCTTCGTCCTGTTCGCGGCGACGGTTTTCGCCTGCAAGTTTCTGTATAAGGAACGTTGGCTGGTGATCGTGTTCTGCTGCGTTGCGGGGTACACGACGCAGCACATGTCGTATGAAATATACAATCTTCTGCTGACGGTCATGGGCGCGAATACCGATTCGCCTATGGGCTTTTACGGCAACGAATTTTCGGCGATGTTTTCCAACCCGCTGCTGCTGATGCTGTATCTGGTGCTCTACGCGTGCATATATTTCGGCGTCTACTGGATATTCGGGCGGCGGATAAACCGGCACGAGGGCGTATATCTGAAAAACGGGTTCGTTTTCATATCCGTGGTGCTAATTCTCGTCGTGGACGTGCTCCTGAACGCCGTGGTCGTGTTCTCCATTGCGGAGGACGAGAATAACCTTTACATGATCGTCGTGGGCGTATATAACATACTGTGCTGTCTGTTCGCGCTGTATCTGCAATTCGAAGTGCTGCTGCGCCGGCAGCTGCAGAATACGCTTGCCACGCTGCGGCAGCTGTGGAACCGCGAACGCGAGCAGTATGCCGTATCGAAAGAAAACATCGCGCTCATAAACATGAAATGCCACGATATGCGGCATCAGATACGCAGCATAGGCCGGGCGTCGGATATGAGCAGCAGCGCGGTGGCGGAGATAGAAAATCTTATATCCATATACGATTCCACTGTCAAGACAGGCAACGAGGCGCTGGACATCATTCTGTCCGAAAAAAGCCTGCTGTGCAGTAAAAACGGCATAACGTTCAGCTGCATAGCGGACGGGAAGCAGCTCGATTTCATGAAAGAGGAGGATATTTATTCGCTGTTCGGCAACATCGTCGACAACGCGATGGAAGCGGTTTCCGTGCTGCCGCCCGAAAAGCGCGTCATCAGTCTGCACGTCAAGTCCGCGGACACGCTCGTGTCCGTCAACGCAAATAACTGGTATAAAAACGATCTGGAGTTCGAGGGCGGCCTGCCTCTGACCACGAAAAAGGATAAGGAATTCCACGGGTTCGGTATGCAGAGTATAAGGTATATTACGGAGAAGTACGGCGGCAACATGCAGATAAACGCGGACGGCGGAATATTCAACCTGAATATTCTGTTCGAGCGCAGCGTCTGAGCCGCACTGACAAGCCGGACAAAGCATACAAAAGGGCCGATCCCGCCACGCGGCGGGGTCGGTTTTTACAAGGTTATGCCGCGATTTGCAAAGGTTGTGCGGTAATTGTTGAAACTCCGCCGCGGCAACGCTATAATGCGGGTACCGAACGGAAGGCGGATTCCCGCATGAATTTTTTTGCCCTGTTTTCCCGAGTCCGCGGCCGTCCGGAATATTCCATACAAGGAGAAGGAGAAAAGATGAAAACGAAAAAACGTTTTGCGGTAAGGGCGTTTCTGGCGGTTTTCTGCGCGGCGATCATCTGCCTGAGTTTCGGGCTCGCGGCATGCGGCGGAGAAGAACCTCCTTCCGAAACGACCGACCCGACGCTGGAGAGCATTACGCTCAACACCGATAACGTCAAAAAGGTTTTCGATTTCGGTGACGAATTCACTTACGAGGGACTCGTCGTCACCGCGCACATGAGCGACGGCAGCACGCAGGCGGTGGATCTTTCGCAGTGCCGCGTCACCACGCCCGACCTGACGACGCCGGGCACGCGTTCGGTAAACGTCGTTTACAGCGGTAAGTCGGCGCGTTACGAGATTACGGTCAACGAAAGGGTGATGCCGCCGATCAGCGACAAGTCCATGTTCGACATTCCCGAGGGCGCGGCGACCGTATACCGCGTGGAGGCGGAGGACATCGATCTCGATGTATCCGGCGTCGAATCCGCGGGCGGCGAACTCGTCCTGACCGACGACAACGCAGGCGTGACGTACGTCGGCAATTACGGAGTGTTCGGCAACTATTTCGGGTTCACGTTCACGTCCGCAAAGGAATACACCGACGTGACGATAGTGTTCCACATGTCCAGCCCCACCGAAGAGTCGCTGGCTCCCGGCAATGCGTTCGGCGTTTATCTCAACTATGAGAATTACGCCAACCCCGGCTCTATAGACATTGCCGGCATGACCGCGCTTCCCGGAATGACGGCGCCCGAAACGGAAGAGGGCGGCGACGCGACGGAAACCGCAGACGAAAGCGGCGAAACCCCGGACGGCGAAGAACCTTCCGAACCCGCTCCCGCAGAGCTGGTCTGGGAGGAGAGAGTGGTCCGCGGCGTCACCATAGCCGAAGGCACCAATACGCTTACTTTCGACGTCAAGGACGACTTCGTGCCCAATATCGACTACATCGAATTCTATGTCGGCACGATGTATATCAACTCGCGCGTCGAAGTGACCGAGAAGGCGCTGTACGTCAAGGAGTTCGAGGATTTCGACCTCGATAAGATTCAGGTCCGTCAGGACATCAAAGATCATTACGGCCTCGGCGACGGCGAAGCGTTCATCGAAACGCCGTCCACCAACGCCGAGAACACCAGCGGCGGCAAGAGCGTGGGCGCGTTCGTTCCTCCCACCGAGATATCCACGGTCATCAGCAACGCCGAAAAAGCCACGGTCAGAATTTCGTTCATGGCCGCGAGCGTGGACAATGTAAAAATCAAGGATAATTTCGAGTTCTACATCGACGGCAATCTCATGACCGAAGTACAGGACATCAGCATTCAGGGCGGCGACGCCGGCAGCATGCGTTACTGGGAGTGGGTGGAAACCGTCATCGGCTACGTCGATCTCGAACCCGGCTCGCATCTGTTCACCGTCAAGATGATCGCGCAGACCGGTGCGATCAACGCAGACTGCTTCAGATTCGACGTGCTGTCTTACGGCGAATTCACCGAGCACGAGGATCCTATCGAATTCCAGTCGGCGACCGTCGGTTCCGCCGGAGTGAAATGCTCGTTCGAGGCCGAGGACATGGAATACAGCAAAGGCGCGAGCGTGCAGACGCCCGCCGGCAACGCATATCAGACGACGAGCGGCTTCCAGTCGGTCAATGTGACCGCGTCTGCCGGCAACACGTTCGGATTCGATATCAATTCGGGCGCGGCAGGCAAGGCCAAACTGCGCATACGCGCGGCATGGGGCGGCGACGAGATCGCGTTTGACGACGTATTCTCGATCACCAACGGTTCCGCGGCCGTGACTACGGGCGCCAAGCTCGTCAAGGACGAGGGCGCGGACACTTATCTCGTGACCCCTGCCGACGAGGACGCGGGAACGGCCGAAGTCTGGGAAAAGAAATACACCCACGGCGACGCGTTCAACTGGAACTGGAAGGTCATCGAAACGGATATAGATCTCGTTGCAGGCGTCAACGAGATAAGATTCGAAGTCAGGGAAGGCGCGACTGCCGCCGTCAACTTCGATAAGTTCGAAGTCATCGTAACGCAGTACGGCGAAGAAACTTACGAAATCCCCGCAGTCATGAAAGAGGACTGCTCCGCCGTGATAACCGCCGAGTCCGTAACGACGAGAGCGGAAGCGGAGGACGCGGATTACGGCAGCGTATCGCTGTGCTATGATAATCTCAAAGCCAATCAGGCGATGACCGAGAGCGCGACCGGCGCGGCAGCAACTGTCACGAGCGGACTCGTGGTCGGCAAGCTCGGCCTCAAAGGCAACAAGATAGTGTTCAACGTCTGGAGCGACGTTGCCGTCAATGACGCAGGCATTCGTTTCAGCATGTCCGTAGGCGATGATCTTAAGGGCGATACGTGGAAGGTCAACGACCTGTGCGCGTTCCGGTTCAACGGCGAACAGATCAAGGCGTCGGACGACGCGGTATTCACCGGCTACGACGACGTTTACCAGTACTGGAACTGGGAACCGTTCGTTATCGGCGGGGTCGATATCAAAGCGGGCGTCAATACGCTCGAAATCGAAATCCTCGGCGACAAGGCTCCCAACATCGACTACGTCGAGTTCATAACGGGCGAGGAAGTGACCGAAGCGGACGTGACGGTGAATGCGGACGGCAAGTACACCGTGGAGGCCGAAGAAATGGATCTTTCCGGCTTCGTGCTTCAGGCCGGCTGGGATCACATCAATATCGAAACCCCTGGTACCGACGATACCAGCGGCGGAAAGAGCCTCGGCGCGATAGGCGACGGCAGCAAAGTGAAGATCACCGTCAAGACCGAGCAGAAAGCCACGATACAGATCGTCGCCAGAATAGCGAAAGCCGCGGATAACGACGCGTCGAACGAGGTTTCCTCGTACATAAGCGGCGTTAAATTCGGCGACAGCGACATAACGCCTAGCGGCACTTTCGAACTCGGCACGTCGGATACTTCGCAGTTCTATCACTGGCAGGACGTCGTACTCGGCGAGGTCACCGTGGACGCGGGCACTTACGAATTCACCTGCACGCTTAACGGCTCGCCCAACGTCGACTGCTTCAACTTCGTCGTCAGCTCGTACGGCGCATGATACGGAAAGGAGAACAAATGGCTAAATTACTGAAAAACAAGATACTTCTGATCGTGGCCTGCGTCGTGTGGGTGGCGGTCATCTGCGGCCTTGTCGCAGGCAACGTCGTCTGCGGCCTCAACTTCAACGTGATTACGCAGTATATGTGCGGCTTCGGTCTGGACGAAGACTCGGCCGAAGCGGTCGGCGCGCGCGAATACGGACAGAACTTCGCCATCGAGGTGGAGGAGGAAGGCGCCGTGCTGCTCAAGAACGAAAAGAACGCGGACGGCAAAGCCGTGCTCCCTCTGGAAGAAAACTCGAACGTCAACGTGTTCGGCTGGGCGGGATGCGATTCCGGCTTCGTCGTGCAGGGCACCGGCTCCGGCACCGGGTCGAGAAACAATCTGACCACCTTCCTCGGCGGACTGAGGGAAGCCGGCTTCAACGTCAACGAGCAGCTGGCGTCCGACTACGAAAGTCTGGGATACGAGAGAGTCAAGGGCGGCAACTACGTCATCGAGGCGTATACCGACGAACTCTACAAAGAATACTACGGCGTCGTGGAAGCGCCCGAGGATTTCCTGAACGAGGACAGAATAAATCAGGCAAAGGAATTTTCGGACACCGCGATCGTAGTGCTGGGCAGACTGATGGGCGAGGGCAACGACTATTCGCATAAACAGTACATCAAGAACGGCGAAAACGACGAATCGCGCAAACTGCTTTCGATCTCCGCCGTCGAAGAGGCGATGATAAAGAAAGTCACCGAAAACTTCGAGAACGTCGTGCTCGTGCTCAACGTCGCCAACCCCATGGAACTCGGTTTCGTCGAAGAGTACGACATCGACTCGGTCGTGTGGATGGGATATCCCGGCACGCGCGGCACCGTGGGCATAGGCAATCTGCTGTGCGGCAAGGAAAACTTCTCCGGCAGGCTCGCCGACACGTACGCATACGACCTTTCGACCGCCGCGTCTTACGCGAACGCGGGCAGAGAGGGCGTAGGCTCGTACACGGACATCAGTTCGGATACGTCGCTGGGAACCCGCGCCAACAAGTATTCGGATTACGCCGAAGACATCTATATCGGATACAAGTGGTACGAAACCGCAGACGCGGAAGGCTTCTGGGATACGACGTACGCAAAGGAAAAGTGGGGAATCGAGAACGGCTACGAAGACGTCGTGCAGTATCCCTTCGGCTACGGCCTGTCGTACAGCGAATTCGAGTGGACGATAACCGGCTGCAACTATGAAGACGGCGCTTCGCTCGATCAGAACGGCACAATAGAAGTCACGGTCACCGTGGAGAACACCGGCGACGTGGCGGGCAGAGACGTCGTGGAGCTGTATTACGAAGCGCCCTATACCGACGGCGGAATCGAGAAATCGTCCATCGTCCTCGGCGCGTTCGCCAAGACCGAAACAATAGAGCCGGGCGAGATCAAGCAGGTCAAACTCGAGCTTCCCGTCGAGAGAATGGCTTCGTACGACTGCTACGACAGAAACAACAACGGATTCATGGGCTATGAGCTGGAAGGCGGCACTTACACCGTCAGCCTCCGCACCGACGTACACACGCCCGCCGTCACGGGCAACGCCGACGGACGCAACTCGTACTCGTTCACCGTGCCCGACAGCGGCTATAAATACGAAACCGACTCGACCACGGGCACGAAGGTCACCAACCAGTTCACCAACTACACCAACACCGTAAGCGGCGCGACGAGCACCATCAACGAACCGGTTGCGGGCAACGCGCACTCCATCGACGGCAACGACGAAGAGGTTAAGATCGAGTATATGACGCGCGGCGATTTCGTTTCCTCCTTCCCCGAGGAAAAGAACGACCGCGTCGCCGGAGATAAGCTCATTGACGACGCGCATTACGTGACGGTCGACCCCGAGGACGATCCCGCCGACGAGTTCCCGACCTTCGATTCCTCGGCTACGTCCTGGCAGATAACCGATCTTCTCGGCGTCGAGTATGACGATCCCATGTGGGACGAACTCATCAGCCAGCTTTCGTTCTCGACGTGCGGCGACCTCATTGTGCGCGGCGGTTTCGGAACGATAGCCATTGACGAGATAGGCATGCCCAAGACCGTCGCCGCAGACGGCCCGGCGGGCTTCAACAACAGCGTCACCGGACAGGGCGACCTCAAAGCGGTCAACTACCCCTGCGCGACCGTGATCGCCAGCACCTGGAGCTTCATGACCGCATACGAGGTCGGCGTGGCAAAGGGTACCGAGGGCGCGGCTCTCGGCATAAGCGGCTGGTACGGCCCCGGCGCGAACCTGCACCGCAGCCCTCTCGGCGGCAGAAACTTCGAGTATTACAGCGAAGATCCGCTGCTTTCGGGCATTATATGCGCTTACGAGGTCATGGGCGCGAAGTCCAAGGGTCTGACGGCATACATCAAGCACATCACGGTCAACGAAACCGAATCGGGCCGTAACGGTGCGTATAAGTGGCTCACCGAACAGAACCTGCGCGAGAACATACTCAAACCCTTCGAGTACGCGGTCAAGGTAGGCGGCTCAAACGCGATGATGAGCTCGGTCGACCGCGTCGGCTCGACCAGGGCGTCCGGCAGCTACGCGATGCTCACTCAGGTGCTCCGTAACGAATGGGGCTTCAGAGGCAGCGTCATAACCGACTACTATCAGAACGCGGGCGCGAGCCGCGCGACGGATACCGTGCACGACGTCGACGAGTGCGTCCGCGCGGGCAACAGCCAGATTCTGTACACCGACGGCGGCATAGGCTGGTTCAACGATTCGTCGAGCGCGACGGCGCAGCAGGCGATATTCAAGTCGGCAAAGGACATCCTGTATACTTACGTCGATACGCTCAACTTCTCGATGACTTCGCAGGGTCTGGAAATAGACGACATAACGCTGACCAGCAACGAAGTGTTCCCCTGGTGGGTGTTCCTGCTCGTAGGTATTGACGTCATAGGCGTCGGTCTCGTATCTTTGTGGGTGGTGCTTGCAGTAAGAGGTTACATCAAAGCAAAGAAAGCGCCGAATGCGAATCCGGCGAACTGAATACGATAATCGCGATGCCATGATAAAAGCGGTTCCGTGAAAACGGAGCCGCTTTTCTTAATAATATCGATTATTTTATATATGTTTCCCGATATACGTTTCCCACAGCGGGCGCAGCTCCCGCTTTTTATCCGCGCGTATGTGGCAGTAATAGATCATTTCCGCCTCGTCGTCCGTGATCGGTATGACGACGGAGTTTTCCGAGCGGCCGTAGAATCTGACGGCAAGGTCGGAATTGAAGGATGGCAGCGCCGAAATCTGCGACAGCGAAATGAAATTGTCCCAGTCGTCCTGCACGATGAAATGCGTGTGCGGCATGCCGCGCCGCCCCAGCGGCTCCCACTCGCCGATCTGCGAGTACAGCAGGAAGGAATAGTGTTCTATCTCCGCGAACGTCACGCTTTTTCTGCCCGCAAGCGGGTGCGTTTTCGGCACGTTGAGCAGCAGC
>ERZ780203.2008-NODE-2008-length-12364-cov-17.338614_pt1 | contig 12364 bp, 9 predicted proteins | sample MGYA00511168_ERZ780203 | MGnify/ENA primary metagenome ERZ780203 (study PRJEB29588, sample SAMEA2156577) | human gut metagenome | biome: human gut; feature: human-associated habitat; material: faeces | place: Denmark | collected 2008/2010 ...
GGCCCCAGCCGCTACGCCGTGTCCGGCAAGGCCGACCACATCGACAACACGAAGCGCCTGAAGCTCATTTTGAACGAGTGCAGCGTGGGCGTGGACTACGCGGGGATCGTTGTGCTGCTCAAGACGCTGCCGGGGCTCGCCGACGCGGCGGGCGCGGCTATCGACGCGATGAAGCTGCCCGATATGCTCGGCTGCATCTCCGGCAACGACTCCGTGGCGATCGTCGCCCGCGGCGAGCAGGAGGCCGAGCGCCTGTGCTATGATCTGCGGCAGTACTGCAAGTGAACGAGAGAGACGAGATTGAGAGAGGACAGGGGGGCGGAGCGATCCGCCCTCCCTGTTCCGCCTAAAAACCAATTAAACCGCAAGGTATTTCTAAATCACGACAAAACTCAACAGGTATTAAAAGTTTTACTACCGACAAAATTCGACGGGATTCCGCTTGAAGATTATTTTTTGAGTGTTATAATAAATTTATCAATCGAATGATCTGTGCGGCTCGCGAAAGTGGGGCAAAGCGTACAGACAAAGGCACAGCCGGCGAAAACCGGTGCCGCAAAGCTATGGGTCTAAACGGCCGTGAGCCGCACGACAGCCGGGCTGCCTAAGACGGAGAACTCTCCTTCCTCGGGTCCACAGGGACAAGAGGGAGGATTTTTTTATGAGAGAGAAGAAGTTCGGCAAGTTGTTTTTGACATGGCTGCTGGCAGCCACCATGGTGCTGACCTTGCTTCCTGTCAGCATGCTGGCGGCAGACGATGAAACGGATCACGTCCTCACAGTGGGAGAGCAGCGGGATGAGGACGACTCTGGAGGGGGCATCTCCGAGGGGAACGGCGAAGGGGAGGAACCTCCGACAGTTCCGGAAGACGCTGCAAAGATTGTGGAGACCGGGACAACGTACCAGACGGTCGCTATGGCGATTGCAGATGCGGGAGCAGGGCAGACCGTTAAGCTGCTCAAGGACGTGACGGAAAGCATCACGATCAGCAAGTCACTGACGCTTGACCTCGGCGGGTTTACGCTGACTGCGGAGGAAGGCGAGCGCGTGATTGATGTTACTCCGGAGGTCAATCTTGATGTTTTGGAGTACGACTTCAGACAAAGAGATAATATCGAGAATCCTTATTTCCCTGATATCGGTTTTGGCATAGGCGGTTTTAGGGAGTCTAACTTCGAGAAGATTGGCAATCTTGAGATCCCTGAGGCCAATGTCAAAATCATGAACGGTACCATTACAGGCGGCGATGTTTCAGACAGAAATGGACACAACCTCAGATTCCATGGCGGCGGCGGCGGTATCCGCATCAGCTCCTGCAATGTTGAAATTGAAAACTGCACAATTACCGGGAACATGGCTCGGTTTGGTGGCGGTATTTTCTGCTCGACGAGTGTTGTGAATGACCAGCCTTACAGCAAAGTCGTGATTACTGACTGCAAAATTTCTAACAATACCGCTTGTGCTTCCGGTGACCAGACCATTTCTGCGGGCGGCGGCATCTCCTCGTGCAGATGTGACTTGACGTTAAGCGGACTTACTGTTTCTGGTAACAAGGTGAATGAGTCCCAATGTGACGGCGGCGGTATTTCCGCGAGAGGCGGCAAATTCTATATGGAGGACACCACTGTTCAGAAAAATGAAGCGGCGGATAATGCCGGCGGTATTTTACTCGGGGCAGTGATCGAGCCCACAGTCAAGGAGTCGATTCAGTATACGATCACCGGTGGTACCGTTGCAAACAACGAAAGTAAGACCAGTGGCGGCGGTATTTACGTTGACAATGAATCAAGCCAAGAAAATCGTCACGAAGATAACAAGATCATCGGAACGACCGTTGAAAAGAACATTGCTGGTTTTGGCGGTGGTATTTTCGTAGGTACTGCGGCGAAGTTGATGGTCGAGGGCAATTCTCTTATCCGGAATAATAAGTCTACAAATAAGTATCTCGGCGGCGGTGGTATTTACGCTACGATTGCAGATTTGCATTTGGGGAATGCCAGCGTTACAAACAACGAAGCAATCAATGGCGGCGGCATTTTTGCACAATCCGCGGGCGATTCCAGTGTGGAACTCAAGCTGTCCGATGGCGCTCAGGTTGAAGGGAATCGCGCTACTAACGGCGCCGGCATCTTCGTTTGGATAATAGGGGAGGATGCTACTATGTCTGCGGAGATCGGAAACGGTGCGTCCGTGAAGAACAACGTTGCCGAAAATGCCGGCGGCGGTATCTATACGGATAAATCCACTGTTACCGTTGCCGAGGGCGGCGCTGTGCAGGGTAATGAGGCAAGCATGGGCGGCGGCATCTATATGAATGCGTCCAGTGCTGCCGTTGCCAAGGGAAGTGTTCTGTACAACAATAAGGCAACTTACGGCGGTGATGATCTCTTTGCTTTCGGCAATAATACGCTTTCTCTTCCGGATGCAAAGAGTATGTCCGGCGATAGGAAGCTGACCGGTGACGGCAAGGAGATCACCGGCTGGTACTATGATGGCTATAAGGAAAATAGTTGGACAACTCGTTGGTCGGAGGAGAAAGATGGCGTTGCTTACTATGATAAGTATGACGCTGAAACGGCTACTGCCAACTATGCGCTCAAGGCTGCGCACGGCCTGATGTGCACCGTCACCTACACTGACGGCGTGGAGAACGAAGAAATCTTTGCCGACAAGGTCTGCGTCGTCGAACAGGACAGCGCCACACCTGCTTTTGACGGCAACCCCACTCGCAGCGGCTATACGTTTATGGGTTGGTCTCCTACGGTTGCTGAAACCGTGACGGCAGACGTGACCTACATTGCACAGTGGAAGCGCAACGGTGGTCATCACCCCTCCAAGCCGGACAACACCGTCGAGATCCCCGATGAGGACGCCCTCGGTCTGAACACGGACGATCACTTCGCCTACATCATCGGTTATCCCGACGGCACGGTGCAGCCGAACGGCCAGATCACCCGCGCCGAGGCGACGACCATCTTCTTCCGCCTGCTGACGGAGGAGAGCCGCAGCGCGAACCTGACCAAGACCAACGGATATACCGACGTGGCGTCTGATGCGTGGTATAACACCGCGGTTTCCGCCATGACGAAGGCCGGCATCGTGGACGGCTATCCCGACGGCACGTTCCGCCCCGACGCGCCCATCACGCGCGCGGAGATGGCAAAGATCATCTCGCTGTTCGCCAAGCTCGACAAGAGCGAGAGCCGCTTCTCTGACATCGCGGGCCACTGGGCGGAGGCGTACATCAGGCTCGCCGCGGGCAACGGCTGGATCGCGGGCTATCCCGACGGCACCTTCGGCCCCCAGCGCAACATCACCCGTGCCGAGACCGCCACGATGATCAACCGCGTGCTCGACCGTGTCCCGTCCGAGGAGAGCCATCTGCTCTCGCGCGGCGTGATGCAGATCTGGCCCGACGCGAACCCGGGCGACTGGTTCTATCTTGCGATGCAGGAGGCGACCAACAGCCATGACTACGAGCGCAATGCCAAGTGGGCCGCTGCCGACGAGCAGTGGACGGCGCTGCGCGAAACGCGCGACTGGAAGGCGCTGGAACAGTAAACAAAGCGGAAAAAAGAACGGGAGCACGAAGTGCTCCCGTTCTTTTATGCTTTTTTGAAAGCGGCCTGAACAGATCAGACGTTGCCGATCGTCGCGACCATGACGGCCTTGATCGTGTGCATGCGGTTCTCCGCCTCGTCGAAGACCTTGGAGTTGGGGGAGAGGAAGACCTCGTCCGTGACCTCGCGGATATCATAGCCGAGCTCCTTCTGCGAAGCGGCCATCGTGGTGTCGAAGTCGTGGAAGGACGGCAGGCAGTGCAGGAAAATGCAGTCGGGATTCTCCGTGGCCTTGAGCACCTCGCCCGTGACCTTGTAAGGCGTGAGCAGCTTGACGCGCTCGGGGATCTTGTCCTCTTCACCCATGGAGGCCCAGATGTCGGTGTAGAGCGCGTCCGCGTCCTTGATGAGTTCTCTGTCCTCACCGTACTCGACGACGGCACCGGTCTCCTTGCCGACCTCGCGGCAGTATTCGACGACGTCAGCGGCGGGCGCGAGTTCCTTCGGGCCCCAGCCGACATAGTGGATGCCGAGCTTGGCGCAGATGTACATCAGGCAGTAGGCGACATTGTTGCGCGTGTCGCCGCAGAAGACGAGCTTGCACTTGCTGAGCGGCTTCTTGGTGTTCTCCATTAGCGTCAGGATATCGGCAAGCGCCTGCGTCGGGTGGTCGACGTCGGTCAGGCCATTCCACACGGGAACGCCCGCGTTGGCGGCGAGGCCCTCGACGACCTTCTGGTCGTAGCCGCGGTACTCGATGCCGTCGTAGAAGCGGCCCAGGACCTTGGCGGTGTCGACCATCGTTTCCTTCTTGCCCATCTGGGAGGACTTGGAATCGAGGAAGGTGACGTTCGCGCCCTCGTCGTAAGCGGCGACTTCGAACGCGCAGCGGGTGCGGGTAGAGGTCTTTTCGAACAGCAGCACGATGTTCTTGCCGGCGAGCAGGTTGCCGCGGATACCGGCGCGCTTTTTGGCCTTGAGGTCAGCGGCGAGATTGAGCATATAGCGGATCTCGTCGGGGGTGAAGTCTTTCAGCGTCAGGAACGAACGGCCTTTCAGATTAACGGGCATGGGATAGTCCTCCTTTTATCGTTTTACTCTCAAAATCTCTCAAAAGCATCTAAATAATGCTATCGTTATTATATTATTTTTGGTTAAAAAAGCAAGAGAGACGCGATTTTGCGGCGCTCACTGGCACACGGAGAGAAATGCATGCTGGTCTGCGATAAAACGCTGACAGGCGGCACAGTGACCGTGCAAGACAGGCGCGCCGCGCCGTCAAAACGCCTCTGCCGCGCCCAACTGGACACGAAAATATTCTCTTTCTGGACCAGCGATTTTTATCGCGGAAAAGGCCTTGCCGCGCCTGCGTTTGCCCGTGATGGAGGCGCGGCAGATTTCTTACCGGATTCCCTTGTTTTCTGCCATTAAATATAGTATAATTGCAAAAAAGTATCCCCATGGGGCGATTTCGGGCGAATGTGCCGCGCCGTTTGGGTAAAACCGCAAAGGATAGAGGAGAAATTGCTATGAATATGATCCGCAGCGCAAAGAACCAGATCGCCGAGCTGACGGCGGCGGCTTATCGCGCGGCTGTGCAGGAGGGGTTGCTGCCCGAGGGCGTGCAGACCATCCCCGCCGTGGAGATCCCCAAGGATACCGCCAACGGCGACTATACGACCACGTTCTGCCTGGCCGCGTCCAAGGCCATGCGCAAGAATCCCCGCGAGGTCGCGAAAATTCTGACCGAGCACATGGACCTGAGCGACACGTACTTTACGAGCGTTGAGATCGCGGGCCCCGGCTTTCTGAACTTCCGCCTCGGCGACAAGTGGTATGCCGACGTCCTGACCGCCGTTGAGGAGGAGAAGGGCGACTACGGCCGCGACAACTGGCTGGACGGCAAGAAGTACATGGTCGAGTTCGTCTCCGCGAACCCCACGGGCCCCATGCACATGGGCAACGCCCGCGGCGGCGTGCTGGGCGATACGCTCGCCGAGGTGCTCGACTGGTCGGGCGCGGACGTGTGGCGCGAGTTCTACGTCAACGACTTCGGCAACCAGATCGAAAAGTTCGCCAAGAGCATCGAAGCACGCTACATCCAACTCATCAAGGGCGAGGATGCGATCGAGTTCCCCGAGGACGGCTACCACGGCGACGATATCCGCGAGCTCGCCAAGGCGTTCTACGACGTTCACGGCGATAGCTATTTAGATAAGTCCGTCGAGGAGCGCCACGCCGATATGGCGCGCTTTGGCCTGGAGCGCAACATTCCGAAAATGAAGAGCGACCTCGAGCGCTACGGCATCAAGTTCGACGAATGGTTCTTCGAGTCCTCGCTGCACAACAGCGGCTATGTCAAAGACACCGTCGAGGAGCTTCATAAGCTCGGCTGGACGTATGAAAAGGAAGGCGCGCTCTGGCTCAAGACCGCCGACATCATGCGCGAGCAGTACCGCAAGCAGGGCAAGAAGGATGAGGACATCGACAAGCTCGACCTCAAGGACGACGTTCTGCGCCGCGCCAACGGCTTCTACACCTACTTTGCCGGCGACATTGCCTATCACCGCAACAAGTTCGCCGTGCGTCACTTCGACAAGGTCATTAACATCTGGGGCGCTGACCACCACGGCCACGTGGCCCGCATGAAGGGCGCGATGGACGCGCTGGGCCTCGACGGCACGAACCGTCTCGACATCGTGCTCATGCAGCTTGTTAAGCTCGTGCGCGACGGCGAGGTCGTGCGTATGTCCAAGCGCACGGGCAAGACCATCTCCCTTTCTGACCTGCTCGATGAAATTCCCGTCGACGCCTGCCGTTACTTCTTCAACGCCAAGCCCGACACGCAGATGGAATTCGACCTCGGCCTCGCCGTGCGCGAGGATAGCGAGAACCCCATCTACTATATCCAGTACGCGCACGCGCGCATTTGCAGCCTCCTGAAGGCACTCGAGGAAGAGGGCCACAGCGTCAAGTCCGGCGCGGTCGACCTGTCCATCCTTTCGAGCGATGCTGAGCGCGCGCTCATCAAGGAACTCTCCTCCTTTGCCGAGGAAATCCGCATGGCAGCGCGCGACTACGACCCGAGCTACATCAACCGCTACCTCATGCGTCTTGCCGCGGCGTTCCACAAGTTCTACAACGCCTGCCGCATCAAGGGCGAGGACGAGGCCGTCATCGATGCGCGCCTCAAGCTCGCAAGCGCGACCCGTCAGGTGCTCGCCAACGGCCTCAAGGTCATCGGCTGCTCCGCACCGGAGAAGATGTAAAAAACATCATACCGACAAGAAAACAGGCGTCCGGCCAATGGCCGGACGCCTGTTTTGCTATGCGGTTTACAGGACCTTTGCGAGGAACGATTGCAGTCTTTCGCTCTGCGGGTGGTCGAAGAGATCGGCGGGGGATCCCTCCTCGATGATCGCGCCCTCGGACATGAAGACGACGCGGTCGGCGACCTCGCGGGCGAAGCCCATCTCGTGCGTGACGACGACCATCGTCATGCCGTCTTTCGCAAGTTCGCGCATCAAATCGAGCACCTCGCCGACCATCTCGGGGTCGAGCGCGGAGGTCGGCTCGTCGAAGAGCATGACCTCGGGCGCCATGGCGAGTGCGCGCACGATGGCGATACGCTGCTTCTGGCCGCCGGAGAGCATCGCGGGATACTCGTTCGCCTTGTCGGCAAGGCCGATGCGCTCAAGCAGCGCCATGGCCTGTGTGTCGGCCTCCGCCTGAGATTTGAGGCCCAGCTTGACGGGTGCGAGGGTGATGTTCTTCTTGACCGTCATATGCGGGAAGAGGTTGAAGTGCTGGAACACCATGCCCATCTCGCGGCGGTGGAGGTCCAAGTTGACCTTCTTGCCGTTGAGGGCGACATTCTTGAAGTAAATGGTGCCGGAGGTCGGCTGCTCCAGAAGATTCAGGCAGCGCAGCAGCGTCGATTTGCCGCTGCCGGAGGGGCCGATAATGGCCACGACCTCGCCTTTTTTCACGCTTAAATTGCAGTGGGAGAGCGCGTGGACGCTGCCGCCGTTGTACTCCTTGCAGACGTCCGTCACGCGGATGAGAGAATTAGTGCTTGTCGCCACGACGCATCCTCCTTTCGAGCGCTTCGATCGCCTTGCCGGCGGGGTAGGTGATGCAGAAATACATCAACGCCGCCAGCACGTAAGGCGCGAGGGAAATGTAAGTGGACGTCGCCACGGTCTTCGCGGCGAACATCAGCTCGACCATGCCGAGCGTGGAGCAGATGGACGATTCCTTGACCATGGTGACGACCTCGTTGCCGAGCGCGGGCAGGACATTCTTGATGGCCTGCGGCAGCACGACGAGCTTCATCGCCTGCGTGGCGGAAAGGCCCAGCGAGCGCGCAGCCTCAGTCTGGCCTGCGTCGACGGCAAGGATGCCCGCACGGAAGATCTCGGCAACGTAGGCCGAGCTGTTGAGCGCGAGGGCCACAACGCCGGGGATGAAGCGGGAAATGTCGATAAAGCCGAAGATGTACAGGCGCGGGATGGAGATCGCGCCAAAAAAGCCGAAGTAAATGATCGAGAGCTGCACGAGCAGCGGCGTAGAGCGGAAGATCGCGATGTACGCGCCGGAAATGCCGCGCACAAACTTATTCTTGCTCAGGCGCATGAACGCGAGCAGCAGCGCCGGAATGACCGCCAGCAGGACCGAGATGACGGCCAGCAGCAGCGTGTAGCCGAGCGCCTGCAAAAAGTAGACGCCGTATTTCGGCAAAAAGGAAAAGTTAAAGAACGACGCCGGCGACATGCCGACAAAGAGGTTGCTCCACCGCGTGGCAAGATCCATGGGAGAGATCTCCTTTCAGATGTGTGATTTAGCTGGGATAAGCCTCGCAGAGTTTCGCGCTGCCAGCGCGAAAAAATCTTGCTCGTTTTTTGCCACGACATGCGCGTGGCAAAAAACACTTTGCGCGGAGCGAGTGTCGAAGCACCCGCTTGCGGGGGCGAGGCACAGAGTGGAGTGAGAATTTAATGAAAAGAGGCTCGCCTCTTTTCATTAAGAGACGCCAATGAGCAAAGCCATTTGGGGCTTTGCTCATTGGCTATGAGAGATAGTGAGAAGAGAGCGTAGTTAAAGGGGAGAACTTAGGCCGCAGGAGCATCCGCGGTGACCTCGACGGCCTTGCCGCTCAGCTCATCGGCAGCGGCGATGAACTCTTCCATCTTGTTCTCGGAAGTCATCTTAGCGATGGCCTCGTTGATGCCGGGCAGCAGGCCCTTGGGGTCGCCCTTGGCAACAGCGATGCAGTAGGGCTGAGCTTCACCGAGCTCGGAGGAAGCGGCAGCGACGACCAGATCGGGGTTGGACTCTGCATACTGCTCAGCGACAGCGCCATCGACGACGATCGCGTCGACCTTGCCGTAGACAAGCTCGTTGACAAGGTCAGTCACAAGGGAGAGGGAGACGAGGTTCGCACCCTCCATCTCGTCGGTGACGATGGCTTCCTTGGTGGTGGCGGTCTGTGCGCCAACGCTCTTGCCGGCGAAGTCGGCGAGGGTGTTGTACTGATCGGCGGCGTCAGCCTTGACAAGAATCATGGCCGGCAGGTCGGTGTAGTAGGGATCGGAGAAGTCAGCGGACTGGAGACGCTTGGGCGTGACCTCGATGGCTGCCATGACGATATCAAAATCGCCCTTGGCAAGGGAGGTGAGCAGGTAGTCGAAGCTCATGTTTTCGACCTGAAGCTCCTTGCCAAGCTCATCGGCGATGTACTGGCCGGCGGAAATGTCGATACCGGCATACTGCATGTTGCCGTTGTCATCGGCATACATGAACTCGTACGGGGCGTAGTCGGCGGAGGTGCCGAGCACCAGCGTGCCGTCGGTCTGCTCGGTGTTGTTGTCGGTGTTGGCATCATCGGCGTTGTTGCTGTCGTCGGTCTTATTGCCGCAGGCGACCAGCGAAAGGCTCATCATCAGAGCCAGCATCAGTGCAGTAAACTTTTTCATGGTTGATAGCTCCTTTTTCAATTTCTTTCCATCTTGTATAATGTTTTATCGTTGAACGAATTTTCATACGCTTCAGAAACGATAGCGTTAGTATAAATGTTTACTTATTCATTGTCAACGATTAAAAACTCAAAAAATGCCGGAACTTTCGACGCCTTTCTATGCAAGATGAACAAATATGCATGCGAAAAGCCGAAAATTCACAAAAGTATGCAATTATGCGCGAATATATGCAAAAGAAAAGGGGGAAAGAGCCGTATAAAAGAAGCATCCGCAGAAGCAATCGGAGCTTCTGCGGATGAAGTTTCTTATCTGGTGACATCCGGCGCTGCGCTGCGGGATTTTTTCGGCGTTCTGACGTAGGCAAAATAATAGCCGATCGCGCACAGCGGGATGGCTGCGGCGACATCCAGAATGGAGTGCTGCTTCATAAAGACGGTGGAAATGCTGATAAAAAATGCCGCAACGGTCGAAGCAATGCGCCAGCCGCGCTTGGAGAAGATGGGCGCATACCAGAAGGCGAAAAATGCCGCCATCGAGCCGATGACATGCAGCGACGGGCAGACGTTCGTGTTCGTGTCGAACACGTAGAATCCCGCGATGAAGCGCGTGAGGACGTTGTCGCGCGGGAAGACCTCAGGCCGGAGCATCTGACAGGTGGGAAAGAGGAAATAGATAATGAGCGTCACCGAGTAGGTGATCATCACGAAGCGCATCATGCGGCGAAAGCCCGGCACGTCGAAAAAGAACGTGTAGGCCACCGCGCCGATGAGGTACACAAACCAGAACAGGTAAGGGATCAGAAACCACTCGTTAAAGGGAATCAGATCGTCGAGCGCGCAGTGCATGTTGATGTAGTGCGCCACGGGGTAGAAGCGCTCGACATACGAAAAGCCGAGGCCGAAAAGCGGCCAGTAGAGCAGCAGCCACACATGGGAAAACTCCGGCGTGTTCAGCTTACTGAAGCGGAACTGGCGGTAGTCAACGCTGGGTTTGATCATGCGAGGTCTTCCTCCTTCTCCTCCTCGGCTTCGCTCATCTCGGAGAGGATGTTGGCCGCGGCGTTGTGCGGCACGGCGGCGTCGAGCGCGTCGCCCATCTTTTCAAGCGCGTCCTTGTCGCTGAGAAGGCGAAGGCTCGTGCGCGCGATCTCCTTGGGCGTCTGCCCCGTGACCGCGCCGCCTGTGCGCAGGAAGAAATCCTTGTTGTACTCCTCGCAGCCCGCGACCGCGTCGATAAAGACCATCGGCAGGCGCATCGAGGCCGCCTCGGTCACGCTGATGCCGCCGGGCTTTGTGAGGTAGAGGTCGGCGGAGTCCATCAAAAGCGCCATGTCCTTCACATACGAGCGGACGTGGACGTTTTTCGCATCATAGAAGCGGCGCTGGAGCCGGCGGTAGAGCTGCTTGTTCGTGCCGCAGACGATCGTTAAGTCCTGATCGTCCGGCAGGTCGCGCCCGATGCGGCGGGCGATGCTCATGATGGGGCCGCAGCCCATGCTGCCGCACATCATCACAAGGTGCTTGTGATCCGTGGGGATGCCGAAGGCGCGCTTGGCGTCCTCCTTGCGCACGCTGGAGCGGAACATCTGGCGCACGGGGATGCCGCAGGCACGCAGGCGCTCGCTCGTCACGCCGCCGCCGAGAAAATCGCCCGAGAGCGACGAGGCGGGGATAAAGTAGCGGTCGAGCGAGCTGTCCTTCACGCTGGGCGAACAGGTGTAGTCCGTGGCGATGAAGCAGGTCTTGAGATTCGGCAGGTGCGTCTTCACGACCTCGCTGACCATCAGCGCCGCGAACGTGTGGGTGCAGATGACCGTGTCGTACCCGCTGCCGGCGATGAAGCCGCAGAGCTTTTCCGCGCCCTGCGTCAGATAGCGGTAGAGCGCGGAGCCCTCGTGAAACTGGGCGGGATGATCCTCTGCCGCGCGGTAGCCCACGCGGAAAAGACCCGGCGCGTGGCGATAGATGCGCACATGCCAGTTCGAGATAAAGCGCGAGACCTCGGGCGAGATGAAGCGCAGCGCATCCTCGGTGTCGCAGGGAATGTTTTGGTTGCGGCACTCCTCCTCGAGCGCCGCGGCGCAGGAGTTGTGACCCTGGCCGGTGTTGCAGCTTAAAATCAAGACTTTCATGAAAAGATCCGATCCTTTACTGTTGTTCTTCTTGGTTGCGTCTGCTCCGGCGCTGCTGCGCGGCGAGAAGCTTTTGCAGCCGCGGACGGTTGTAGCGCTGGATGATGAGAAACGGCAGGTTGCCGAATAGAATATAGATGGCAGTGACGACCGCGCCGCCCGTTCCGGGCCAGAGGCGCAGTGCGTAAAAGCCGAGCAGGATGAGCACAAAGTGCGTGAACTCAGCGACGCAGGTCTCTTCGATCATGCGCGGAAGCTGCGCGCGAAAGTCCGTGCCCAGCTTTTTGGCGGGGATGAGCTTGGGGACGATCTTGCTCATGTCGGGCACCTTGTCCTGCCACTCGTGCACGCGCAGAAAGCGGAAGAGCTTTGCTTCCCAGCTCGCGCAGCGGTAGGGGAATTTGTCGCCGTGGAACCAGGATTTTGGCAGCAGCCGCCCGATGAAAAACGACACGACGGCTAAAATTCCGTAATAAACGCAGCAGCGCAGAAAGCCCATCGTCACCTCTCCTTATCCCGTGATAAAAGCCCGACACAGGGGTACTGCGCCGGGGAAAAGCAGCCTTTGTGGCTGTTAAAATTTAATATAGCATAGAGTTTCGAACAAATGGTGAAGAGAATCTCAATTTTTGTTGAAAAATGGTGGTCACTTCTCTACCGGCAGGCGCACGGCGCACGACCATACGCCCCGTTA
>ERZ780203.2014-NODE-2014-length-12303-cov-3.901290_pt1 | contig 12303 bp, 7 predicted proteins | sample MGYA00511168_ERZ780203 | MGnify/ENA primary metagenome ERZ780203 (study PRJEB29588, sample SAMEA2156577) | human gut metagenome | biome: human gut; feature: human-associated habitat; material: faeces | place: Denmark | collected 2008/2010 ...
GTCCGCGGCGATGGACGAATACTACGCGCACACGGCGGCGACCGACGTAAAAGCGCTCGCCGAAAACGCTGTGCGGCGCACGCTCGGCGCGGCGCTCGACAAGCAGCGCAAAAAGCTGGGCGTGTTCGAGCGCGAATACGCGGCGGCGCAGGATTACGAAAAGGAGCGCATTCTCGGCGAGCTCATAACAGCCAATCTTTACAGGATAAAGCCGGGAGAGCGCACGCTGACCGCGGACAACTGGTACGAGGGCGGAGTCACCGTCATCACGCTGACCGAAAACACGCCGCAGGAGGACGCGCAGAAACACTTCAAGCGGTATCAGAAAAAGAAGCGCACGATCGCCAGCCTGGAAACGCAGATCGCGGACACGAAAGGCGCGACAGACTATCTCGAAAGCGTGGAGGCGGCGCTCATGAACGCGGCTACGGCGGACGATGTTGCCGAGATCGCCGGAGAGCTGGAAGACGCGGGCTACATCACCAGGCAGAACGCGAAAAAGCGCGTAGCCGTCAGCGAGCCGCGGAAGTACGTCATCGACGGCTTCGACGTACTCGTCGGCAAAAGCAACGTGCAGAACGACCGCATAACCAAAGAGGCACGCGGCGAGGACATCTGGCTGCACACTCAGGGATTCCACGGCAGTCACGTCGTTATAAAAGCGCGCGGAAAGGAAGTCCCCCGCTCCGTCATAGACAAGGCGGCGGCATGCGCGGCGTTCTTCTCCAAGGCGCGGCAGTCCGAAAACGTGCCCGTGGATTACACGCAGGCAAAGAACGTACACAAGAAAAAGGGCGCGGCACCCGGCAAGGTGGACTATTTCGGAGCAAAGACCGTATACGTCACTCCCGCGCCGCCCGCCGAATAAATCGGACGGACAAAACAGACTATAATTATACAGACTATATTATTATAAAGGAGCAAATAAAATGGCAAGCAATCAGAAAAGCACGTCTTCGTCCAACCAGAAAAGCGAAAGACAGAAGCGTCACGAAAGAGTGTCGGCAAACTTCTCCATCAATCTGACGGTGGACAAAATGGCAGGTATAATCCTCGCGGTTCTCGGCACGTTCATATTGTTTTTCGACGGAACGACGAGCCTCACGACCATGCTAATACGCATAATCGGCGTCATCGCCGCATGCCTGGGAATTATCGCGGTCGTGAACTATTTCCGGTATAAGAATTCGGGCAAGAGCCTGATTATCGGCATCGTGGAAATAGTCGTAGGCGTGGCGATCACGATCGCGGCGCAGCAGATCTCTCTGTGGATCTTCCTTGCGCTCGGCATTATCCTCGCTCTGTTCGGCATTTATCTGCTGATAACGAGCAAGGGACGGACGCTGGACGTCATCGTCGCCATCGTATATATCGTCGTCGGCATACTCATCATCCTTTATATGCTCGGCACGCAGTACGGATGGGAGTGGATAACCAGCTGGGGCAAATACCCCATCGGTATAATCGCCTATCTCGGCGCGGTTCTCTTCCTGTTCATGTAATACGGAATCGTCCGATCCGCAAAAACATACCCCGCACGATCGTGCGGGGTATGTTTTTGATTTGCAAAGATCTGCATCGAGGGGTTAAATGCAAGCCTATGCAAAGGAACGAAGCTTAAGCGGGAGCTTTATTCTTCCTGACACGCCGTACCACGAAGAATATCCAGACGCCGAGTCCGGCAAGCAGAACCGATTCGACAAGAATAGGCATCCATACCCAGCCGTGATTGTATTCGAATCCGCCTACGGTGAAGTCGGTGGGTTCGGAATTCGGATCGTATGCAAGACGGGCCTTTTCCGTAGTCGTTATCGTATACAGCACGTTATGCGCAACGTTCTGCGCACAGTATATGAAGTAATCGTTGTTCTCGTATTTGCTGGCGTCAGAACCCGTCAGGAAGGGAGAGTTGGGGTTATTCAGCCACGTATCGTTTCCTGCCCAGATTCCCTTATAAGGCACCATGTACTTCGCGCCCCATGTGTACCAGTCTGTGACTATCATACCGCGGAAGCCCCACTCGCCGCGAAGCACATCGGTACAGAGCGCACGGCTCGCACCCGACCAGATGGCTCCGACGCGGTTCATGGCGCTCATCAGTCCGTTGGCGCCGCCGTATTTGACTGCCAGCTCGAACGGCCTGAGATAAATTTCGCGCAGCGACTGCTCCGTCAGCCAGGTAAACAGTCCGTGTCTGCCCGTTTCGGATTCGTTTACGACCCAATGCTTGATATACGAGTAAAGACCCTTGTTTTTCGCACCGCGCACGCACTCTGCGCACATCATACCCGACAGATACGGATCCTCGCTGTAATACTCGGCATTCCGGCCTCCGAAAGGAGAACGATGTATGTTCGCGCCCGGAGCGTACCATCCCTTAACGCCCATATCCGAGGCAAGACCCTCGTTAGCGACGCTCATACCCATCTGGTATGCCAGATACACGTTCCAGGTCTGCGCGATCATAGTCGCGTTGGGATAAAGCACGAAATCGTTCTTTTTCGTACCGAATATCTGAGTGTTGAAACCGCCGGGACCGTCAAAGTCGAGATACATGGGCTTCTGGATACTCGGAATGGCCGCGGTTTTGAAATATCCGTCGCGGATGAGATCTATAAGTTCGTTGAACGGAATCTGCTCGATCAGCTGCTGCCATTTCGGGTCGTCGTATCCGTCGAACGAAAGCGCGTCGTTCAGCGTCATCGTGCCGGGCTGGCCGGTCTTTATTTCGCCGATGTCGCCGAGTACCGCAAGCTGCTCTGCGGTGGGTTCGTCCGCATGAGCGACCGCCTGCGTTCTTTCGTCTATCTGGCGCCGCTCGGGAGGCAGAGGAAACGTTCCGGCGAAATCGGAACGGGACATATACGATACGGGTTCCGTTTCTTCGCTGCCGTCGATGGGTATTTCGTCTATGAGATTATCGCCGACAAATCTGTTGGTAACCTCCTCCCCCGTTATTCTGTCGGTCTCGTACCGATGACCCTCTCCGTCTATACCGTATACGATTTCGGCTTCCGTCATGGACATATCGCCTATATTATCGGCAAGCTCGTGAGCGTTTTTCATCAGCTTGATCGAATAATCGCCCGGATCGAGTTCGTATCCCTTGAAGCCGTTATTGTTTTTGTCGTAATCGTCGTACGACGCCATGTCCTGCACATACAGTTCGAGGGTAACCGGGGACGATTTTCCGGGTTCCAGCAGCGGCGTTTTTCCGAAGGCGCCGAGCACTACGTGCGATTTTTCTATCTTGGAATTATTGTCGGTGGCTTCGCCGTAAGGCGCGGTATAATAGAGCTGCACTACGTCTTTACCTGCGACGTCGCCGGTGTTCGTAACCATCACTTCGATCGTTATCTTGCCGTCTTTCGGAAGCATGCTGCCGGGAGCCGGATCGATTTTAGTCACGTTCCATTCGAAATCCGTATAGGAAAGACCGTAGCCGAACGGATACTGCACTACGCTGTCGTACAGCAGTTCGTTTTCCGCCGCAGCGGTTTCGTAATAACGGTATCCGACGTAAATATTATCGGTATAATCGATAAATTTGTCGAAATCCGTTTCCGTATCGCCTATATACTGCTGAACTCCGTCTTCGCCCGAATTCGCGAACGAGGGCGCGGATTCGAAATCGTAAGCGATGGTGTCCGCCGTTCTGCCCGAGGGGCTTACGGTACCGTCGAGTACGTTTATGACCGAATTCACGCCGGTCAGACCCGTGAGACCGACAAGCAGGCAGGCGTCTATACCTTCGTCATCGATGAAACCGATTTCCGGAATATTGAACGTATTGAGGAGCACTATGACTTTGTCGCAGGCTTTTTTGGCAGCTTCGATCATTTCCGCCTCTTCGGGAGACAATTCGAGATAATGACGGGTTTCGTCCCTCGTAGTCGATTCGCTGCGATTCGTCTGAGGCTGACGATCCTGATATTTACGCAGATCGGCGCCCTCGCCGCCCACTCTGCCGATTACGACAAGTGCGACGTCGGAGAACTCGGACGCATTGTTAATCACTTCGTCGGTATAGTATCCGGCGCCCGGTTCGTGCAGATTGAATTTTTTGCGGCCGCTGACATTCGCGTCGCCGCGATATTCGTCCCACGTCTGCCCGCGCTCGTAGGCGGGACTGCTGTAAAAGTCTTCGTACATCTGGCGCAGTTCTTCGTTGTATTCGATACCCGCCCTTTCAAGCGCCGGGAACAGCTTGAGTTTTTCCAGCGTGGTATTCGAGAATCCCGACCCGAACGCGCCGGTAAGCCAGTCATACGACGCCCAGCCGAAGACGTTTACTTTCAGTATTTCCTCCTCTGACAGAGGCAGCGTCGGTTTCCCCGTTTCGTCCGTGCTGTTTTTCAGCATCACTATACCTTCGTCGGCGATGTCCACGCAAAGCTCAGCGCCCTCGGCAAGCGCTCTGTCGAGTTCTTCTGACTGAGTCTGCGTAACGCCCATAAGGAACATGCTTATCGTCGGCGAGAATATTATACACGCAACCATCAGGGCGATCATTACGGCGACAAGCAGCGACATGAAGGACGCGTTGATGGCAATGTATGCTTTGTTCGACATTTTTTTCTTCATTATTATTGCCTCCGTCGGCTTATGCCGCAGCCGATGCGCCGTATCCGGTCACTACGAAATCTATGTAGTCGATGTTCGGCATCTGAGCGCTACCGTCGTAATGCGCGACTATTTCAAGTACGTTTATTCCCTCAACGAGGTCAAACGACAGTTCGCATTCATAGCTGTTGTAAGTATGATACCATTTGCCGCCTCCGGGTTCGACGGCACTTACCGTCACCCCGGTATCGAAATCGGTGCCGTTGAATGAAAAGTCGGCAACGTCGTCAATGCAAAGCGGCTCTTCGCCTTCGCTCACGGAAGTAAGTCTGAACGTAAACGACACCTTAGCCGCGGCCTTGCTGTTTACGACAAACGCAATGGTGTTGCCGTCGGCATCGAGATTGCCTATGTTACTGCCGCCGCTTATTATCGAAGTATCGCCGCCCGTTTCGATCGTGGGACCCCAAGCGCCGGGCTGACAGCCGGAGACATCCGAGAGTTCGGCTTCGAACTTGTAAGTATTGTCGCCGTCTATTTCGATAACGGGAACGTAAGGAACCTCAACGTTAATCGTAAGGGAATCTTTTACGAGAGGATCGGCAGCCGACGCTGCGGTTATTACGGCAGCGCCGCGAACGCCTGTGAATGTTACATTTCCCTGTTCATCCACCGTCGCCACTCTTTTGTTGTCCGACGACCAGAGAACGTCTTCGGAAAGATCTCCCGTTTTTACGACGGTTGCGCTCAGTGCGATCGAGTCGGCCGTTCCGGCTTCGTATTTATGCTCATACGAATCCCCGGCGTCGGCGCCGTCTTTTGTTATCGTGACTGACGTCACCTCCGGAGCCGATTCTCCCTCGTACTCCGTAACAATCCAATCGACATAATCGAGGTTGGGCATTCTTGCCGAGATTTCATCGTCATTGTAATCGGTAAGCACCGTTATGGTCAGGATATTGAGCCCGGGGACAAGAGTAAACACTCCTTCAGAGTAATAATCGGCATAGTCGAGCCATGTCTGACGATCTTCGTTCACGCGGGCGACCGTTATTCCCGTAGTAAAAGGTTCGCCGTTAAACTCGAGCTTTGCGGCCTCGTCGAACGCATAAGGAGTACCGCCTCCGGAAGGAGCCATTCTGAACATAAATCTTACTTTTGCGTTCTGCGAGCCGGCGTTCGTAACGGCGAATCCTATTTCGTTACCGGCGGTATTGAGATTGCCGAGGTTGTCGCCGCTGATATATTCGCTGTCCAAAGATTCGATGATCGTAGCGTCTTCGGGCATGTTGTTGGCTCCGGGAATGCAATTGGATACGTCGGCTTTTTCGGCCTCGAATCTGAACGTATCGAGAGCGTCGAGCGTTATGACCGATTCGTACGGCACGTTTACGGTGATGGAAACGCTGTCGCTTTTAGTCGCGTCGTCGGTAGCCGTAGCTGTTATTACGGCAGTGCCGCGCACGCCGGTCAGAGTGACGACGCCGGATTGATCGACGGAGGCGACATTTTCCCTGTCAGACGACCAGACGACCGTGTCCTTTTTGTTCCCGGTCTTGGATACGGCTGCCGAAAAAGTATATGACGTTACGGTGCCGTCGTAGTCGAGAACGATGTCCTCGGCCTCTTCCCCGTCCGCTCCGAGAACGGTGACCGAAGTCACTTCGCCTTCGGGAACCTCTCCGTCATACTCCACGACATTGTAATCGATATAGTCGATATTCGGCATAAGCTTGTTAGAATCGCCGGGATCGTTGAGCATTTCTATCTTCATGATATTGGTGCCGGCAATCAGATCCACGGTAGTCGCACATTTGTAATCGTTGTAATCGAACCACGGCGTCGAAGCGCTCGGAGGAACGGTTATGCCCGTTTCGATTACGGTGTCGTTCAGGCTGATAACGGCAACGTCGTCGACGTTGATCGGCTCATCGCTGCGTCCGCCCGGAGCAAGTCTGAACGTCAGCTCGGCTTTGGCCGCGGCCTTGCTGTCCGCAACGAAGGCGATAACGTTTCCGGCGACATTGAAATTGCCGAGGTTGCCGCCGCTGACCGCAGGATTTTCGGGATACTCTATAACGGTATTGGTCAGACTCCCCATATCCGCAACGTCGCATCCGCTCACGTCCGCAAGTTCGGCCTCGAAACGATATTCTCCCAACGAGTCTATCGTAAGCACCGGAATGTACGGAACGGAGACGTTAATCGTCACCGAATCGGACTTGGAAGGATCGGCAGACGACGCGGCGGTTATGACCACTGAACCGCGTTTGCCTTTGAAATTGACTTTTCCCGCCCGCGTGACCGACGCAATTTCGGTATCGCTGGATGACCAAGTCACACTCGTTGACATATCACCTTTCTGCTCGACGGTGGCAGCGAGCTCGATGGTATATCCTTCGCTGTACGTAACTTCGAGCGTATCGACGGCCTTACCGTCCTGAGTGATGGAAACGGAAACGATTTCTTTAGTCTCCGTGTCCGACGGATCTTCGGCAGGATCGGTTTCCCCGCCGCATGCAGCCAGCGAAAATACAAAAACAAGCACTAACGCCGCCGCACAGAAAAGAAACAAAGTCTTTTCGATCAGTTTTTTCATCTCTTTCTCCTTTTATTTTATTAAAGCCGGCCGTGAATAGCCGCAACTTCCCCTTTTATACTAAATATTATACGGAACAAATTGTTCCAAGTCAAGCAATTTGGAACAATTTGTTCTAAAATTTCAGTATGAACAAATTTGCGGAAAGATTATATGAACTCAGGACGGGTATGGGATTAACCAGAAAACAGTTTGCCGAAAAATGTCAGACGTTGGAACGGAACATCTCATATTGGGAACTCGGACAGCGCGAGTGCAATTTCGACATGCTTATAAAAATTGCGACGGTGCTGGACACGACCACGGATTACCTTCTCGGAAAGTGCGATTATTATTGAAGGAACCGGCGCATACTAAGCGTATGAAAAACGGACACGAGGAAGAAAACGCATTCGTTTCGGGAACGGATCCCGAAGGGTCTTACACCGGCAACCCGACGATAGTCGACGAACCGGAACAGGACGCGGACGATTTATAAGCCGCGCGGCCATGAAAAAACCCGGATCCTGCGATCCGGGTTTTTTCTTATTGCGTTTATTTCCGTTTTTATTCGAGCTCGAACGCACCGGTATAGAGGTGGTAATACGTCCCCTTCTTTTCCAGCAGCTGTTCGTGCGTGCCGCGTTCGATTATGCGGCCGTGGTCGAGCACCATGATGACGTCGGAGTTGCGGACGGTGGACAGGCGGTGCGCGATGACGAACACCGTTCTGCCTTCCATCAGCTTATCCATGCCGCGCTGCACGAGCGCCTCGGTGCGCGTGTCTATGGAGCTGGTAGCCTCGTCGAGGATGAGTACGGGCGCGTTCTCGCACGCGGTGCGGGCGATGGATATGAGCTGGCGCTGACCCTGCGACAGGTTGGCGCCGTCGCTTTCGAGCATCGTGTTATAGCCGTCGGGCAGACGCATGATGAAGTCGTGCGCGTTGGCGAGTTTCGCGGCGGCGATGACTTCCTCGTCGGTGGCTTCGAGATTGCCGTAACGGATATTCTCCATTATGGTTCCCGTGAACAGGTTGGTTTCCTGCAGAACCATGCCGAGCGAGTTGCGCAGATCGGGCTTCTTTATCTTGTTTATATTGATGCCGTCGTACCTTATCTTGCCGTCTTCTATGTCGTAGAAACGGTTGATCAGGTTGGTTATGGTGGTCTTGCCCGCGCCGGTCGCGCCGACGAACGCCACCTTCTGACCCGGCTTTGCGTACAGCGTTATGTCGTGAAGCACGGTCTTTCCGGGCACGTACGCGAAGTCGACGTCGTGCATTTCTATATCGCCGATCAGTTCGTGATAGGTCACTGTGCCTTCCGCCTTATGCGGGTGCTTCCATGCCCATATTCCGGTGTAGTGGTCGCTTTCGGTTACGGTGCCGTCCTCGGCCTTATTTGCGTATACGAGTTCGACGTAGCCGTTGTCCTCTTCGGGCGGCGTATCCATCATATTGAAGATACGGCGCGCGCCCGCGCCCGCCTGGGCAATGAAGTTGATCTGCTGGGATACCGTTGCTATGGACTGCGTGAAACTGCGCACTATCGTCAGGAAACCGATGATTATGCTTATCATGCCGGCGTTCGGATCAATGAGCGAAATGAAACCGACGTTGACGCCGCCGAGCACGATCATGAGCGAGCCGATTATCGCGAGCAGCACGTACAGTATGTTGCCTATGTTGCCGAGCACGGGCATGAGGATGTTACCGTAGGTATTGGCCGCGGTAGCCGCGTCGCACAGCGCGTCGTTGCGCTCGTCGAAATCCGCCTTGGCCTGTTTCTCGTGGCAGAATACCTTGATAACCTTCTGTCCGTGCATGGACTCCTCTATATAGCCGTTGACTTTACCGAGGGTGTTCTGCTGCACTATGAAGTAGCGCACGGACGAACCCGCGATATGTCTTACCGCAAGCAGCATTACGAACACGCCGGCTATGACGACGAGCAGCAGCCACAGACTGTAATAGATCATTATGACCACCGAGGCGAGCAGCATGACGCCGGAGTTGATGAGCTGCGGCACCGTCTGCGTTATGAGCTGGCGAAGCGTGTCGACGTCGTTGGTGTAAAGGCTCATGATATCGCCGGACTGATGCGTATCGAAATAGCTGATGGGCAGGGTCTGCATTTTGCGGAACATATCCTTTCTGATAATATCCAGCGTGCCCTGGCCTATGCGCGCCATTATGATGTTGTATGTCGCGTTCGCCGCCACGCCCACGAGGAATATCGCGGCGCAAACCGTTATGAATCCAGGCAGTCCGCTCAGATCGCCGGTGCCCTCGAGCGCGGGCTGTATATAGTTACTGATGAGAATCTGCAGCACTATGGAGGACATCGCGCTGACGACGGCCGTAATGACTATGCAGATAACGACGATGATGAAGCGCGCGCGGTAGTTTTTGAACATATATCCGAGCACGCGGCCAAGGGATTTGTCCTTCGGCATATTCTTTTTACGCTCTTTATTCATGGCTTTGAGAGTTTTTCTTCCGGGGAGTCCGTCCGGAGCGCCTTCGGGAACCGTTTCTTTTTTACCGTTTTCAGGCATTGCCGTCGTCCTCCTTTTTATTCTGAATATTGTATATGTCGCGATAGATGTCGGACGACCGCATGAGTTCGTCGTGCGTCCCTTCCGCTACTATCTCGCCGCCGTCGAGCACGAGTATCTTGTCGGCCTCCTCGACGCTGGCCACGCGCTGCGCGATTATTATCTTGGTAGCGTTCGGCAGACTCTCCGCCATGGATTTGCGGATGAGCGCGTCCGTCTTTGTATCCACGGCGCTCGTGGAATCGTCGAAGATAATGATCTTTGGATTGGCTATGAGTGCGCGGGCTATGCACAGACGCTGGCGCTGGCCGCCGGACACGTTGGTACCGCCCTGCTCTATATACGTATCGTAGCCGTCCGGGAAGGAGGAAATGAACTCGTCGGCCTGCGCGAGTTTGCAGGCGGCGACGATCTCCTCGTCGGTTGCGTCAGGTTTGCCCCAGCGTATGTTCTCCTTTATCGTTCCCGAGAACAGCACGTTCTTCTGAAGCACCATCGCCACGTCGGAGCGCAGCGCGTCGAGATCGTACTCGCGCACGTCCACACCGCCCACCTTGACGCTGCCTGTCGTAGTATCATAAAGGCGAGGTATGAGCTGCACGAGCGAGGATTTGCTCGAACCCGTACCGCCGAGTATACCCACGGTTTCTCCCGCCTTTATTTTCAGGTTCACGTTTCTGAGCGCGAGTTTGTTGACGTCGCCGGCATACGAGAAATTGACGTTGTCGAATTCGACGTCGCCTGTCGCGACTTCTTTTCTGCCGTTTTCGGGAGAGACGAGGTCGCTCTCTGTCGTAAGCACTTCGACGATACGTCTGCCCGACTCCACCGACATCGTGATCATGACGAATACCATGATGAGCATGATCATGGACATAAGGATCATCGTCGCGTACTGCACGAGCGCGGTCAGGTCGCCGACCTGCAGCGAACCCGTCGCCTGCACGAACGCGCTGTCCGTGTCCACTATCATGACGGTGGCAAACGCGCACACCGTAAGAATGATGCCGTAAATGGCGAAATAGATAATCGGGCTGTTGAGCGCGAGTATGGTTTCGGCTTTGGTGAAGTCGTCGCGGATATCGTCGCTCGCTCTGTTGAACTTCTCGATCTCGTGATCCTCGCGCACGAACGCTTTCACGACGCGGGCGCCGCGCACGTCTTCCTGTACGCGCAGGTTCATGTTATCGTACTTCTTGAACACGCGGTGGAATATCTTCATCGCGCGCATCGGTATGAGCGCCATAAGCACGACGAGCACGATCGCCACACCGAGATATATCAGCGCGATAAACCAGCTCTTGGTGAACGCGAGCGCGAGCGCCGCTATGAACATGAGCGGGCTTCTGACCGCGATACGTATAATCATCATGTACGCGTTCTGCACGTTGGTGACGTCCGTCGTAAGACGGGTGACCAGCGACGACGTCGAATACGTGTCGATGTTGCCGAACGAGAAATCCTGAATCTTGTAGTAAAGATCCTTTCTGAGGTTCTTGGCAAAGCCCGCCGAGGCCTTCGCGCACGCGCGGCCGGAAAGTATGCCGAACGTCAGCGAAAGCGCCGCCATGGCGATCAGTATGCCCGCATAAGCAAACACATACCCCAGGCCGTCGCCGAGATCGCTCACCTGAATGCCCGTAGATACGCCGACCAGCGAAAACCCGTGCACGCCAAAGGTGTCGCCCTGCAGGAAATTTATGAGGTCCGAACATATCATGGGAATCAGAACTTCGAGGAACACTTCCACGGCGACAAACACCGGGGAGAGAATACTCGGAAGCTTGTATTCCCTTATGCTCCTTGATAAAATTTTAACCATCTGAATCCTCCGAAAAAATAAATTTTCATTTACTGTCAATATACTTATTTAATATACTCCGCAGCGCTTAAACGAATATTAAAAACCGGCATCGTCACGACCCCGGTTGTTGAATTTTTACAGACAAAAGTTTCAGCGCTTACCCGACAGTTCTTTCAGCTTTGAGGAAATGCCTCCCACCATATCGGCAAGTATCATGGAGCGCATCTGCCTGACGGCATGCGGAACGGTGCGAGCGTTGGCGGCGCCGTGTATTTTCATGATCGGTTTATTGCAGCCCAGCAGCCACGCCCCGCCGCGCGAATTGTAGTCGAGATTCTCCATGACGTCCTCGACCGAATGCTCCACGAACGCGAGGTCCGTTCCCGCGGGAGCGTTGCGGCGGACGGCTTCGAGCAGTTTTGCCGAATACAGCCGCGCCGTACCCTCGATGCTTTTGAGCAGAACGTTGCCGACGAAACCGTCGCACACGAGCACGTCGTACCTGCCGGTAAGCGCTTCGCGCGCTTCCATATTGCCCACGAAATTGACTGGCATGCGCTTTATGAGGTTCGCCGCCTCGTTCGTCAGCGCGCTGCCTTTGTGATCCTCCTCGCCCACGTTGACGAGCGCGACGCGCGGCTTTTCAATGCCGTATATGCTCTGCATAACGCCGGTGCCGAGCAGCGCGAACTGCGCGAGATACTGAGGACGGCAGTCGGCGTTGGCGCCGCAGTCGATGAGGCAGACATGCCCGCCGTCGGCGGTCGGAAGCAGCGGAGCGAGCGCGGGACGGTCGATG
>ERZ780203.2017-NODE-2017-length-12294-cov-2.401340_pt1 | contig 12294 bp, 13 predicted proteins | sample MGYA00511168_ERZ780203 | MGnify/ENA primary metagenome ERZ780203 (study PRJEB29588, sample SAMEA2156577) | human gut metagenome | biome: human gut; feature: human-associated habitat; material: faeces | place: Denmark | collected 2008/2010 ...
TGCTTCAAAGAATTTGCCGCCGTCTGTTTATTCTGGAACTTTTTTGTTCTCTGGTCTTCTAATAATATTACTTATCAACCCAAAGCACAATATGCTGATTGCGACAATTCTTTCCTATATTTGCTTAGTCCTCAAACGGGATAACGGCTCCGTCATAGGTGTCGTTGATGTACTGCTTGATCTCGTCAGACTTTAATACTTTTACAAGTGCCTGGATGCCAGGGTCATTCTCATGTCCCTCTTTTACTGCAATGATGTTCACGTAGGTCTTCGCTGCCTCGGAATCGGATGCCTCGTAAGCCAGTGCATCTTTTGCAACGGAGAAGCCTGCCTGTAATGCATAGTTACCGTTTAATACGACGAATGCAACCTCCGGAGCCACTCTTGCAACCTGCTCTGCTGCCAGCTCCTCGATCTTGACATTGTGCGGGTTCTCTGCGATATCATTAACAGTTGCCTCTAATCCGGCGCCTTCCTTTAAGGTAATGATGCCGTTATCCTGTAACAGAAGAAGTGCTCTCGCCTCGTTTGTGGTATCGTTCGGCACTGCGATGGTGTCGCCGTCAGCCAGCTCGGAGAGATCGGACTTTGTTCCCGGATAAATGCCGAACGGCTCATAGTGGATGCCGCCTGCATTGACCAGATGGGTTCCCTTCTCTTCGTTAAAGCTCTCAAGGTACGGAATGTGCTGGAAGTAGTTTGCGTCAAACTCGCCGCTTTCTACCACTTCGTTCGGCATTACATAGTCGTCGAAAATCTTGATCTCCAGATCCCATCCCTCATCGGCAAGAATCTTCTTTGCTTCCTCAAGAGTAATTCCAACCTGTGCAGTAATAAGTCCTTCTGAAGTCATAGACTCCTTAATCTTCTTAGAAAAATCAGTCTCAAATTTCAAATCTCTGTTTGTGATTATACCGACAAGTTTTTTCCCTCTGTAATAGGCACACCAGAAATATGAAACTTAGCCATAAGATCGTTTGCATCTTCTAAAGTATGCTCCGGTGATAAATAAAATGGGTCTGTGATTACTCCGTTTTCAGAACGTTTTACCTTATCTACCTCTTCAGCCTGCGCCTCGATCGACATGTTTTTGTGAATGATACCGATTCCGCCCTGTCGCGCCATAGCGATCGCCATGCGGTGCTCAGTAACGGTATCCATGCCGGCACTCATAAATGGAATATTGAGTTTGACTTTCTTTGTCAGGTGTGTTGAAACATTAACCTGATTTGGGATTACTTCAGAATATGCAGGTACAAGGAGCACATCATCAAATGTAATACCTTCACCAATGATCTTACCCATTTTATGGTTCCCTCTCTTTCTTCTGTTTTATTATGTTTAAAAAAAATATAACTAAAAACTGTCGTTGCGTCAGTTCCAGTTATTATCCTAGAGTATAACAGCTTTGTCGAATTTTAGCAACCGTCAATTCATATAATTTTTTTCACTTTTTTATTATTTTTGCTTATAAATTTCCGAAAATTTTTCAGCCCGGCAGTTCCAGCCTCGCCATACGGAATTACCGGTACTCTTTCAGGATCTCCAGAAACTCAAGATTTTCCTCGTGCGTCCGGACGCAGATCCTGTAAAATCTCGAATCGAGTTCCCTGTAGTTTTTGCAGGACCGGATCAGGATCCCGTGTTCCAGAAAAAACTCGTACAGCCACGATTCCTGCTCCGTCTTAAAATCCTTAAACAGAAGGAAATTCGCCTCCGAATGGAACACTGTAAATCCCGCCTTTGTGAGTCCGTCCGAGAGAACCTTTCTCTCCTTTTCCACCAGCTCCCGCATTTTTTTCAGGAACGGGATCCGCTCATCCGAAAGAGCCGCCAGCCCAGCTTCCTGGGCCGGGATCGATACGCTCCACGGCTGCCAGTTTTCTTCCATCCGCTCGATAAGTCCCGGATCCGTGCAGAATCCATAGCCGATCCGCAGTCCCGCCATCGCGTATGTCTTCGTAAATGCCCTGAGGAGAAATAACGTTCCCCCATTTTCCGGCATTCCTTCCTTCCACGCCAGAAATTCCCGGATACAGCCATCCGCCTTTTCTTCATTTAAGAATTCGATAAAGCATTCATCGATCACGGCAACGATCCCCGCTCTTTTGCAGTAGTCGAGGATCTTTAAGAGATCCGCTTTTCTCATCATCGCACCGGTCGGATTTGCCGGTGTACACAAAAAGATCATATCGGGGCGTTCTTTTTTCAGAAATTCCAGATATTCGGAAATGTTTAGAAAAAAGGATTCCGATTCTTTTAAGTAAAAAAAGGAAACTTCCGTCCCACATGCTTTCAGTGCGGTCTCATATTCCATAAAAGACGGGGCGGGGATCGCGGCTTTCTTCGGGCATAACGTCTGCACCAGCCGGAAGATCAGCTCCGCAGCGCCGTTCCCGAAGATCATCATCTCCCCCGGGATCCCGGTAAGTTCCGACATTCTCGCGCGGAGTGCTCCGCAGGTACTGTCCGGGTATCTGGTGCTGAGTGCGATGCTCTTCATCGCCGCCTCCCACACAAAATTCGGCATCCCCAGTGGATTTACATTGATCGAAAAGTCAAGCTCCACGTTCCGGTTCCGGTAAACATCACCGCCGTGTCCGTATTCCATCACTGCTCACCGCCTTTTAACTGCACCGGGATCCCGCAGACAACGCGAAAGACCGTTCCCGCGCGTGCTGCCAGATACTGGCACGCCTCCCCGGTCATCTCACGCCAGAGGCGGTCATCCGCGTCCACCGGGACGATCCCGCAGCCGATCTCATCACAGGTGATGACTGCTGCCGGATTTTTTTCCAGAATTTCATCCAGAAAGCGGTACATGCACGCTTCCGCCCTGTCCCCGCAATTTTCCTCATTTCCAGCCGGATATTCCGTCCGCAGTCCCGACTCGTCCGGATCCGTGATCATTCTTCTTATATACATATGAAGATTTAAGATCGCCTCCGCGTTGAACGCATCGGCAAATCGCGTTTTTTCTCCGTCCGCCGCACAGATAAAGCGGTCTTCTCTGTTCTCCGCCGCCCTTTTCATGGCAAATTCCGCTTTCCCCTGATGCGCTCCCCCTGTGATCAGCGTGATCCCGTCTGTCATATGCTCCATTTTCTCCTTGTCCTCTCTCTGAGCCGTGTTCTTCTCCGCAGTTTTTATCTTTACCGGAATTCCGCAGAGGACCTCATACACTTCATCGGCCTCCCCGGCCAGCGCAATATTGATCTCTCCCAGAAGGTTCCGGTACTCTTCCGTCTCCTCCGAGTATGCCCCCTGCTCTCCGGAGACATCATTTGTCACGATCACGAAAAAGCCGGACTTCTTCCTGACCTTTTCGATTCCGGCAAGGATCCTCTCTTTTGCATGTTCCTCCGGATTCTTCATATCTCCCCGGTACATCTCATTCGCCGCAAGGTTTGAAACGCATTCCAGAAGACAGCGGCTCCCAGCCGGGATCTCCGCCGTTTCAAGATCTACCGGACATTCGATCGTCCTGAAATTCTTCTCCGCCCGCATATTCCGGTGTTTCCGGATCCGCTCCCTGCACTCCTCATCCCAAGCGATCATCGTCGCCAGATACCAGGATGGGCAGGTCTTATTTTCTTCCGCCCGTTCTCTTTTATCCTGTTCAAGGATCAGCGATTCCGCAAATGCCGATTTTCCGCTCGAACTGCCTCCGTTTACAAGAATCATCATAGTCTCTTCTCTCCTATTATCCGTGTACATCGCAAGCGCTGCCGCATAGCATCTTTTTACAGCCTGGGATCATACGCCGCCGCCACCGTCACGCCATCTCCCGCTTCCTTTTTAAATAAGATCCGGCAGTCTCTGACTCCCATCCGGCAGGCTGCCACCGCAGATCTCTCGCAGACATTTCCGGTTCCCGTCGTCTTTTTGACAAATTCCGACTCTGTAAACGTTCCCGGCTGGCTGTTCAGCTCCTCACTGGAAAAGGTGAGAAACGGGACCTGCAGCGTATTTGCAAAATCGATGATCCCCTGTTCCTGCTTTTTGATATCGATACTCGCGACCGCAAAGACACTTCTGAGGTCGATCCCGTTCCGCCTCATAGCGTCCTCCACCGTCTCTCGGATCTTCTCCGCGGGAGTTCCCCGTTTGCATCCGATCCCCAGTGCCACACACCTCGGTACGAGGCGCAGGACACGGTCTGACGGGATCCCGTCCTTCTCCCGGTCCGACACCGTGATCCGGATATTCCGTTTACAGAGCCGGTCGCGAAACAGTCCTTCCGGTATTTTTTTCCATCCTGAAAAGCCGAAATCCGAGAACACGCCAACCGGTTCCTCCGCAAGAATATCCGCCGAGATCCTTTTTGCAAGTACCCGGTCTGTGATCACAAGCCCGTGATCCTTTGCAAAGACATCCACTGCGAATTTCCGTTCCACATCCGTCGCCGTCGTGACGACAGGGACCGCCCCGATCCCACCGGCCACAAACTCCGCCAGGCGGTTTGCTCCTCCTACATGACCGGAAAGGATCGGGATCACGAACGTTCCCGCCTCATCCACGCAGAGAACAGCCGGATCATGGAATTTATCCTGCACGAACGGGGCGATGGCGCGGACAGTGATCCCGCAGGCGCCGACAAAAATAAGCGCATCCGAGCGCTGAAACTCCGCCCCGGTCCACGCGGAAAGTCCGCCCTCCACGATCGCCTGATAAGGAAGACCGGCATCTTCCCTAGCAAGCCGGAGCGCGTAACGCCCTGCGACCCACAGCGACGTGTCCCATTTTTCCTCATTTCCGCCGGCACTCCCCGTCCCGGCGATCTTTTTCATCGTTTCAAATCCCATTCTCGTAAAGCAGACGAGCGATACCTTCATCATCTTCCATCCTCTCCGGATCAAGTCTCACTTGCATTCAGCCAAACTCTTTCTTCCTCATTATAAAAGAAAACTGCCGGTTGTTCAACGGCAGTTTTCCTGTTACTTTTTGCGGGTAGGAATTTTCGGTCCGAAAATTTTCCTTTTTCTCCTCATCAGATGTGTTCTTCCCCCGCAGACAGCTCTCTTTTCTTTTTTGTCATAAGACCGCCGATCCGTCCGCTCTCCTTTGCAGTGAGTGACCTCCACCCGCCGGCTACAACCTTGTCGGCAAGTCCCAGTTCCTTCGCGATCTCAAATTTCATCCGATCCTCCGGCTTTATATGCTCCGGATCGATCGGTTCCCTTTTCTTTTTAGACAATGGTCCACACTCCTTCCGTAAAGGAAGTATGCCCGGATCCTGTCTTTTTATTCCCTTAGTTTCCGCTCTGGAAGATCACGATCTTCTCTGTCTTTGCGGCATCATCTGCAGATGTCCAGACGAGGATATCGGTTCCCTCTGTGAGATCTTCCTCGGAAACGATATTTTTAGTCAGATACGGAAGAAGTCTTGTCTCAGCCGTGATCGTGTATTCGCTGCCATCCACGGTTGTTAAAACGAACTCTCCGTCTGCACTTCCCTGATCAAGGCTCTCTACCTGGGTATATTTCGGGAACGCCGCGTCCTCCGGAACATCCGTGATGATCATGATCCCGTTCGCAATCGGCGGCAGACTCATTGTCATCGCCGATCCCACATAAACGTTCACTGCTTTTCCTTCCGTCAGAGTATCTGCTTCAACCGGGTAACCGTTGACGCCGTCGAGGATCTTTGTATCATCAGAGATCGTGATGATCACTTCCTCGGTAGAATCCCCGACCTGGCGGTTCATCGTAAGCTCACCGTTTTCCATGGAAACAACGGTGCCGACAAACGGAGCGTATTCACTCTCTGCCTCCGCTCCTGTGCCCTCCGGGTTTTCGCCGCCTGGAAGCATTGTCGCCTCATTTTCTGTCGTTGCGGAAGTTTCCGTTCCTGCCGGAGTCTCAACGACAACAGCTTTTGTCTCTTCCTTTGTCTGTCCGTCCGCCTTTGCACATCCGGTAATTCCCATAGATGCCATCATCATCGCTGCACATGCCAGCGCAGTCATTTTTTTCATATTCTTCATAATATCAGTTCCTCCTCAAATTTTCCAGATTTCAAAAAAGTTGTCGCAGCTGTTTTCTTTTTTGTAGGCATATCTTAGCATATAATTCTTGAAAATACACTAGGATTTCATTTACAAATCCCTTACGCATTTTTGTAGAAAGGATCCGGATTGCGGCATTTCTGCGGCAATCCGGGCACTTTGGAGTGCGCACCCCGGGCAGGCAATGCCCTTTTGCTTAACAGGGAGTTCCGTTGAAATTTCCCGTTAAGCAAAAAAGGGACATCACAACTGTGCTGTCCCAAAAAATTCATTTCCGATCAAAGACTTCCGGATTACTCCTCAGTCTGCTCCTGTGCGTTGTCAGCCTCAAGAGCCTTCATGCTTAAGCTGATCTTTCTGTCTGCCTCGTTGAAGTCAACGATCTTTGCAGTGATCTCCTGACCGATGGAAAGTACATCAGCCGGTTTTGCAACGTGCTCTCTGGAGATCTGGGATACATGAAGCAGAGCGTCTACGCCCGGCTCAAGCTCAACAAATGCACCAAAGTCAGTCATACGAGCTACTTTACCCGTAACTACGTTGCCTACTGCGTACTTCTCAGCAGCGTTTGCCCACGGATTTGTCTCCGGGAACTTCATGGAAAGGGCAATCTTCTCACCGTTGATATCTTTGATGAGAGCTGTTACCTTATCGCCAACCTTGAATACCTTCTTCGGGTTCTCGATTCTGCCCCAGGACATCTCGGAGATGTGGAGTAAACCGTCAGCGCCGCCGAGATCGATGAATGCACCGAAATCAGTTACGTTCTTAACAGTTCCTTCTACCTTGTCGCCTACAGCGATCTTCTCGAAGAGAGCTTTCTGCATCTCAGCCTTCTTAGCAACGATAAGCTGCTTGCGGTCACCGATGACTCTTCTTCTTCTCGGATTGAATTCTGTGATCACGAATTCGATCTCTTTATCAGCATATTTGGATAAATCTTTCTCATATACGTCGGATACAAGGCTTGCCGGGATGAAGATTCTTGCTTCGTCCACGATTACGCTTAAACCGCCGTCAAGAACCTGGGAAACCTTTGCAGTAAGAACTTCATGGTTCTCGAATGCTTCCTCAAGTCTCTTATTTCCTCTGTCTGCAGCCAGTCTCTTGTAAGAAAGAGCAACCTGACCTTCACCGTCGTTCACCTTTACGACTTTGGCTTCCATCTCGTCACCAACATGTACAAGATTTCTTAAGTCTACATTGGACTCGTTTGTGTATTCACTGCGGGTAATGATGCCATCAGACTTGTAACCAATATTTAAAACGATTTCGTCTTCTTTTACGTCAATGACCTTACCGGTGACAACCTCTCCTGTACGTATTGTTTTTAATGATTCTTCTAACATTTGTTCAAAACTTAATTCTGACATTTAGTATGAACCTCCTCGATAATATTGTTTGGGGTTGACGCCCCGGCCGTAATACCTACACTGCGCACAGAACTAATACATTCAGGATTAAAGTCGCCCAGAGTCTGGATGTAATAGGTGTTTTTACATTCCTTCCGGCAGATATCGTATAGCTTCTGGGTATTCGAGCTGTGTTTCCCGCCGATAACCAGCATCACGTCCACCTGCGAGGCTATCCTCATCGCTTCCACTTGTCTTTCCTGTGTTGCATTGCAAATCGTATTTAAAACAGTTATATCATACCGCGTTTTAGAAATTTTTTCAACTAGATCTTGAAATTTCTTGTAATTAAATGTCGTCTGGGATACGATACAAAGCTTTTCGTCCTCCGGTAATTCCAGTCTGCGGAAATCATCCATGTTTTCGATGACTTTTGTCCTCTCATCACCCCAGCCCTTGATGCCCTGCACTTCCGGATGGTCCTCACTGCCGACGATCAGGACTCTTCTTCCCTCTGCAGTCTGTTTTTCCACGATCCGGTGGATCTTTTTTACATACGGACATGTGGCATCGACGATCTCCACTCCGTTTTCTTTCAAAATGTCATAGACATCTTTTCCGACGCCGTGGGAACGGATCACAACAACGGCATCGCGGATCGTCTTCAGCTCTTCCAGAGTGTCGATGACCTCCACTCCTTTTTCCTGAAGATCCCCCACGACCTGTTCATTGTGGATGATCGGACCGTAGGTGTAGATCGGTTTTTCCGTCTTTCCGATCTGCTCATATACTTTTTCCACAGCACGCTTCACGCCAAAGCAGAAGCCCGCTGTCTTTGCCACTGTTACTTCCATGTCACGCACCCTGCTTTTTCTCGATCATCGCAACGATCGCGTCCACAACTTCCTTCAGAGTCATGTCGGAGCTGTCAAGAAGCACCGCATCCTCCGCCTGCTTTAACGGAGAATTCTCCCGGTGCATATCCCGGTAGTCCCGGTCGATGATGTCCTTCTCGATCTCGTCGAGATCACAGTCAGTGCCTTTCTCTTTGAGCTCATTGTAGCGGCGTTTTGCACGGACTGCGGAGCTTGCAGTCAGATACACCTTCACGTCGGCATCCGGAAGGACGCAGGTTCCGATATCGCGGCCGCCTGTCTCGCCAGCTCCTTCTGGAGTTCTACAAGCTTCTCCCGGACCTTTTTATAGACAGAAGTCGCAGATGCCATATTTCCGACCTCCTCGGTGCGGATCAGACCGGACACATTCTCACCGTTTAAGATCACCTGCTGCGCACCGTTCTCATAGCGGATCGTGATCTCCACCTGACCCAACGCGGCGTTGATCGCACTCTCGTCCGTTTTGTCGATACCTTTTCGAAGAAAATAGAGTGCCATGGCCCGGTACATCGCTCCGGTGTCCACATAGATAAAGTTTTTCAGTGCCGCGACAGATTTTGCCACGGTACTCTTTCCGGCCCCTGCCGGGCCGTCGATCGCTACATTAAAAGACATGTCATTCTCCCCTTAGTTTATTTCAAGTTTTTTTATTTATTCGTGACTGTTCATTTATTCCGCACTTCTTCCGGCCAGCATTCCCGTCGACCAGGCGATCTGCAGGTTGAATCCGCCGGTGACGCCGTCCAGGTCAAGGACCTCTCCGGCGAAGTAGAGACCTTTTAACTTCTTCGACTCCATCGTGGACGGATTTACTTCCTTCACATTCACGCCGCCCTGGGTCACGATCGCCTCATTATATCCGCGAAGTCCTGTGAGCGTTACCGTGAATGCCTTCGTGAGGTCAACCAGGCGCTTCCGCTCCTCAGCCGTCACCTCATTGACCTGTTTTTCCGGATCGATCCCGCTTCTTTTGATCATCACAGGGATCAGTTTTGCCGGGAAGAGATGGTTCAGCGCGTTCTTGAACTGCTTATTCTTCGCCTCGTCGAAATCCCGCAGGATCCTGGCGTCCAGCTGCTCTTTCGAGAGCGCCGGTTTCAGGTCGATATCCATCTTAAGAGGCGTTTTTCTGATGATCTTCGCAGCATAGCTGCTGGCGCTTAAAACGACCGGTCCGCTGACGCCAAAATGGGTAAACAGCATTTCCCCGAATTCTTTCCAGAGAACCTTCTTTCCGTTCCAGACCGTCACCTCTATATTTCTCAGGGAAAGTCCCTGAAGCTCTTTCACATCGTCCTCCGCACACACGAACGGGACAAGCGCCGGTGACAGCGGTGTCACCGTATGGCCTGCCTCCTTTGCAAACCGGTATCCGTCCCCGGTAGACCCTGTAGACGGGTAGGAAAGTCCGCCTGTGGCGATCACCACCGCGTCGGCCTCTACGGTCTTTCCTGATTTTTCCAAGATGATCCCGGCTGCCTTTTCCTCGCGGATCACGATATCCTTTACCGGCTCATTCAGAAAGATCTTTACGCCGAGGGATCTCATCTTCCGCTCCAGAGCCCCTGTCACATCGGATGCATGATCCGATACCGGGAACATCCTTGCGCCGCGCTCTTCCTTTACCGGACAGCCATTTGCCTCCACGAGATCCACGATATCGAAATTCGTGAACCCGTAGATCGCACTGTAGAGGAATTTTCCGTTGGAGACCATGTGTCTGAACAGGTCCTCCGTATCGCAGCCGTTTGTCAGGTTGCATCTTCCTTTTCCTGTAATATAGATCTTTTTTCCAAGCTTTTCATTTTTTTCATAGACGGAGACGTCATGTCCGCACTCCGCGGCGCCGATGGCAGCAGCCATTCCCGCTGCCCCGCCGCCGATAATCACAACTTTACTCATTTCTTCTTATCTTTTTCCACTTCTTTTATCTTTTTCTCCATGGCGTCCGCCACAGTCTCGAGGACCTTGATCCTCGCATACCATTTGGAATTTCCTTCCACGACAATCCAGGGTGCGTCCTTCGTGGAGGTCTTTTCCAGCATTTCATTCACTGCAAGGACATAGGAATCCCACTTCTCCCGGTTTCTCCAGTCCTCGTCCGTGATCTTCCACTGTTTCTCCGGATTTTTCATCCTGTCATTGAAGCGCCGTTCCTGCTCATCTTTGTCGATCTGGATCCAGAATTTCAGGACAAGTGCTCCGGAATTGACGAAATGCGTTTCCATCTCGTTGATCTCCCGGTAGGCATGATGCCAGTCTGCCTCGGAGCAGAATCCCTCGATCCTCTCCACCATGACTCTTCCGTACCAGGTCCGGTCGAAGATCGCGATATGTCCGGCCTTCGGCACATTGTTCCAGAATCTCCAGAGATAGTGGTGGGATTTTTCCAGGTCATTCGGGGATGCCGTCGGGCAGACCTTGTAACCTCTCGGGTCGAGGTGGCTTGTCAGACGCTTGATCGCGCCGCCTTTTCCAGCCGCATCCCATCCCTCGAATCCCAGTATCACCGGGATCCGCAGACGATAGAGTTCCCCGTGGAGCGTCTCCAGGCGTTTCTGGAGCTTTGCCAGTTTTTTCCGGTACTCTGCCTCCTTGAGGCTCTTCGTAAGATCCGCTTTCGCAAGAATCCCTTTTTCATACCGGTCCGGCGGGAGCGGAGCTTCAAAAAGTTCCGGCTCTTTTCCTGCCCGTTTTTTCTCAAGCGCCTTTTCCAGAACATCCGCCACCGTCTTTATCACTGTAAGGGCCGTTTCCGTCTTATCCTTCGCATCGATCACATACCAGGGTGCGTAAGGCATATCGGTCCGGCGGATCATCTCGTCGCTGATCTTTTTGTATTTTCCGTAGTGGGCGTTCCTCTCACGCTCTTTTTCTGTCACGCGCCATGCGGTATCCTTTGATCCCAGGAGTTTTTCAAACCGTTTTGCCTGTTCTTTTTCCGATATTTCGAGGAACAGCTTCACGATGACTGTTCCGCCGTCCACGAGACAGCGTTCAAATGCAAGAATATCCTCAAACGCTGCATCCACCTGTTTCTCCTTCAGGATCCCCTCAAAGCGGTCCGCCTGGACTCCCCGGTACCAGCTCGTGTCATAGATCGCGATCCGCCCCGCTGCCGGGGCATGGACCGCAAACCTCCAGAGGAACGGGCGGAGTGCCTCCTCCTCGGTATCCTTGTCTCCGGTGTAAACGTCAAATCCTCTCGGATCAAGCGCCTGCATGAGACGCCCGATCTGAACGCCCTTTCCGGCGCCATCATACCCGTCAAACAGGATATAGACCGGGATCTTTTTCTCCTTACATTCCCGCTGCAGGTTTCCAAGTCTTTCCATCTCTTTTTTCAGGACTTCTTTTTTCTGCTTTTTTTCATCTTTCATCGGCTGATTCCTCCACTCTATGGTCCGATCAGACATTCTTAACCATTTTTGTTTCCCATGCCTATTTGCAGTTTTTCCGCCCTAGCACGATCTGTCATCAGTTTCTTCCAATTTCCGTCCGGGTATGCTTTTTACTGATTCATCCGCGCGTGCTCTCCCGCAAGCTCTTCATACAATTTCAGCGCATTCCAGTTCTGGTTCGTCGGTGTGAGCACTGCTTTGTAGTCGATCCGTCCGGCTCCTTCCTTTCTGAGCGCCAGGATCACCCGGTCCACCTGTCCGGACGTAAGACCTGCCATCACCATCATCTCTTTTTCAAAGTCCTCTCCGTCGTAGATCTCGCCGCAGGAAGTGATCTCCTTCACTCCTGCGAGATATCCCACCGGTTCCAGATACTCTTCCTTCTTCACTGCGCGAAGCTTCATTCCAAGTGGAAACAGCGCTTTTTTGATCTTTAACAGTCTCTCGCCCTCCGGCAGATGGTATAAAAGGATCGTAGGTTTCATATATTTTTCTGATTCCTTCCTGTTTTCATGTATTTCATTATATCAATTCCCGTGCAGCTTTGCAACGGCACAGAAAGATCCATGATTTTTTGTTGATTTTTCCCTGGATTCTGATATAATGAATTTACTTCCGGGGTATGGCGTAGCTTGGT
>ERZ780203.2018-NODE-2018-length-12281-cov-35.622280_pt1 | contig 12281 bp, 10 predicted proteins | sample MGYA00511168_ERZ780203 | MGnify/ENA primary metagenome ERZ780203 (study PRJEB29588, sample SAMEA2156577) | human gut metagenome | biome: human gut; feature: human-associated habitat; material: faeces | place: Denmark | collected 2008/2010 ...
CATTTTTTTCATCTCACATACGAAACACTCACGTGTTTATTACATCTCAACATTTTATTTTATACCATTTCTTCATTTTATAGATACTCATTTTAGCTAACAATTCTTATGCCATACCTATATTTATGTCTATTTTCCTTTTCCAGTTATATCATCCACTTGATTTATTTTAGCTAAATAAAAATTTTGTAACCTCAATGCCTCATTTGAAGAGTCGAATCCGTTTTTTATTACTTCTGCAACATAACTTCTACGCTTATGTATATGACCATTAACCACCTTTACTATTTTATTAGCCCATATATTGGGAGTTTCTTCTAACCCAATGTAATATGCAAGTTCTGATGCCGTTGTCTCCTCAGTTATATTCTTTGAAAAAAAGATAGGAAGTCCTGAACATTGCGCCTCTATTCCAACAACAGGCATTCCCTCGTATAAACTAGGCAACAAGAAAGCGTCAAAAGCATTATAAAATTGCTTTATATCATCTCTACGTCCTAAATCGACAACTTTGTTCGTAACTCCATAACGCTCAATTCTATCATGCATCTCATCCACTAGTTCTCCAAAGCCAATCATTACAAGAATTGCATTTTCTTGTTGCTTTACAATCTCATTAAAAATATCTATTAGAAAAAGCGGATTCTTCTGTGGAACATATCTACCAATAAAACCATATACTATTTTATTTTCCCATCCAAACTCTTTTCGGGTATCTTCCCTAAGCTTCGCATTAAAAGAATTGGCATTTGCATCAATCACTGTTTTAAAAATATTCACCTTACCTCTATCATAAGTTTTTTTGCCAAACTGCCAAATACCACAATCAATTGAATTAGCCATATAACAATTTGTGAACCAATGGGAAAAAGCTCGTAAGATATATTTAATCAGCGTTTTCTTTTCATTTTTATCTCCTTTAGATATACTTTCGGATATCCTCACTTTAACTCCGGCAATACAACCTAAAAACATAGGAAAAATATTGAGAGTATTATCAAAAGCATGCATCACTTCATACTGATTCTCCTTAAGTATTTTGTATGTTTCCTTTAGATGGGGAATAATATCCTTGTAAGGTGCTACTTTATACACTCGTCCACCCAAAAACCTAATTTCCTCCTCGGGGATACCATTAGAATCAGAGTCACAAATAAAGTCAAATTGGACTTTTGTACGATCAATATGACGATAATACTCCATAATCAAATTACGTTTACCACCAGAGTGTAATACGCCAGCTATTACAGCAATTCTTTGCATACTATCATTTCCTTATAGATTCGTTATAAAATGAAGAAATACCATCCAACATTGGTGTCAAAATCACATCTACGGTCCGCTTCATTTTCTCTACATCTAAAACCATATTAGAAACATCGACAGGGCGTGCATTTTTATATTCAATCTTAAAATCCACTTTTGAAATTATTTTCAAGAAAGCAAGCACATCATTTACAGAGTACCCTCTACCACTTCCTAAATTAATTGTCTCATTACAAATATCCTTATTTATCAATTGGTAAAAAACGCTAGCGAGATCTTCTATATAAATGTAGTCACGAATAGCAGAACCATCTCCCCATACTTCCACCGATTTATTCTCTATAATCTTACCAATAGCCACTGCCACCAATCCTTGTTTCCCATACAAATTTTGTCCATGTCCATAAGGATTAGATGGTCTAATAATGAGATATTTTAGATTTTGAGTTCTATTTTTAAAAAGAATACTGTTTTCCATCATTTGTTTCGACCAACCATAATAGGATATAGGCTCCATATTATCAGTTTCTACAAATGGTTGAAGAGTTGTCCTGTTACCATAAATTGTCCCTCCTGAAGAAAAATAAACAAACTTAATTTTTTCATTAGCACAAAACTCCATCAACTCAATTGAGGGAAATATCACATTCTTAAATTCATTGATATAATCATCATAGTTACTTCCTGGAATCAATGTCGATACTAGATGCACTACAACTTCTATTTTATTGGCTAAAAGAATATCCTTCACTTCATTTATATTACTCAAAGAATTTCTAAAAACAGTTAGGTTATAACCGTTTAGTCTTGATATATTGGCAAACTCAGGTTCTAGAATGAAAACTAAATATTTTTTATCAGAAACAAAACGCTTCACCAAGCTAGAACCTATAAAACCGGCTCCACCAATAAATAATATATTCATAAAACTTTATTTTTAACGATAACTATCATTCTTATGTTCTTGATTTTCCATAATTGGACATCAAATCAATAAAAAACAGCCCACCCAATGACAGTAAACAAGCAATTCTAGTCTTTCTTCTAGCACAACTATCCAATAAAATTCTGATGCGGTATCTTTTTATTATATCCAAAAGATTCGTGCGCATTTCTATTTGCTCTTTAGGTATTTCCAATAAGATGTGAAAAGCAAAGCTTACAATTCTGCAATCCACACTTTTCTGTATTGCAGGAAGCATCTTTTTCTTATTTTCTTCCAATTGACGAATAATCTTTATACAGCATTCATACTTTTGTAGCTTAAAAGGTGCTCCCTCAATACTATCTTTTCTCAATAAATAATAGTAATTCTCATAACTACTAAATGCAATCTTATTACAAAGCATCATCAATTTATAAGTAGTTGGTAAATCTTCATAAAGCCATCCTGTAGGATAACGAATATCACTTTTAAAAAGAGAGCAATGATACATTTTTGCCCATGCAGCATTATCAAAGTCTTTCTGATAAAATAGACTGATAAGAGCATTATTGGTATCAAAAAACTTGGTTATTTTAGTTTGCCTTATATGTACCGGTTTCGTTCCTTCAAAAAATGGAATGCACCGAGTGATAGACATTTGAGCATCATTTTCCAGAATTAGTTTATATAGAGACTCTACATAATCATTAGCAACATAATCATCACTATCAACAAATGTGATATATTCCCCCTTTGCAACATCTATTGCAACATTTCGAGCATCGCTTAAACCACCATTTTTTTTATGAATGACCTTAATGCGCGCATCTTGTTTTGCATATTCGTCACAAATTAATCCACATCGGTCAGGACTTCCATCATCCACTAAAAAAATCTCAAGATTCCCATAGGTCTGATTTATGATACTATTTATACACTTAGCAAGATATGCTTCTACATTATAAATAGGAACAATTATTGATATTAAAGGCTTCATATTAGACTTATGTAATAATCATCCAGTTATCCATTATAATCTCAGGAGGGTTGTCTACGTTCGACCATTTCGGAGGACATAAAACAGTTGGCACATTACAATTAAGTATTGCCGCCCAGTAACTAAAAGTACTATTAGCCAATATCATAGATTTGCAGTTAGACATTAAATACATATCGATAAAACTATCATCACCTGTATTCCAATCAACAACAATCATGTTTGCTAATTTATAATGCTCCTTTACATAAACAGGATCATTAGAAAAAAATACAAATAATGGATTTTCAGTTGACTGGCATACTGTCTGTATTGCCTTTTGATAATAACTATCGGTACAAATATTACCAAATAATTGAGCTTCTTTTTGCCACAAATAGTCACCTCTTCTTATATGAATAGATACAGAATTCTCCGACTTCAATCGCTTTAGAAGTTCTAGATTCATCCCTGTTAGTTCTAACGCTTTAAATTGCAATGAAAAATTATTTCCAAGAAATTTTTTATCTTGCATATATCCGTCATGAAATAATGCATTTTCATGACGATTAGAATCATCATTGATAAACCATAACAGAAGCCCCAATCGCCTTAATATTTTATTTAGGTAGAATAAAACACTACCCAATAAGTCTGTTAATAAAGATACAGGCGGCATCTGTACTTTGAATCTTTTGTTAAGTTCAAAGCCATTATGCCGTTTTAATGCTGCCTTAGGATAATAAGCAAAAAATTTCTCATCATTATATTTACTCCTAAGATAACAATAGTATGCATACTCAAATATCTGATTACCTAATCCTCCTTGGAATACTATAATTTTCATTTCTTTAGTTTGATAACTTTTTTATAAACCTAGCTGGATTGCCTCCCCAAACTTCATCAGGTGGAATAGACTTAACAACTACAGATCCTGCCGCCACAATTGAACGAGCGCCAATTGTAACTCCCTTAGAGATGATACAGTGTGCTCCAATAAAAACATCATCTTCTATAACAATAGGAGCATGATCAATATTTAACTTCGACCAATCTTTGTATACTCGTTCCTCTCTTCTTTCCAAATAATTGATACAATGGTCATTACTATCATTTATTTTTGTACTAGCACCAATAACAACATTATTTCCTATTTGAACAGAAAGATGTACACTTATATAAATACTAGAAAATCCGCAATTATCACCAATGATTAATTTAGAATCTTTTCTTACTAATATATAGGAGCGTTCTGATGGCGATAAGGCATTGATATTGTACCCCCCTGTAATAATTAAACCTTTGCCCAATATAACTCTTGATGGCTTTTTAATACTAAATGACACATCTCCGCAGAATCTTGCTTTACTACCCACTTGCACTCCTATACACTTTAGCTTTAACAAATTGCAATATGTTGTAAATGCATTAAAAATCTTCTGTACTTTCATTTTCTACCGTAGTTATCATATACCTTCAGCAAGTACCCACATAGAACATTTTTTAGTGCATATTTCCAAAAAGCTGATACATTAACTTTTATGTTAACGTCTGTTTGGATTATTGTATCACCTATACATTTATAAGGATACAACTTATTAAATGTTTCCATATCAGCAAGATTCCATTTGGGTATCTTCTTTTTATTAACAGGCAAATGAACCAAATGAGCTGCATAACATTCCTTCAAAGGAATAGTCTTCCATCCATTTTCATTTAATCGCATTGTAATATCACCATCTCCACAATAAAAATAATAATTCACCTCATCCAACCAATTTACATCTTCCAAAGCTGGCTTGTAATAAAATCCATGATTGATATTAACATATCCTTTGGGAATGGTAATCACTCGATAGTAATCATGCCGTGGATATTCTCTAAAGTAAAAAGCACCACCACCAATTTTTTCACCACTCTCAATTCTTCTCTTTATTTCGTCATACCCTTTTTGGAGACAATTGGGTGCAAGTATTAGGTCGTCCGAGACCATTACAATATAGTCTGAATGAGAATACTTAAAGCCAATATTCATAAATTCACCCCATGAATGTGCCTTGCATTTTATTCCCTTATCATTGATTGTTGTGTAGTTCGGTTGAACAATAGTAAAGACGTCAGTTTGTTTAGCCAACCAATCACAAGTGCCATCGTTTGATCCACCATCCACAACTATTATTTCAATATTTCCATTAAATCCATTCGTTCTGATACTGTTTATTGTAGCTTTGAGTAAATTTTTTCTATTTTTCGACCCCATGACTACTGATAGATCGTACATTTTATTCATAAATAATTTATATTTTTGAGTTTGATAATAATCTATATTGCCTTTGATAGCATATAAATATGCAATACAGAAATAGAAAATATCGGATAGACAAAGACATATTAGAAGACGCAGTATTAAAATAGAAAATAAATACGAGAGAATAAATAGCCATATATTTCACAGTCTTACTCTGAGAAGAAAAAAAGCCACATACCAGAGGAGTTATTACAAACAGAGCATAAAGCACTACATATACTAATCCTCCTCGCATAACCATATCTAAATATCCTGTCTCAATGCCTGCTCTATCTTCTGGAATTGCACTCTCAATGATGCTATTATAAGTACCTAATATACCTCTTCCAAACATCAGATCTCCACTTTCCGTGAAATCTTTAATCAATTCCAACTCTGTGAACGAACGAGTATCATCTGTTAGACGGCTAAAAAGCATAGGAAATAAAGCTTCACCATAACTAATAAAAATATAGAGAAGTAATAGTACTAAAATCCCTATCTTAAACAGATTAATAATACGTTTCGATACGCTTTGGTTAGATAAAGAAATAAAGAGCCACATCATATAAGTGACTATATATAAAAGAATAACACCACGGCGAGCAAAAATTCCGGCACAGATAACAGATATAAGGGCACTGATATGAATACACTTTCTCTGTTTATAAGTGAACTTATACGAAAAAATAATCAAGAAAATCAATCCACCACCTATATAAGCGTGCAATGCTTCAAATCGAGTCTGAGCCACCATTGTATCACCCGTTCTGAAAACCCAAATTAAATAAGGAATAAACAATAGTATCCCACATAAATAAACCTTATTCCATTGATATAAAAAACTGAAAATATAATTCAAATATCGAGGGTGTGAAAACTGAAAAGAGAGTATAATCATTAAAAAACATAACAGGCCTTGATTACGCGTGAGAATTCGGACAATATTATAGGAAGAAGCAAATCCACCATTTAAAATAATAAAGATGCTCCATAGCACTAATAAAATATAGAGAAATAATCCTACTACTCCAAGCGTTTTAATTCTAGGTATTTTTAAGAATGTCAATAGATACAAGCAAACGAGTATTTCAAGGACTTGCGCCAAACGCCCCGGCAATACGTTGAGAAAAGCGAGTGTCAAAAAGACATTATAGAACATAAGTGCAGTCATAAATCGTTTCAAAGACTGCGTTGATATAGTAGAATCTATCACTGGTCTAAGTTTATTTTCCCAACAAAATGAATGAGGTCCATTTAGAACGCAAGAATAGTTTGACTAGTACGATACAACATATTAATACTGCTAATGATATAGCCGGAGCTAGCAAAAAATTGAAATAGTAAAAGCTAGATGCATCAAATGTTATCACAGATTTAATTATTCTTTCAAGCAAAACAGTCTGTATGACATATATACCCAAAGTATATTGTCCCAACACAGATAGTCTATTTAATAATTTAACATTGGGCAGTTTTGCAAAAATCAGCAATATGAACGACAATATCATTACTGCTCCAGAAATCCCCACACATATTCGATAAAATTCTTTCAACAAACCTTCCAACATCGGTCTCGCTACAGTAGGATCATTCAAAGCCATTAGGAATTTAAAGAAATTAAAAAAAGTATATTTTGCATAATCATAGTCCCACCATTGGAGAAGTACGATGTAAGTAATGGAGGTAAAGAATAATACAGCCGTCAAATGATTCAATAAATAATATTTGTATTTTGCGAAACCTAATCCGACAAAAAAGCATGGCAACATACATGATAGTCCATAAATTGATGTAGCATGAGCTGCTATAAATACAAAAAGAATAGCAAGTAACTTGTTGAAATTCCAAATTTTTTTACTTATAAACAATACTACATAACAAAGAAACAAACATTTTAGAAACCAGATTTCAAATACAAACGTTTTGAATCCTTCTTCCCAGTTATTTAAATGGTTGAATACAATGTCGGTTAGTATAATAAGCCCCCCCCAACTAATGCAAGGAATGATTAACTGCCTAAATTTACTGACTATGAGTTTTTTTAAAGTCTCTCCTTCTATATTTACAGCAAAATATCCAGAAATAATCATAAATAGACTCATGTGAAAAGAATATATATAAAGGAAAACAGGTTTACCTTCACCACTACCCACCTCTGGAATTAAAGATTGTATACAATGCCCCCATAAGACTAAATAGATAGCAACTAATTTTACAAAATCTAATGAATAAATTCGTTTAGTTCCCATATTTCTGGATATATTGCTTAAACTCTTCTTTAAACTTTTTCAAATTATAGGTATTCTGAGCGAACTTTACACATTTCAGACTAAGATTCTCTACTTCTTCATCAGAAAGCTTTTGCACCTTATCTATTGCCAGTTGAATTGACTCCTCGTCCAACCCAGCCAACAGATAACCCATTTCGTCTATTTCGTCAAAAGCAGCCCATCGGGAAACGATAGGGATAATGCCATAATACATGCTTGTAATAACAGAACCTGGCATACCTTCCGTACATGATGGATATATTAAAAAATTACAAGCAGAAACAATGCACATAAACTCTTCTGACGCCACATTCATAAAACCATGGAATATAACATTAGAAGGAAACGAATGGTGATATGCCTTTATAAATTCTTCTTCAATAGAACCGACAATGTGAATTGTTAGCTCCGGATGTTCTTTAAAATAATCAACCACAAGATCGAGACCTTTCAAAATACACCCTCCACCACCTAACCACATATAATCTTTACGATTACTGTAATTTCTAACCAATTCAGTGCATTCTGGACTGAGAACACATGACTGATGAATGGTTACAATCTTATCACGATACTGCTTTGGGTACGTCTCTACAGTGTATTTAGATCCGATTTGGAGTATGGCATCCGCTACTTCAAGATTATCATATTCCACAACAAGTCTATTATATGGATATTTATAGTGATGTTTTTGTGAGAATCCATCCGTTCGGTTTATAATCATTGAATTTTGATGCCCTGAATAAGCACCAGTTGCATAATATATTTTCGTAGCCTCCGGATATTTACGATATGCCTCCACAAATCCCGGCTCAATGCCAAACAATATTTTAAAATTTCGATTAGGCAACTTAGGGTGATTGGAATCAGATAGAAACACGTTATAGCCCAATTCATTAAAGACATTGACTATTTCAATGGTTTCCTGACGAGATTGGTGACCGCGCATATAAGTTTCATTGTCTCTTTTATAAAATACATCTGAAATATAAGAAACATAAACCCAAGGTGCTTCTTTTGATATTAGAGATGTGTATTTTTTATCCACTCCCCAAAACTTATCATAACAACGCCTCAATAAATATCCTAATTTCATTTTCTCAATATTTTAAGATGAATCATACCCACTAAGTATTTCTTTTCATCAATGTTCATACCAACACAAAAAATAATAGCCCCCATTGTACACACACTCAATACACAATACAGTAAAAAGACAACGAACGTATTATTTTGCAAAAATGATATGCCATAAACAAAGACAACACATAAAACAGTGACCAATATTATAGGTCTAAAGATATTTATATAGACTTTAGCCATAGCCAAATTCACAGTTCTGGCCCCTATATAGATTCTTGTTCCGACAACACAAACAGTACAAATCATATAGATAAGAAAGAGCGTCTCAGGATTACATCCCATCTGCAAAAACAGATAGCATAAAGGTATTGTCAACAATTTGGTCACTCCCACGATAGTTTGGAACTTACGAATCCTCCCTGTAGCACCGACAGCTGTAACAAAAGGATTAGAGATACCATCAATAATACAAGCAACCAATACATAGATCAAAAATACAGAGGTAAACGGAGGAACTTCTACTAACCATAAGTTTAAAATATAATCAGCAGCAAACATAATAGGCAAAGATATCAAAAGCAATATATAAGTAGAAAATTTACTACTAGCATACATCAACTTATACATATATTCTTGATTCTCAGCTGCATATTGTTTTGTTATTTGAGGATTTAAGGCCGTTTGCAAATTACCTCTAAACTGGTCTACAGCTCCCTGCACCTGAACAGCAATGCCTCTGGCAGCATTGACAATTGCAGAGAAAAAGCTATTGATCATCATATTGATGCCCGTCGTTACACAAATATCAGCTATAGTTACAAAAAGTGTCCAACCAGAAAAATTCATCATTTCTCTTAACAGCCTGGGTTCTACTTTATTAGATAATAAATGCTTGGTCTCAGAAAAATGCCTTTTGCAATATATATAATATAAAATCAAAATAATCATATTGCTTACCAAAATAAGACTTGCATAGAAAACAAGCCTATCTATAGGTGAAAAAACAATTAATATGGCTATAGATATTTTTAATACTGATTCAAAAAAAGATAGATATGCAAAGAAACTCATATGTTCATGTGCAATAACATCACTATAATAAGCCATTGTCATTGTCTGAATCATACATGACACCAAAGATATCTGATAAACAATGCACGATGCATCCCATCTTTCGGGAGGTACATTCAGGTAATTGTATATATAGAACAATCCCAACGTTTCACCTATTAATAAAATAGCCAAAACAATAGCGAAACTTATTATAAAAGCTGATTTAAAGATTGCAGAGAGTTGTTCCTTATCTTCCTTACCTATGGCAAAAGCCAAATAGCGGTAGTTAGCAGATGCCATAGCTGTTTGAAGAAAAGAAAAAAGTGCCACAATACTTCCTACAACATTGTATATGCCATAATCTTCTACACCCAGATTTTTCAGAATAATCCTTGTTGTAAATAAAGATACTGTCAAAACAACAAACATCCTCAAATACAAGAAGATGGTATTTTTTGCCAGAGACTTTGTTTGACTTACCATTGTATATACTTAAAGCAATGATTTATATACTTGTGCATACTCTGTTGCTGATTTTTCCCAAGAAAACTGGGTGAGTCTCTCATATCCTTTATCTTTAGTCTTTAGCCGTTCTCCTTCAGTCATGTTAAATATATAATCTAATTTTTCTGAAATATCCGAATGACCATTATGCTCATTAAAATAGAAAGCTGCATCACCTCCTATTTCCGGGAAACAAGTTTTATTTGATAAGAGTACTGGACACCCGCAAGAAAAAGCCTCCAATATTGGAAGTCCAAATCCTTCACTCAAAGAAGGGAAGGCATAACATAAGGCATTTGAATACAATCCACTTAATTCTTCTGTAGAAACGAACTTTGCTTGTACTCTATTTGCAATATGCAACTCTTGAAAGAACTTTATCTCTGATTTTGTAAAGTTACATCCTGTACATACAATCTTAACTTCTTTATTTTTTTGCAGAAAGGGAAGGGCGGATTTAATAAAAAAATAAAAGTTCTTATAACCACCTCTTAATCCTACATATAATATATATGGGCATCCTATACTATCTGGATATTTTTTATTATTTACTGAAACTCCTCCCCAATATATAACTGAAATCCGACCTTCCGAAATATTCCAATTTTGCATGACATCTATTTTAGTACTTAAACTTGGAACGACTATATGACTAGCTAAAGGAACCAAACGTTTCCTTCCTTCTTTTTGATAGTCAAATTTATTAAAGTACAAGGGGAAATTTTCTGCTGTAAGATCATGGACTGTTAAAACAAAAGGTTTACGTATATGCTTCAAAAAATAGGTTGAAAAATAGGTCGGATGAAAAACATCATAATCTTCTTTTTTAATTTTCTCTATACTATGATGAAGGTTTATGCTATCTGATGAATTTATCCATCCCCGTTGTGACAAGATATTATAAATTCTCCTCTTTCCCTTAAAAGATACATTTGGTAGAAAATCTGAAAATTGATAGGATATAGGTGAATGATTATTATCTAAATTATATTCCTTTAAGTAAACATTGTCGCTCTCTTTTATTGCTATGTCATATGCTATATCGCTCGGAAAATGAGATATTATTTCTGCCAATCCTCTAGAAATACCTCCAAATTTTTGAATTTGGAATATTTGATAGTCATATAACACCTTCATACGTACAAATTATTTTTAAAAGTCATACATTTCAAAATCCCATTACACACATATTTAATTCCTCCAGACAATCCTAAAGATACAATAAAACAGATAAGAATGTAACTATACGGATTTGTAAAATATGGTTTTAATGATAATAGCACTATAAAATGTATTAAATAAAATTCATAGGATATATTTCCCAATTTCACTAACAAATTAGAACTGATCAGATTCTTGTTAGCGTAACACACACCAACAATTGTTATTGCACCTAACATCATAAGATAAGCAGTAACACTATTTTGTATGTCTAAAACGTTCTCGATATTTAGCAAAATGAGTCCTATCAGTAATAAAGGAAACTTATATAAACTAAATACCATTTCAATTTTATGAATATCACTCATTAGTTTCATAAAGAATGCTGCAATAGAGAAAAAGCCCAAAGTTAAGATGATTGATACATCAACAACTAGCGACAACAGTAGTAACAAGATAAGGCTCCACCAACTAGTATAATTAAAAATAAAGACTACTATAGGCATCAAAAGAAACATTCTCACCTCAACAGTTAAATACCATGATGGTGGTAAGATCAAATCTGGATTACGAGGTAAAAGAATGGAACCCTGTCTTATTAATTCCTCAATATTTATTTTTTGATGCCAAAAAGAATTGCTCCATTCTGTAAATAGTGCTGGATTATAATTAGTACAGGGAGTATAATTAATCAATAAGTAAACTTCCAATTTTAGGGTAGCCCCTTTTAGACGGGTGCCAGCAGGCACCCGT
>ERZ780203.2026-NODE-2026-length-12250-cov-34.229274_pt1 | contig 12250 bp, 9 predicted proteins | sample MGYA00511168_ERZ780203 | MGnify/ENA primary metagenome ERZ780203 (study PRJEB29588, sample SAMEA2156577) | human gut metagenome | biome: human gut; feature: human-associated habitat; material: faeces | place: Denmark | collected 2008/2010 ...
GCCCAGGCCCCGGCGATCGTGCGGGCCCCGGCTGCCGCGTCGACTTTGTCCGTGTGCGGTTCCCCGCACAGTTGCCCCGTGGCGAGGTCTACCACCGCCGAGCAGACATGGCTGCCGCCGATGTCCACGCCCAGGGCGTAGCGATTATGTGCCGATTGTGCCATGACGGTATATTTTTCGTAGTTATTTGTTCAGCCGGGTGTTGGGCTCCGCGGCGAGGTTCACCCGCAGCGTGCCGCCGCCGACCACTTCGGCGAAGGGAAGCTGTACGCTCTGCAAGGGTTTGCCGTCCAGTTCCAGCGAACCGATATAGTAATTCTCCGGCGTGTTGCCCGTCGTTTCGATCACGAACTCCTTGCCCGTGTAGTAATCGGGGTTGAGGCGGATCGTCACCTTGTCGAACAGGGGGCTGCCGATCTGGAACGTCGGGTCGGGGGCGGTGAGCCCCTTCGCGTCGAAGAGCCCCATCGAGGCCATGACGTACCATGCCCCCAGCTGTCCCTGGTCTTCGTCCTGCCCGTAGCCGTAGCCGTGGATCTCCTCCGTGCCGTAGAATTCGTTGCAGATTGTGCGCATCCATTTCTGCGAGAGCCACGGTTTGCCCGAGAAGTTGAACAGCGCCGAGATGTGGAGGTTCGGTTGGTTGCCGTGGTTGTAATAGGCATGGACTCCCGCAAAGGCATTGATCGTTTTGCCGCCGCCGAAGACGCTCTCGCGCGAGATGAGGAACGTGCTGTCGAGGCGGTTGTTGAACTCCTCGCGGCCGACCATCTCGACCAGCCGGTCGATGTCGTGGGGCACGTAGTAGGTGTACTGCACGGCATTGCCCTCCTGGAATCCGGCCCATGCCGCATAGGGGTCGAAGTCGGCGATGAATTCACCGCTGCCATCCCGCGGCCGGATGTACTTGGTTTCGGGGTCGAAAAGCAGCTCCCACCCGCCCGAGAGCTTCTTGAGCTGCTCGTAATCGGCCTCATGGCCCAACTGGCGGGCCATCTGCGCGACGGCATAGGCGCTGAACGAGTATTCGAGCGTATGCGATGCCGCGAATCCCGAGCCGTCGGGCGTGGTCTGCATGCCCAATTCGGGCAGGTAGGGCGAATAGCCCTGACTGACGAATTTCCCCACGTCCAGTTTGCCCGCGCCGGCCGGGCGGCCTTCGCTGCCCAGCTCGTTCTTGCGGGCGGCCTGGTAGCCCAGCGCCACGTCGAAGTTGCGGATGCCGCAGTTGTAGGCCGCGGCAATGGCGAGCCCCGTGAAGTTGGTGCCTACGCCCGAGACGTACTTGCTGCATGCGATGCCGTCGCCGAGCCATCCGGCGTCCTTGTAGACCAGCAGCTGGCTCGCCACCCAGTCGGCATAGTATTCGGGATAGGCGATGCTCCACAGCTGCGTGAGGTTCCAGTAGGCGCCCCAGATCGCATCGGTATTGTAATAGTCGTGCACCGGCCTGCCCGCACCGTCGAGGGCAATTTGTCCGACCGTGCCGTCGTTGGCCGGATAGGCCCCGTTCACGTCGTTGGCCAGGCCGCGTCCCAGCAGGGCGTGGAACAGCCCCGTGTAGAACTTCACGCGGTCATCGTGCAGGCCGCCCTCGACGCGAAGCCGGCCCAGCGCCTCTTCCCACGTGTCGTTCGCCTCGCGGCGCACCCGGTCGAAATCTTTCCGGGCGGCCTCCTTTTCGAGGTTCAGCCGCGCGTTCTCCACCGACGTGTACGACAGGCCGATCTTCAGCCCCACCTGCTGACGCTCGCGGGTGTCGAAACGCAGGTAGAGCCCTGCTCCGGCGCCTGTGCGGCTGCGCTCCCCCGCGAAGGTTTGCTCGCCGCTGAACGCGCCCCAGGCCGCAGGCTCGGCGTCGAGTACGGCGCTGAAATACATTGTCACCGTGGCGCCTTTCTGGTAAATGTCGACATAGGCGGGCTCGGTCACCACCCAGCCCTCGATACGTCCGTCGTCGGTGTAGGTCACCGACGCGTCGCGCACCGGGCCGCTTTCGCCCATGCGCGTCCCGATGTTGAAGATCAGGTTCGCCTCCTCCGTCGCCGGGAAGGTATAGCGGTGGAACCCGACCCGTTCGGTGGCCGTCAGCTCGGCCTTGACGCCGTAATCCTTCAGCAGCACGGAGTAGTAGCCGGGGCGCGCCACCTCGTCCTTCTTGTCGAAGCGCGAACGGTAGCCCGCGTCGGGGTTGTCGAGCGGCCCGGGTACGGTCTGAAGTTCGCCGACCGTCGGAGCCACCACCACGCCGCCGACCTGGAACTCGTGGAAGTTGGCGAAGCCCTCGATCGAGGTGTGGCGTGAGTCGTAGCCCACGGCTTCCCAGCCGTTGGGATTCCCCAGGTGGCCGTCGGTCGTCGGAGCCAGTTTGGCCATGCCGAACGGTACGGCCGCCGGGGTGAAGAAGAACCACCGCGAATGTGCGGTGCCGATGCGCGGGTCGACGTAGTCCGTCAGCGGCTCCTGGGCCGTACATGCCGACAGACAGGCCGTCGCGGAGAAGAGGATCAGTTTGTGCAGGTGTTTTTTCATCGTTGATGTTTGCCGGCGGCCGTTGCGGCCGCCTTTGGGTTATATGGTTTTCTGTTTAATGTATATACATGAGGTGCGGGGCGTCCGTCTATTTCGCGGCGAACCTGCGCAGGGCGAGGGCGCAGCCTGCCAGGTAGAGCATACAGGCCGAAATGACCAGCAGCGAACCGGTCTGGCTGCCCAGGAGGTCGGTCGTGAAGCCCATCAGGGGCGGGATGACGGCGCCGCCGCAGACCCCCGTGATCATCAGCCCCGAAATCTCGTTGGCTTTTTCCGGATGGCATTTCAGCGCCGTCGAGTAGATCACCGAGAAGATGCTCGAGCAGGCGAAGCCGATCAGTCCGACCAGCGCCAGCATTCCCACGGTACCCTGTACGAAGTAGAGGACGGCCATGGCGGCGATGGCTGCGAAGATGTGGATGCGGAAATAACGCACGTCGTTCATGCGCACCAGCAGGATCGAACCGATCAGCGCACCGACCGTGCGGCAGACGAAGTAAACGCTCGACCCGAGTCCGGCCTGCTCGACGGGGTAACCGCCGCGTTCGATCAGCAGCTTGGGCGCCACGGTATTCATCCCCACGTCGACGCCGACGACGAAGACGATCCCGAGGAAGAGGAGGAGTACCGTGCGGTCTTTCAGCAGGGCGAACGTCGCACCGACGGGCGAGGCCTGCGGCGCTTCGGCCTCTTCGCGGATGGGGGTGCACAAGAGCCATGCGGCCGAGAGCAGCGTGATGAGCGCGAAGATCGGGAAGAGGTATTGCCAGTTGCCCAGCGTGCCGGCGGCGAATGCGGCGATGAAGGGGCCGCAGAACGACGAGACGGCCTTGACGACCTGGCCTGCGGTCAGCGAACTGGTCAGCGCGTCCCCCTTGACCACGTTGGTGAGCAGCGGGTTGAGCGATACCTGGAGGATCGTATTGCCGATGCCCAGCAGCACGAATGCCGTCATGCACGTGGCAAGGTTGTAGTGTACGAACGGGATCAGCATACCGACGGCCGTGATGCCGTTGCTGATCTGTACCATGTTCTTGCGGCCGAGGCGGTTCATGGCGAGGGCCGCCGGAATGGAAAGCAGCAGGAACCAGATGAAAACCATCGAGGGGATGAATCCGGCGAGGGTCTCGCTGAGCCCGAAATCTTGCTGGACATAGCTGGTCGAGATACCGACCACGTCGCAGAAGCCCATGACGAAGAAACCGAACAGGACGGGCAGTAATTTGTGGAGTGACTTGTTCATTTGGGTTGTAGTGTTTGTCAGCCGTTGATGAATTCGATCGAGTAGGTGAAGCTGTCGGCGCGGTAATAGCCGATGTTGTATTCCACCGGGGTGTCGTTTACGTCGAGCACGAAACGTTTGCGGACGAGGATCGGCTCCCCTTCGTTGATGTCGAGCTTTTCGGCCAGCTCCGCGTTTGCGCTGCGGGCATATACCATCTCGCGCGAGGTCTTGACGACGATGCCGTAATTCTTCCGGAGGTTTTCGTAGAGCGGGAGCGCCATGTCCTCTTCTCCGGTCATCGGGATCGCGGGGTTGAAATAGGAGATGAAATAGACGAACGGCAGGTTCGGGCGTCCGCGCAGGCGCTCCAGGCACAGCAGCCTGGCTCCTTCCGGGGCATTGAGAAACTCGGAAGCCTCGGCGGGCGGCGTCTTGCGGCTGATGTGCAGTTCGAAATTCTGCACGACCATGCCCTGTGCGTGCATCTCCTGCGAAAAACTCATCCAGTTGCGGGCGTTGCTCATCACGTTCTGGGGCGCCACGGTCGTCCCGTATCCTTTCTTGCGGATGAGCAGCCCTTCGAACACCAGCCGGTTGATGGCCTGCCGCAGGGTGTTGCGCGAGATGTTCAGTTCTTTGGATAGCTCCACCTCGTTGGGAAGCAGTTTGCCTTTGCGGTACTCTTCCTGCTGGATCATCCGGCGCAGCAGATCCTCGGCCTGCTGGTGCAGCGGTTTGGAAGAGTTCGGGTCGAGTTGTAATTTCATGTCGTTCGGGCTTTTGTGTTATCCCCGGATTATAGCCGTGCCGGGATCGGCGTATAGCATGGCGTGTAGGGCGGTTTGCTGCGGGCATCGGCGCAGGCCTTTCCCGGGGGGCTTTCCCCTGAGTCATTCCTGAGGGGAATTTTTACCCTGTTCGACCCGCTATGTTCACCTTTGTATCTTGTATATGTTCTGATATTTGTCAATATGTTCATGCAAATAAACGTAAAATATCCGAATTGTCAAAATCTATGTTCCCGATAATGTCGGTACAGGGCGGATATTTTTTTCAAAAGCCTCGTTCGTTGCCTGTCATTGTCCTGTATTACTGGTGATTGCGTTTTTTGCGGCCGATAGCCGTTTTTTTTTGCCCGGGCCGAGCCTGCCCGCGGTTTTGTCCGTATCCGGATGGTGCCGCGCCCAGTCTGCGCCCGGTCGCTGCAGGATGATAGAGGGGAATATTTGTGGATGCAGGGGACGGATTCCGATAAAAAAATAAGGATGGACTTGTGTCCATCCTTACCGGGGTTGTGGAGAATACCAGGGTCGAACTGGTGACCTCTTGCATGCCATGCAAGCGCTCTAGCCAACTGAGCTAATCCCCCGTTGTGGGTGCAAAGATAACGGAATTTTTTTTATTTCCAAATAGCGGACGCAAAAAATCAACTGTTGAATTGCCATTGCTACCGTTCGGATAAAGGGTAGGGCCGGAGGCGTCCGCAGCCGTTTTTTCGCCTGCCACGTGGATTATGAGACTGTTGCCGCGTCTTTGCGGGTAGTACCCACGTCCGTATGGGATGCTAATGCGCGGTGAGGTTTCTGCCGCCGCTGCCTTTGCAAGCCCGTGCGGCCTGTGCCGTCCTGTCTATGGGGTTACGTTGCTTCGTACCCGACGTTGCGCCGCTCCGTTTTTTTGCTTGCGCCGCTCCAGTTCTGATGTCGCGCGATTTCGTTTTTTGGGTTGCACCGCACCAGCCCAGACATTGCGAGGTTCCGTTTTTGGGGTTGCGCCGCTCCAGCCCTGATGTTGCGCCGTCCTGTCTTTGGGGCGAGCCGCCCCATCCTTGGTGTTGCTCCATCCTTGGTGTTGCACCGTCCTTGGTGTTACGCCGTCCTTGGTGTTGCGCCGTCCGGGGCTTTCGTGCCGGCAGGGGGGGGCTTGCGGCATACAGGAGGGTGCCGGGCGATCCTTCCTCCGGGTTGCCGTTTGTTTGTCCCGACCCCATGGAAAAAGCCGGCGCCTGAAGCGCCGGCTTTCCCATATGCCGGGATGGCTCCCCGGTCAGTGTCGTGTCCGTTATTCGATCTCCCACGTGGCGCCCGAATGCAGCAACTCGTCCACCGAGCGGATCTTGCTCTGTGCCTTGACCTCCTCGACCTGCCGGGCCACCTCGCGGTCGTAAACCGTGGCGTCCTCGACAGCGCGGATCACGCCCAGGGCAACGGGGTATTCGGGATATTTCATCGCCGCCAGCATCGAGTGCAGCGTCGTGTCGCGCTCGTGGGCGTCGTGCGTCAGCACATCGTCCAGCGTGTAGCCGTCCTGGCCGACGGTCACGACCTTGAGCTTCATGTCCTCGAAGACGATTCCCTTCTCCATGTTGGCCCCGAACAGCATTTTCCCGCCGTGGCGCAGCGTGATCGTACGTTCGGCGCGCGTAGCCTTGTCGGCGGCGAATGCGGCGTGGGTCTTGTCGTTGAAAATCACGCAGTTTTGCAGTACTTCGATCACCGACATGCCTTTGTGCATCGCAGCGGCCACCATGCACTCCTTCGAAAGCTGCACCTCCATGTCGACCGAGCGGGCGAAGAACGTGCCTTTGGCGCCGATCACCAGTTCGCCGGGGTTGAACGGCTTTTCGACCGTGCCGTAGGGCGAGGTCTTGGTGATCTTGCCCAGCTTCGAGGTGGGGGAGTACTGCCCCTTGGTGAGGCCGTAGATCTCGTTGTTGAAGAGTATGACGTTCAGGTCGACATTGCGGCGGATGGCGTGTATGAAGTGGTTGCCGCCGATGGCCAGCGAGTCGCCGTCGCCCGTGGTGACCCAGACGCTGAGGCGCGGGTTGGCGACCTTGACGCCCGTGGCCACGGCGTTGGCCCGGCCGTGCACCGAATGGAACCCGTAGGTCTTCATGTAATAGATGAACCGCGACGAGCAGCCGATGCCCGACACGAACGTGAAAAGGTTGTGCGGCGTGTCGGTCGCGTCGGCGATCTCGGGCAGCGCGCGCTGTACGGCGCTGAGGATGGCGTGGTCGCCGCATCCGGGGCACCAGCGTACCTCCTGGTCGCTTTTGAAATCCGCGGGGGTGTATTTGTATTCTGCCATGGCGTTATTTCAATAAGGATTCGAATTTTTGGCAAAGCTCTGCAACCGTGAAGGGCAGGCCCTCGCACTTGTTGTACTGTTCGTAGCGGAACTCCTGCAAACTCTGGCGCAGGTAGTTGGCGAACTGCCCTTCGTTCAGCTCGCAGACGACGATCTTGCGGAATTTCGAGAATATCTCGCGTACGCCGTGCGGCAGCGGGTTGATGTAGTTGAAATGGCACAGCGAAACGCGCTTGCCTTCGGCGCGCATCTGGTCGACGGCGTTTTGCAGGTGTCCGCGCGTACCTCCCCAGCCGACCACCAGCAGGTCGCCTTCCGGGGCGCCCCATACGGCCTGTGCCGGGATGTCGTCGACGGCTTTCGCCACCTTTTCGGCGCGGGTGCGCACCATCTTCTGGTGGTTCGACGGGTCGTGCGAGATACAACCCTTTACGCAGTCCTTTTCAAGGCCGCCGACACGGTGTTCCAGTCCCGTCTTGCCGGGGAATGCCCAGCCGCGGGCCAGGTTTTCGTTGCGCACGTAGGGCATGAAACCGCCTTCGGGGGCCTCGTCCACGATCGGCGGGGTGATGGCCGGGTAGTCCTTCATCGCAGGGATGCGCCACGGTTCCGAGCCGTTGGCGATGAACCCGTCGGTCAGCAGGATCACGGGGGTCATATGCTCCATGGCCAGGCGCCCGGCCTCGAATGCGTAGTGGAAACAGTCGCTGGGCGACGATGCCGCCACGACGATCACGGGGCACTCGCCGTTGCGGCCGTAGAGCGCCTGCGAGAGGTCGCTCTGCTCGGTCTTGGTCGGAAGTCCCGTCGAGGGGCCGCCGCGCTGTACGTCGACCACCACCAGCGGCAGCTCAGTCATCACGGCCAGTCCCAGCGCCTCGCTCTTGAGCGACAGGCCGGGGCCCGAGGTGGTCGTCACGGCGAAGTTGCCGGCGAAGGCTGCGCCGATGGCGGTGCAGATGCCCGCGATTTCGTCTTCGGCCTGCACGGTCTTCACCCCGAGGTCTTTGCGCTTGGCCAGCTCTTCGAGGATTACGGTGGCCGGGGTGATCGGGTACGAGCCGCAGAAGAGCGGCAACCCGGCCTTTTCGGCTGCGGCGCACAGTCCCCATGCCGTGGCGACGTTGCCGCTGATCGAGCGGTAGGTGCCTTTTTCGAGCGGTGCGGGCGCTACGGTATAGGTGTTTGCGAACTGGTGCGTATTGGCTGCGTAGTTGTATCCCGCCTGGATGGCCAGCTTGTTGGCTTCGGCTATGGCGGGGTTCTTCTTTGCGAATTTGGTTTCGATGTATTTGAATGCGTAAGCCTCCGGCCGGTCGAACAGGTAGAAGCAGATACCCAGTGCGAACATGTTTTTGCACTTGGTCACGCTCTTGTTGTCGAGGCCGGTTTCCCGGAGCGCGTCGCGCGTCATCGTGGTGATGCCGGGGATTACTACGTTGTACTCGTCGAGTTTCAGCTCGGCGATGGGGTCGAGCGTGGCGAAGCACGCCTTTTTGAGGTGGTCTTCGGTGATCGAATCGCCGTCGATGATGACCGTCGCACCCGGTTTGAGCCATTTGCGGTTGGCCTTGAGCGCTGCGGGGTTCATCGCTACCAGCACGTCGCAGTAGTCGCCGGGATTCAGTTCCCGGTGGCTGCCGAAGTGAACCTGGAATCCCGATACGCCCGCCACGGTACCCTGCGGCGCGCGGATTTCGGCGGGGTAGTCGGGGAAGGTCGAGATCCCGTTCCCGAGCAGCGCCGAGGTGTCTGAGAAAAGCGTGCCCGTAAGCTGCATGCCGTCGCCCGAGTCGCCGGAAAAGCGGATCACGACATCCTGCAACTCCCGTACATTGGTTTTGTCCATGTCTTGTTTCGGATTAGTAGGGTTTTGAAAACAATATCACAAATATATAAATTTATTGTCAAATTGTTCACGACGGGTGACTTTTTTGCAGCCCGTATCCGCCGGGTTTTTCTCTTTGCGCCTCCGTGTTGCTGATAATCCTGCTTTCGGGGGCTCGTTTTGCGTTTTATTTGTTACCGGATTTGTGAATTTGGTTGCGATTTGATAGTGGCCTTATTATTAAAATTTTTTGCGAATGCTGCTTCCGGATTGTAAGTACTGCTCCGGATTTTTCGCTGTAATTTGCCTTCTTCCGTTCTCCCTGCTGTTGCTTCCGCCGCTGTTCCCGTCTTGCCCCGCCGCTGTTCCTGCCGTTGTTCTTTCTGCTGTTTCGGCTGGTCTTGCATTGTTCCCGTTCTGCTCCCACTGCTGTTCCTGTCGTTGTTCTTTCTGCTGCCCCGGCTGCTCCTGCGCTGTTCCCGTGGCTCTTCCCGCCGCTTTTTTGTCGCTTCCTTCGCCGAACTTCCCGTGCCGTCCCATGCGCCCTGTCCCGCCCCGGACAGCATCCGGACAGCCCCCGTTCCGGGCACGCAACCCGCATTGGGGGTTATACGAAAGGCCGCTGCAAAATTGCGTTGCAGCGGCCTCGTTGCCGTAACGTGCTTGTTATGCCGCATCCGGCCGGGGAATCTTACGGGCGCTGGCCCGGAAAATCTTGCGGGGGTGCCTGTCCGGCGTATTTTGCATGGGCGCCCGTGATCCCCGCGTGGTTCGGTTGCCGGGGCGGGCAGGCTTGGACGTCTACCGGATACGGTTTCGGACGTAAACGAGTTTCAGCTCCTTATTTTCCGACGGGCGCTCTTCGATCTCGACTATTTTCGAAAGGGATTTTACCAGCAGCGACAGTTTTTTGTACCCGTAATTGCGGGGGTCGAAATCCGGCATCTTCTTGGTGAGTACCCCGCCCACGATTCCGAGGAAGGCCCAGCCGCTGTCGTCGGCGGCGTCTTCGATCGTGTTTGCGAGCAGTGTTTTGAAATCCTCGTCGATCGGACGAATGATCGGCTGGGGCTGTGCCGTATCCGGAGCCGGGGCGGCCTTCTTCTCCGCAGCGGCGGGTTCTGCGGGGGCTGCCTCCGCAGCAACGTGTTCCGCGACGGCTGCTTCCGGCATGTCTGTTTCGGGTGCATTGCGCCCCTGATGTTTTTTCGCGGGCTTTTTCGGTGCCGCAGCTTTGGCTGCCGGCGCCGTTGCCGGCGTAACGGCCGTTGTCGGTGCCGGTGCGGGCTGTCCGAGTATCTCTACATAGATGAATTTGTCGCACGATTTGATGAACGGCTTGGGGGTTTTCTTTTCTCCGAAACCGAGCACCTCCCGTCCCGATTCGCGGATGCGGCTTGCCAGGCGGGTGTAGTCGCTGTCGCTCGACACGATGCAGAATCCGTTGACCGACTCTTTGTGCAGGATGTCCATCGCGTCGATTATCAGCGCCGAATCCGTCGCGTTCTTGCCTGTCGTGTAGGCGTATTGCTGGATCGGGGTGATCGAATTCTCGAGCAGCACGCTTTTCCATGCCGCGAACTTCGGGTCGGTGAAATCGCCGTAGATACGCTTGATCGTCGGCGTGCCGTAGTTGGCGATTTCGTCGAGTATGTCCTTGATTTTCCGGTGCGAGATGTTGTCGGCGTCGATCAGCACCGCGAATTTTTTATCGGATAGTTCCATGTCGGGTCTGTTTTATTTCCGAAAGATACGAATTTTTTTGGATTCGGGATGCCGATCCATCTTCTTTCGTGGCTGGCTCCCGGCTCCGGGTTCCGCCCTTCCTGCTTCTGCGGTGCCGTTTTTGCAGTACGGCGTCCGGCAGCGGGTTTGCCTCGACGTTCGTCGTGCGCTGCCGCCGGGACAGTTTCCCGGGAGAGACGGGCGTGCGCCCCGTTCTGAGTCGCTTCGCTGCGGCCTGCTCGCTGCGGCAGCCGCAGGGCATTGCCCGCATTGCATGATATTGCCCGCATTGCATGATAAAGACGCAAGCAGGCGTGCGTGTTCGTCGTGCCTGCTTCCGCCTCTGTTTCGGGGCTTGTCCGCCCCTGTCCGGGCCCGCTACCGGATCGAGTTCATCCTGATGCTGGCCTTGACCAGCGCGATTGCCCTTATGCGGTTGATTGCCACGTCCTTGTCTGCGTGGTGCGGGTTCTGGCTCACGAGTTTCACATACCCCTCGCGGTCGGATTTCTGAATGTATTTCACCGTCACGTACTCCTCGCCGTCGATGTCGATCGACAGCAGATACATATCGCCCCAGAAGATGTCGTTGATGTCGCCCAGTTGTTTGTAAAGTACGATGTCGCCGCTTTTGAGCAGCGGGTACATCGAATCCCCTACGATATATATGGCGCCGTCGCATTTGGGCAGGTTGGGAATGTGGATGAAATTCACGGGTTTGGCCTGCGCCTGGTCGGCGAACAGCGGTACCAGCCCCGCCGTGCCCTCGATCGAGTAGAGAGGCACGCTCTGCAACGGCAGCGAATTGTCCGTGCGGTGCATGTAAGCTGTCAGGTCGGGTTCGGCGTTGAACATGTTGCCCTTGCCGTTTTCGAGCCATTCGGGATTAACGTTCAATTCCTGAACCAGGATGTTCCGGTTGCGTGCCGAGAGACCCGCCTTCCCGGTCTCGATCATCGAGAGGGCCGCCTTGCCGATGCCAAGCCGCTGTGCCAGTTGTTCTTGCGTCATCCCCAACTGTTTCCGTATCAGTTTTACCCGTTCGTTCATAGCTTTTAATCGGAAAATTTTATATTAAAAAATTGAATATTTTATTTGAAAATTCAATATTTGAACTTATCTTTGTCCTGCAAAGTTAAACAATTTATTTCTGCCTGCAAATTTATTTGCAAAAATCTTGCTAATTATCAACTATGTATTCGGTTTCATCTGAACTTTACCATGAGGCGGCGGCACGGTTGTCGGACGCCATCGACGGCGGGAACTATTTTTCGGGTTCGCTTGCGTTCCGCTTCGGCGATACGGACTGCCGCCTCACGGCGTCGGTCATCGTCTATCGCGGCCGCGTTTCGCTGCCCGAAGGGGTACGGCACCCCGTTACGGATCTCGTGCCTGTCTGGTGGGAATTCCACACCACGCAAGCCGGGGGCGAAGTGCTCAACGACTTCGATTTCTCCGAGCTGAAGCGCTACGTGTAGTCCGCCCCAACCGTTCCGGCCATCCCTCCGGGCCCGGCGCAGCCGCCGGAACGTCATTTTCTTCCGAACCTCCCGCCGCGGCGCCGCGCATAGGGTTCAAAAACCAAACCAATGTCTGTTAAAACCGACCCGGCCTCTGCGGAAATTCCTTCCGCAGAGGTTTTCGTACCTGCCGCCATCCTCGATCCCGATTTCCCCGGCCTTCGCGCCGTGCCCGGCCAGCCCCTTTCCAGCGTCCAGTCTGTACTCTCCGGTCAGCCCGATCCTTGCGATCTGCCCGGCACACCCGGCCAGCCCGTCGCGCCCGATATTTCCGCCGCGCCTGTCCGGCCTGTTTCCCCCGCCCAAGGTGCCATTGCCGGCCGGCCC
>ERZ780203.2034-NODE-2034-length-12194-cov-3.473268_pt1 | contig 12194 bp, 20 predicted proteins | sample MGYA00511168_ERZ780203 | MGnify/ENA primary metagenome ERZ780203 (study PRJEB29588, sample SAMEA2156577) | human gut metagenome | biome: human gut; feature: human-associated habitat; material: faeces | place: Denmark | collected 2008/2010 ...
GAAGGTCGTCGGGTCGAAGACCTCCATACTGTCATCGATCATCTGCGCCGCTGCTCTTGCCAGGGGCTGGTATTCGTCGGCGCTGACAGGGTGGTCGATGGGAATAATGGCACGGATGCGAGGGTGCGCGGGTTCGTGCTTGCGGGTGCTGTAGATCAGGTAGTCGAAGCCGAGGGCGCTCACCGCCTCACACAGGGCCTGCGTGGTGCCTGCCTTGGCGTTGTCGATGTCCAGGGTTATCATGCTGCGCTCGGTGCAGCAGCCGCGCTTACGGCGTCCCTCGGCGAGGGACGCAGCCACAAAGCCTCCGTTATCCTTGAGCTGGTCTTGCTGGGCTTTGGGCATGGCCATGTACTGGGCGTGGGTCTCGCTGCCCGTGATCAGGTGCTTGCGGGCCTCCTCGATGAACTGTGGCCAGGTCAGTTCGACCTGCTTCAACTTTTTGTCCATCCTGCTGGTGCCGATGCTTATACGCATGTCTCTGCCTCCGGAGCTTCGTTCGTCTGCTGGCCGCCGCGAACCTTCCAGTACTGCTGCTGCCAGTAGTCCACCCGCTGCTTGGCGGTCTCGTATTCGGCCTCCAGCACCTTGTTGGCGGTCATCAGTTCCCGGATGCGCTGCTCTTTGGGGTCGGCCTGCCTGTCGGCCACCAGGGCCATGGCGAAGGTGGCGGCGATGGTGCCGATCACCAGCCCTCCGATAAATTGAAGCATCGTGTTGTCCTCCTCTAAATGTTATGTGTTCTGACGTACACCCCATAGCTCTGGCCTGCCTCGGCGGCCAACCGAAGGATGCGGTTCATCTCCGCCTCCTTGGCTGCCTGCCGTTTGGATGGATCGGGGGTCTGAAGTTCGCGCCATTCCCGCGCCTGCTGCTGCGCCACTTTGGGTGAGCAGGCGAGGCAGTATTTTCGAGCCTTGCGCTCGGTCTGGAACTCCGCGCCGCAGTGCTTGCAGATTTTAGTCATCATTGGCATAGACGGTGTCCTCTTTGGCTGCAAGGCGCCGCGCCCAGCGCTCTGTCTTTTCCTGAGCAATGTCGTGGATGACTTTTCTGACCCCAAAGCCCAGATCTAGCTGTTCCCAGCACACCTGGACGTCGGCCATCTCCTCGATGAGGTTGTCCCAGCACTCATCCTCTTCCTTTGGTGTGGGGTTTACGCCGCGCATCTTGCGGGCCAGTTTGAGGGCTGCCTGGGCCAGCTCGGCGGATTCCTCAGCCAACTGCTCAAGCACCGCTTCGGTGCCGATGGTCTCGATGATTCTCATTCGCTGTCCTCCTCGATGGGCTTGGGTTCCGGCTCATTGCGGTATGCGCCGCTGTAGAAGTACAAATTGATTAAAGTCCAGATGTCATTTTCATGGAAGCCGCGCTTGCGTAACTCGTTGTAAAGGTTTGTAGCGATTCGTGCGAAGTCTTGCCAGGTCATTTGCCGTCCTCCTCGTAGGCTTCGTACAAGAACGGGTGCTGCGCAAATCCGGCGGGCATCGGGTACTTTTGTTCTGTATCCACGAATTTTGCGGGCTCAGTAGCCTGCTCCCAGTAGTCCAGTGCCGCGTTTTTGAGGTTGCTTTTATATCCAACCCGCCCGCAGGCAAGGCACACACCGTAGTATCTGCCTTTGCGGTCACGGTTCAGCACCGCGTTGGGGGCTTTGCAGATGCAGGTCATTCCTTGATCTCCTCCCAGGTGTATCGGCCCTTGCCGGAGTTGCGCCACTGGCCCAGGCCGCGCTTGGTGCCATAGTCGAGGCATTCGCGCACCATGGCTTCGAGGCTCGGGTCGAGGCACTCAATCTCGAACTCAGCGGTGCTGCCCGCCGGGACGCTCTCGCTCTTGGCGATGCTGACGCGCTCACCTTGCGGGGTGCTGGCACGCAGCGGGCGTTCGCAGTAGCCCATCTTCAGGCCGTGGAGGTCGTAGGGAATCTCGCGGGGGTACACAAAAATCAAGCCGTCGATGGCTTTCTTGTAGGCTTTCAGCCCTGCGCAGGCCTTGCCACCGGGGTATCCGGCCTTGCCTGCTGCCGCCAGCGCCTTGCAGGAATCCTTGAGCATGCCCTTGATCTGGTAGTCCCAAATCAGCGGGGTGCCATCGGCCAGCTTGGGGAAGACCGTGATGCGGTCTTCAGCGTTCTGGGCCTTGATGTTGTTGACCTCTTCGGCGGTCAGGTCATCGGTCGGGGCCTTGCTGGCGATGTAGGTGGCCAGGAGTTCTTCGTTGCTGGGGCTGCTGCCCAGGGCTTCTTCGTTCAGGGTAATACGTACTTTCATTTTGATTGTCTCCTTTAAAAATGTATTTTTTCGGTTGCTGTTCTTTGCCGTTGCCTTTCGCATCGGTGCCTTTGCGAATCAAAGCCGTTCGCTGCCTTTCCCCCGCGTTTCTCCTCCACTGCAGCTCCGAGTAATCGGATCGCTACATCGCCGTTGCGGTGCAAAACGTTGCGCCGCTTTGCCCTAGCCACTCACAGCCCATCGCTTCTTGGCCATGCCGTCGCTTTTCCCAGCAATGCCGGTGCGATGCGGAGTTAAGCGGTGCCATCGCGTTGGCCTGCATTTCGTAGCCGTTGCTTCGAGCTTCTATCCTTTTCCGAGGCTTCGCGCCGTAGTACAATGCCATTCCGCTGCCGTGCGTGGTGAGTCTGAGCCATGCGTTGCCGCTGCGTTTCGGCTCACTCAAAGCGTAGCCCATGCGTTGTAAATCTCTGCCCTGCAATGCCTTTCCAGGGCGCTGCTCTCGATGCGAAGCATTGCCGTAGCTTTTCTAAGCAAATCGTCGCCGCTGCGGTTTCTTTTGTAGACCAGGCAGTGCAAGACCGTTGCGGCGGCTTGCATCACGATTCGTAGCCATTGCACTTCGGCGCATATCCGCTGCGCTGCTAATCTTCGCCGTTCTTGGCTTTGCTCTTGCTGCGTCTTTCGAAGCTGGGCCCTGGCCCTGCGGCTCGAGGCCATTCCCTTGCCAATCTGTACAGCCCCGCACCTTGCCTTTGCGCGTCTGTGCCTTGCGAACGCCGCGCCGGGCGCTGCCGTGGCTGCTCGTATCCGCTCGGCTCATTGCCTGCGCCGGTCAGTCTTTGGTGAAGAAATCCCCCACCCAGCCCTCGGCGTTCAGGGGCAGGCCCTTGGCCCAGGGGGCAGGCTGGCTCATGATCCGGCGCACCTCATAGAGGTCAGCCTCCGGGTCGTTGGTCTTGCGCTCGATGACTACCTCATCGTGGATGTGGAACACCACCTTGAATCCGGCGGCTTTGAGGTTGTCCAGGGCAAATTCCAGGCAATCCCGCCCGATGGCCTGTGTCAGGTTCTCGGTGAGCTTGCCGCCGTAGGTCTCGCTGTCCTGCCAGCCCCGGTCGGTCTGCTCCATGTAGTGGATGTGGCCGTCGTCGCCAACGCTCGGGTTGGCGTAGTAGAGCTTTCTGCCGCTTGGCAGGCTCATGGTCATGAATGGGAACGGGCAGGTCGTGCTGGCTTCCATGCGGAAGGTGACGCCAGGAATGGCCAGGCAGCCGCGTTTGCTGTTGATGACAAATTTTGCGGCGTGCTCCATCGTCCGCCAGAGCTGCACAATGTTGGGGTTCTGCTCCCGCCAGCGGTTCACCATGTCCTGGATTTCCTCATCTGGCAGGTCTTTCAGTGCGCCGCTGACATCCATCCGGCGCATGGCCCCTACTCCGCCCTGGTAGCCCAGGGCCAGGGTGGCGACCTTGCCGCGCTGGCGGTAGTTGTAGTTGGGGTGGCCCTTGACGATGGTCTCCACCGGGATGCCGAACATGCGGGCCGCGGTAGTCTCGTAAATCTTGCCGGTTGTTCTGAAAACGTCCAGCACCCATTCTTCCTTTGCCTCCCAGGCAATCAGCCGGGCTTCGATGGCCGAGAAGTCGGCATCGATGAACACCGAGCCTGGCGCGGGAATCAGCGCCGTTCGTATCATCTGGCTGAGCACGTCGTTGACGTCGCCGTAGATCATCTCCAGCGCATCTACCTGCTTGCCCTTGATAAGCTGGCGCACCTCGTTCTGGTGCTTGAGGTAGGTTCTGGGCAAATTCTGCACCTGGAGCAACCGCCCAGCCCATCGTCCGGTGCGTGTCGCACCGTAGAACTGTAAGGTTCCGCGAATGCGCCCGTCGGGGCCTGTGGCCGCCTGGATAGCGTCGTACTTCTTCAGGCTGGATTTACCCAAGCCCTGGCGAATCTCCAACACGCGCTTCACGGCGGGGTTCTGGGGCTGCTTCAGGGCTTCGGCCACCGTGGCCTTTTGCAGATCCGGCAGGTCTGCGCCGTTGTCGTTCAGCCAGTCTCGCAACTGGCCGGGGGCGTTCGGATTCGTCAGCCCGGTGATGCGCTGCGCCTCCTCGAACAGCTCCGCGCTGTACTGCTGGCCGCACCAAAGTGCGCCGCTGGTAAGATTCGCGTCCGTGGCAATGCCGCGGCTGTTCATCCGTACATCGTCCCGCCACTGCTGCCAGATGAAATCCGGCACGGTGAAAGGGGCGAGCAGGTTGTCGATGTGCCTTTCGGTCTCGACGTCGCGGATGTTGTACTGCCTGAAAATCTCCCACTTGGCTGGGTCGTGGTCTGGTAGGTTGCGGGTGCGGCCCCCGTTGGTCTTGGTCGGCTTGCAGGGGCAGCAGAAGTAACGGATCAGGGCTGCGCCCTCCCGCATCTTGGCTTTGTCCTCTGGCAGCCGGAGGGCCTTGCCTGCGTCTTTCAGGCTGGCGGGCAGACCGCAGTACATGGCGTGTACCATGCTGTCTTGCCATTGGTCGAGCCAATCCTCGCGCTCCTGCTGACTCAGGTGGAAGTACTCGCTAAGGCACCACCATTCAAAGGCTGCGTTCCAGGCCCGTTTGGTGTACTTGGGGTCAAAAAGCATTTCTTTGAGTTGACTCCAGTTTGCGATGGTGTACTCCTCCTGACGAGGGGCTTTCAAGTCCATCAGGTAGACCTTGCAACCATCAACCGCTACGCTGCAAAGCAGGATTTCAAAGTCCGGGTCTTGGGCGTATCTGTAGGCTCCTACCTTGCCGATGTCCTGTGGGCTGTAGGTCTCCAGGTCGATAGTAAGTATCATGCTGCACCTCCGAGTGCCGCGTGTTTAGCCCAGCATGTCTTCTACTTCGGGGCTCAACACCTGGAATCCGTCGATGCCAGTGTCGCCACCCAGGCGGGCACCGTCTTTGGTCTTCTGGACAGCCACCAGGCCAGCCGAGATGCCCTTGCCGCCCTTGGGGTTGTTGTAGGCGTAAATGGACACCTTGACATTGGCGTAGCAGCCACTGTAGACCTCATCCCTGTCCATGACCGGGTTGCAGGCGGCATCGATGATCTTCGGCGGGTGGTCGGCGCTGCTCTTGGCGTTCATGAAGTAGCAGCCCGCGTAGGTACTGTCATCCGGGCGCTCGGCATCGCCATCGCGCAGCAGCGGATGGGTATAGGAGGCGGGCTTCTTGCCGTTCCACTTGGTGCTGATGGCCTCAGCCTCGACCTTGGCCATCAGGGCACGGATGGCCTGCACGGTCTTGGTGTCGGATTTCGGGATGAGCAGGCTGCAGCTGTACTGCATGCGGTCGCCCTCCATGGTCTGGCGAGCTTCCCAAATGTTGGCGTAGCTCAAGCGTGCGGGGATGATGATTTCGTTAGCGTTCATAGTTGTTACCGTCCTTCTTAAATAGGAGTAGTGTGGATTTCTCGGGTTCTTGAAGTCGTCCGGGATGGGTTTGATCTCGTAGCGCCACTTGCGCCAGTTGATGCAGGTTTTTCTAAAGGCCCGCTCCGCTTTGCGTGGTGTTTCGGCTGCAATGCCAAAAACGAAGCGCTTTTCTATGCTGTTCCAGATGCCGTAGGTCATTTGCAGTCCTCAAAATAGCTGTCCGGGTAGTCATGGTGGAAGTTTTGCAGCATACGCTTGGCGTCCGTGATGCCCCTTGCATAGCTTTCTGCCCGGAGGGGGTTGCTGTCTTTGAGGTAAGGATTGAGGCAAAGCATATTGGTCAGGCGCTTTTGCAGCATCTTGTACTCCTGCTCGGTCATTCCTTGACCACCTCGAATCCATCCGCAGGGTCGTAGGCCGGGCGTTTGTCACTCTCGGGGGCCAGCTTAGGTGCACCCTTGGGCTTCTCGACGTAGCCGCCGCAGACCTCGGCAAAGTGTTTCTTGCCCAGCAGCTTTTCGGCTGCTGTCAGGCTGATGGGTGTGCGCTCGTACAGCATAGCTTCCTGGATGCCGCTGGCCTCCATGGCTCTGAACGCCGCATCCTGGTCGGTGAACCGTCGGGTGCTGCGCCCCTCCACCAGCTTCCAGCCAGGAACAGGCGTGCCGCTTTGAAGCTGCTGCTGCGCATATTCCTCCAGACACTTGACGTACTCTGCCAGGCCCTGCACCTGGGTCAACCAGTCACCGATTTCTTCGTTTGTGAGCAGGCGTGGGTCGCGGGCTTCAGGGATAGTTTCGGCTACGAAGCCTGCCAGCGGGCCGTACTTGTCTTTCCAAGCGCGGCACTGGGCCTTGGCCTTGCACCAGCGGCATTGCTTCTCGCCGGGGTTTAACTGGCCCTTGCCCTCCCAGGCAAGCTGGGCCATGGGCTTGAGAAAACTCTCGGCCCAACGGGTGAGGTCGTTCTCTGGAATTTCCCAAGTCTCCGGCTCGCTCTGGATGCGGGGCTGGACGATGCTCATGCGCACCGTGTTGATCTGGTCGGTGGCCCTGAAAAGCTCCCAGGCGCCCAGGGCGTACAGCATCATCTGAGTGTTTTCCTCCGGGCTGACCGGGACGCCTGCGCCGTACTTGAAATCCACCACATGGAGGATTCCGTCACCGATAAGCAGGCAGTCGCAGGTTCCGAAGCACTCAGGCACCCAGCGGGTCATCTTGACGTGTTGTTCTACGCAAACCGTCGGGGTGTGCTTGAACTCGGCGTATAGGGTGTGGATGAAATCGGCATACAGTTTGGCGGCCTCTTTCATCTCCGGGGTGTAGTCGTCGCTGTTCCAGAGGTCTTGCATTGGGGCCTCCGGCAGCCCCTCCCAGCCAGGAATCGAGCGCCGGACGACCTGTTCGCACAGGTAGTGGGCTTTGGTGCCCTCCTCGGCGTAGACGCTGGTTTCGTTCGGCATGAACTCGGTCAGCCGGGCGCTGGGCGGGCAGGCCAGCCATCTGGCACTGCTTGAGGGGCCCAGCAAAGCGTGTTTACTCGGTGCCATCGCTGCTGCCCTCCTTTTTCGAGTTCAGAGTTTCGAGCCAGCCGATGGCAGCTATCGCAAAAAGGGCCAGCGCTTCAGTTTGGCTATCTTCGTCGTAGGAGAGTTGAACGGTTTTTGCGGCAGTGTATGCCAGGGAATCGAGTACGCTCTCCGGGTCGCCCTCGATTTTGTAGTCGATGCGGTGCTCGTCGTGCCTGGTAATGATGACCTTGGTAGGCTCACTCATCGTCGTCACCATCCTCTACGTCGAGTGCGCGAGACAGGACGGCGGCCAGGACGCTGAAGGGGTCTTCAGGGTTCAGTTTCATGATGGCCTGCGCCAGGGCTTCATGCACCCAGTCTGCCGGGCCGTTTACTTCAACCTGTGCTCCGTGCTCACTGGTAGCCGTAACGCGGATGTAGTAGTCTGGTGCCGCGTCCTCGACACGTTCCAGTAGGTCGGAGAGCACCCACCAAATGTGATCTGGGCCTTTGACGGAGCCGTCGGGCCACTGAACCCGTACCTCCCCGGGGATGGTCTCGGGGATAGCTGCGTACTGGTAGACCGTGCCCACCGTGCCAGGCGTAGGGTAAAATTGGGGGGCGTTGTCGTGGTGCTGTATTGCATCGGGGGTGTCGACAAATCGTACCTTGTCCCCTTTCTTGAACTCAGCCATTTGCCGCCTCCAGATCTGCCAGCGCTGCTGCGCGGCTCTCCTCGGGGACGCTGGAAAGGTTCGAGGCTCCATATTTGGCCAGAACCTTTGCCAGCGCATCCTGGTGCCCGGCCAGGGCCACCTTGCGGCCCAATGCCTGCAGTTCGTTCAGGGTCACCGGCTTGGGTGCGGTCTCCTCCTGGGTGCTGCCGCCGGGAGCCCAATCCTGGGCTTTAGGGGCCGGGATGGGCAGTTCCTCGGTGTTGGGCACCGGGGCCTGCACAGGGGCTGCCTGCTTGGTAGGCGCGGCCTTAGTGACTACGGGCATCACCTTGGCCTCGGGCAGGATTTCGCCCAGGTCGAGTTCCGCCAGGCCCGCGCCCTCGTTCAGGGCTTTCAGGGCATCCCGGTAGTCCGCCGGGTTGTCGGCGTGGATGCTGATGTTGATAAGCATTTCGTGTTCCTCCGTTTCGTTAGACGTTTAGGTACTGGCAGATGGCAATTACCACCTTGTTGCGGTCATCGAAGCTCGCGGTGCCCAGAAACCGCTGCAAGCCGTCCCTGTCGATGGTGGTAATTTGGGAAACCACCGCCGCGCTCTTGCGCTCCAGGCACTTGCTGTGCAGTATTACGTTGCTGGGGTTGCTACCATCGATGCGGCGGTCTCCGCTGCTGATGGGTACGACCGTCAGGCAGGAGCTGGTGAAGTTGTGGTCGTCCACGCTGACGATCAGCACCGGGCGGCTGCCGCGGATGATGCGGACATCTTCGTTCTTGCCACCCAGGGCATCATCCGAAACGTACCAAATGTCGCCCCGCCGGGCGTTGGGATAAGTGGTCATTGCTGCACCTCCTCGTCAATTGCCGCCATGTTGCTGATGGCGTAGGCCACACACTGTTCCACCACCATGCCCATGGAGATCCCGGCCATGCTGGCCAGCATCTTGATCCACTGGAAGGTGGTCGGCGTGAGCCTGACCGTTGGCTGGGTGAGGTTGCCCTCCTGCTGGATGAATACCGGCTGCCCAGCCTTATTTCTGAGTACGAACTTTTCCATTGGTGTCCTCCGTCTTGAGTGCGGCTCCGCAGATGGCGTTCAAAGCCAGCGTGGCCAGAATGACACCGGGCAGGTTCAGGTTGCCTGCTGCGGTGATCCAGAAAACCAGGGCCGCGCCTCCGGCCAGTTTAAGCATCATCTTCTTCAAAGTTGAACGCCTCCTCTTCGTGTTCCCAGGGCTTGATGAAGTAGTCGTAGTAGCTTGCCTTGGGAATCTTGAGCCAGTTTCCGAGGCAGGCCATGTCCGCAGCATCCCAGGGGTGGTTCCCGTTGAATCTGTTGCAGACGTAGTTGTAACTGCGCCCCAGCTTATTGGCTGCATCCTGGGGAACCGCACCTGCGTCAAGCATCCGCTTGCGCAGTTTAAGATACCGTTTCATGGGTGTGCCTCCGTCTTTTTGTGCACTTTAAGTGCACTCGTGGGTATAAAAAATTTCGTCTACAGATTTCTCGTAGAGCCGTGCAATGCGGATTTTGATTTCGTCTCGAGGGATTCGTTCACCCCGCTCGTACATTGCCAGGGCAGAAAGCCCCACGCCAAGCGCTGCGCTGACTTCTTCTCTCGAAAGTCCAGCCTTTTGCCGGAGTTCTTTCAGGCTCTTTCCGATTGCCTGTGTGTCCATGTTTGTCACCTCCTTGCCGTGCACTCTCGGTGCTCTTTTATTTTGCACTAACTGTGCTATTTTGTCAACGCCAAAAGTGCACTAATTGTGCACAAACAATCAAAGCACTTTTTGTGCACAATTTCATTTGCATCAGTGCACAAAATGTGCTATACTTACTTCTGAAATAAGTAGAAGGAGGCCTCGCAAATGACAATTGCTGAGCGAATAAGAGAATTAAGGAGCTCCCGAGGTCTGTCGCAGCAGGAACTTGCGGATAAAATCGGGGTCTCAAAGAGCAGCATCAACATGTATGAACGTGGCGAACGAATTCCTCCCCTGCGTTCGCAGGAAGCCCTGGCCGACTATTTCAATGTCGATTTAGATTATCTTGCGGGGCGCACTGACTACACCACCCAGATAGTACGCCGTCCCTCTATCCCTGCTGGCTTCGAGCCTCTGCCGGAGATGGCAATGGTTCCGCTGGTTGGCACCATCGCTTGCGGCACTCCTATCCTGGCCGAGCAGAATGTCGAGGCCCGCATTGGTGTGCCTGCTGCTTGGCGGGCTGATTTCGCACTGACCTGCAAGGGCGATTCGATGGCCCCGAGGTATCTGGATGGCGACGTCGTCTGCATCCGCTGCCAGCCCCAGGTCGAGAACGGCCAAATCGCCGCCGTCTTGATTGGAGAGGAAGCCACCCTGAAGCGCTTCTACCAGAATGGAGATACCGTCACCCTCCAGGCTGAGAATCCGGCCTACTCCCCCCTGGTCTATCGGGGTGAGGAATTGAACGAGATCCGCATCGAGGGCCGCGTCGTCGGTTTCTGTCGCGGAGAATAAAAAAAACGCCCACGGTGTTGGCGCACCGTAGGCGTTTTGATAAAGTAGGCTTGCTCTTGTGGAACAATACCGACCTAGCAGTTGTTATTGTACCACTCTTGGGCAGGCTTGTCAAAGTGTACCCAGGAGGTTTTTTATGCTTACGAAAAGAACAAGTACCGCAGTCTGGTATCCGGCGCTCAAACGCTGGCAGGTCAACGTCCAAAAAGACGGCAAGCGCCGAACTTTTACCTGCCGCACCCCGGGCCGAACCGGAAAGCTGGAGTGCAACGCCAGGGCGGATGAATGGCTGGCCAGCACACAAACAGAATCCGACATGGTCTATATCGACCAGCTCTACAGCCTGTGGTTTGCGTCCCTGAAAAAGACAGCCAGCAAGAGCCATTGGTGTCCCTTGGAGAGCCGATGGCGCACACATATCATCCCAGTGATGGGCCGAAAGCGTCTTGATAAAGTGACCGAGGGCCAGTGGCAGGATCTTATCGATTCCATCTACGCCGAGGGAAAGTCAAAGAAAACGTTGCAGAATTATTGTGCAGATATCCGGGCTTTCTACAAATGGCTGCGTTCTCATGGATACACGACCATGCGCTTTGAAACACTCCACGTCCCCAAAGGTGCGGAATCTGGCGAGCGCCGTGTTCTTCAGCCTGATTCACTGCGAGTGCTGTTTCAATCCGACCTGACTACCTGGAGAAACAATCCCTGCGTGGATCAGCTCGTGAGGGCCTACCGCTTTCAGGTCGCTGCTGGGTTGCGCCCTGGCGAGGTGATTGGCTTGTGCTGGAGCGATATTGTTGGCTATCAAGGTGAGGCTACCGATTGGAAGAAGCTCTCTGGGACGCTTATCACGATTCATCGTGCGGTCAATGTCTACGGGGAAATCACCAAGGGTAAAAACAAAAACGCCCGCCGCAGCTTTGTCATGTTCCCGCTGCTGGCGCAAATCCTAGAAGAACAGCACCACTACACTGGGAAGCATACACAGGTGTTCCCTATTCGCAGTGAGTCCGCTTATTATGAGGCGTGGCAGAAGTATTGCCGTGCAAATGAAATCCCGCCGATTTCGCTCTATGAGCTCCGTCACACCTTTGTTTCAATCGTGAAAGTTCTACCTGCTGGCGAGGTCAAACAATGGGTTGGTCACAGCCGAAACATGGACACTTTTGGCGTTTACGCCCACGCACTCACCAATGACGGAACCCGTGCAGCAACCGATTTTGGCAATCTTTACGGGCAGCTGCTAGGCACTAATAAGTAAACAAAAAATTGAACCTCTGCGATGAATTTCGCAGAGGTTATTTTTAAAAGTGTGTACGAAAGTGTGTACTCAATAAAAAATTGACGTAAAAACTTACGTTCCTACGTCAATTTGTCGATGGAGCTGATGGGAGTCGAACTCCACAGTTTTATGCGTTGCTGCGCCAGATTTAAGCCTCGTAGGCAGTAAATATCGCACGGCGGTTACTTTTGCGCAGCCCGCGTTTTTTCATCGCTCCCGAGATTGTCCAATTTTCTTTTAAAGTGGGTACTAAGTATCCCGCTTTATCGGTCTTTAATCTTTGCGATTTTCGGCTGCGTCCTTCCCTGCTGCCAGCAGTTTCAGCAGGCTTTCGGGCACAGGGGCCCCAAGCGCCGCTGCGTTTTCGGCAATCGAGCCGAGTTCAGTAAAAATGTACCAGACCAGCACCACGGGCAGCACCAAGGTCTCGTAGGTCAGCCCGAGGATGGGGAGGTTTGCCACGGCGATGCTGAGCACAGCATCCGTCAGTGCCGCGACGCAAACCGTGATAATCATCCCCAGCTTATGCCAGATGCCTGCCCGGGCCACTGCGCTTGCCCACTCCACTTTGCTG
>ERZ780203.2035-NODE-2035-length-12190-cov-3.269221_pt1 | contig 12190 bp, 15 predicted proteins | sample MGYA00511168_ERZ780203 | MGnify/ENA primary metagenome ERZ780203 (study PRJEB29588, sample SAMEA2156577) | human gut metagenome | biome: human gut; feature: human-associated habitat; material: faeces | place: Denmark | collected 2008/2010 ...
AATGAGCAACGCCAGGGCTATCGCAGCGGCCACTATAGCCGAAACCTCACCACCACTTCCGGGGATGTCACCCTCAAGGTACCCAAGCTCAAAGGGATTTCCTTTGAGACGGCTATTATTGAGCGGTACCGCCGCCGGGAAAGCAGTGTGGAAGAGGCCCTCATTGAGATGTACCTGGCAGGTGTATCCGTCCGGCGTGTTGAGGATATCACGGAGGCCCTGTGGGGTAGCAAAGTTTCTCCCTCCACCATCAGTGAACTGAACAAGAAGGCGTATGTCCACATCGAGGATTGGCGTAACCATCCTCTGCAAGGTGGGCGTTATCCGTATGTCTATGTGGATGGAATCTATCTGCGCCGCAACTGGGGCGGAGAGTTTGAAAATGTAGCCATTCTGGTAGCAATTGCAGTCAATGAGGACGGATACCGTGAGGTTTTAGGTGCCGCCGAGGGCATGAAAGAGGACAAGGCCAGCTGGGTCAGCTTCTTCCAGTGGCTGCGTGGCCGTGGTCTGGACGGCGTGAAACTCATCGTTGGAGACAAGTGTCTTGGTATGCTGGAGGCTGTGGGAGAAGTGTTTCCTGAGGCCAAATACCAACGGTGTACCGTCCACTTCTACCGCAATGTTTTCTCTGTAACGCCTCGCTCCAAGGTGAAGCTGGTGGCCAAGATGCTTAAGGCAATCCATGCTCAGGAGAGCAAAAGAGCTGCCAGAGAAAAGGCTAAGACTGTGGTGGAGGAACTCCGTTCCATGAAACTGAAGGAGGCCGCTAAAAAAGTTGAGGACGGTATTGAGGAAACCTTGACCTACTGTGATTTTCCCAGCGAGCACTGGACTCGCATCCGAACCAACAATGTTATTGAGAGGCTGAACCGGGAGATCCGCCGCCGCACTCGTGTAGTGGGCAGTTTCCCGGACGGTAATTCTGCCCTTATGCTGGTCTGTGCCCGGCTGCGCCATGTGGCTGGTACCCAGTGGGGCAACAAGAAGTACATGAACATGAGGCACCTGGAGGTGGCCCTTGAGGACACTTCCTTTGATGGCTGATTTCATTCATCTCAAAGTCTGCAAACCAATTTGCGCAAAACTGTTGACACTACCGCAGACTAAAGTGCAAAAAATAGTACAGTCGGAAAACATTATAAAGGGAGTAGCCAGAATACATGATTCTAACTACTCCCTTTATTCATTATTCAAATGATCGTTTTTTCTATTTCATGGAGTCTAATATCTATATCATGTAGTTCTCTATGAGCGTTTGAGTACAGTTGCATAAGGCTTTTATGCACTTTATCAAAATAATGTATGATTTCCTTTTTGCTTGGATAACAAATATCTATTTCGTATAGATTATCATGTAATTCGCAAAAGTCTTTCGAAAGAGCATATGCATCATAGTTTAAATGTTTTTTGCAATAATTGCGTGGATTGAATGAAAGCAACCTATCAAATGTGCTTTGCAAAATATCCTCATTAACCCAATTAGCATGTGCGCCAACATCGTATATAAAAGCAAACAATTCTTCATCACCATCAAATGAAGCAAATGGTTTTTTCATTAACTTTTGAAAAAAATCATTGTACTCACAAATCATACTGCGGATATGTTCCAGCCAGTTTTTCTTGTTTTCTAACTTTGCAATGTAAAGCTGTTTTACACCAGAGAGCAAACAAATGACCAGTCCTGTAACAAGTCCAGCAAAAATATTTGCAAAAACTGAAGATAAATATTCTTGGGCATTTTTATATAATATGGAAGAAATTGCAAGAGATGCAATAGCCAGCAATATTATTAATATACATATCCAGAAATGGGGAAAACTAAGAATTAAGCTTGATCTGCATTGTATTTTTTTAAGGGAGTTTTTAATCTTATAAATTTTCAAAGTATTTCCACCATCATTTAAAATCTTTTTATTTTACTTTATCACAATTAGGTAGGATACTCAAGGATGTGCATAGAAAATAGTGACCAAGACTTAAAAGCCGCGATCGCTATTTCTTCTTTTGACATCACCGCCACATCCTTACGGCAAAGCCACCTTTGAAAAAATAGGTGTTCGTCTAATGTCCATCTGGTGGAGCTTGCCCGCCGGTGGGCAAGCTCCGGCGGGACCAGAAAGAGCGCCCCCATAGGTCGGTGTAAGTACAGCGGCAAGTATATGCTCAGCAAACTCCTCTTCTGCGGCGAGTGCGGAACTGTTTACCGCCAATGTGTTTGAACACGAAAGGAATACCAGCGAGTGGTGTGGCGATGCATCAGCCGGTTGGCCTACGGGACTAAATACTGCAAGCACTCCGCTATTATCAACGAAGAAATATTGAAGCAAACAATTTTGGCCGCTGTCAACCGAGTGATGGTCAGTCGTGGCGATTTGAAAGACCAGCTGATAAGTGCCTTGAGACAGGAAATGCTTCCCATCTCTGGCGAGGCCTTAAGCATTTCTGATATCGATCGGGCTTTGGAGGATCTGTCAAGCCGGTCCGATCAGTTGTTGAGAAGAACTGCAATCTCTAGATGGTTCGGAAAATGCGGAGCAATTCCGCCGCATCTCCACTGCCATGACAGAATTGAGGGGGCGCAGGACACAGGAGGAGAAGCTCCACCGGGAAAATAAGCAGGTGTGCCGCCGAACCAAAGCTGCAGAAGCAGTACTAACTGGTGTTGCGGCAGAGATTACAGAGTGGAAAGAGGATCTCTATCAGCCGCTGGAAAAGGTGACGGTGCTGGATGAAGCCAGGATTAAAGTGACATTCCACAGCGGCGTGGAGATCGAGCAGACATTGGAAAAAGGCGAAAGGAGTGTAACGGCATGAGTGTCTATGCCACGGGAGACTGCCACGAGACCTTCCGCCGGTTTGGCCGCAAATACTTCCCGGAACAAACCAATATGACCCGTAACGATTGTGATATCATCTGTGGTGACTTCGGGGTCCTCTGGGAGAGTCCTGAGAAGGAAAACTATTGGCTGGATTGGCTGAATGGTAAGCCTTGGACGACCCTCTGGGTGGATGGAAACCATGAAAACTACACACTGCTTTCTGGATTTTCGCTTGAGATGTGGCATGGAGAAATGGTGCATCGGGTACGGTCCAACATCTTGCACCTCATGCGTGGGCAGGTGTTTGAGCTTCAAGGATATACCTCCTTCACCCTGGGCGGGGCCAAGAGCCATGATGTGGAGGATGGAATCCTGGAACCAAAGGCACCGGACTTTGAAACCCGGCTCATGATGCGCCAGATCCTAGGGCGGCGACGGTATCAAGAGCTGGGATATACCTGCTGGCCGGAGGAACTGCCTTCGGAGGAGGAGTACACCAGAGTCCGACATAGTCTTGAAGAACATGACTGGGCGGTAGACTACATCATAACCCACTGTGCCCCAACAAATCTGGCTATGGCTATTAACTGTCACAATGAGGCAAACCCCTTTACGGATTTTCTCCAAGAGATCCGGGAAAAAGCCCGGTATCATTATTGGCTGTTTGGGCACAGCCATCGCAATCAGGCAATTGACAATAAGCATATCCTGCTCTGGGAACAGATTGTGCAGGTCATATAGAGTCACGGCAAAGAGGAGTGCGGCAGAGTTATGCCGTATTTCTCTTTGCCGTGATCTGCAGAATAAGGCGCTTCGCGCCGGAAAGGAGAAGTCCATGAATATCCGAAAGCCTGTTGTTTACAGTGCGATGTACACTGGTTTGGATCAGGTGATGCAAAGAAAACTGCCGCAGTTGGAGCTGTATCTCGAAATCGGGAAATTGGTCAGCGTCAGAACAGAAAAAGGAGCGGAAGTGGCGGCAGCGGAGTATCTTGCGGCCAAGCATTCCAACAACTCTGGATTTTCACCTCGGAATCTTTTCCGGATGCGGGACTTTTTCTGTACCTATGAAACCGCATCTAACATTCGACACGAAGCTCTCATGATTGGGTGGACTCAGAACGTGGTCATCCTGTAGGCGGACCTGTCCATGGATCAGCGGCATTGGTATATTCGGCCTACTTCGCAGTGTGGCTGGTCTAAGGCAGAGCTGTTGCGGCAAATCAGTGATTTCGCATATGAGAAGATTGATCTCTGTAGTACACTTGACATGGGACATGATGAAAATGAAAAGGGGGAGTTATGCTACACTGGAAAATCAAGTGAATACCTGACTACACTTGAACGAGTGATACCGGAGAAAAGAGCAGCACAACACGGCGTTGTCACGCAAATCAATGTGCTGATCTGATCTTTTCCAATGCCTAGATCTGATAGATAAACTTGATTCAGGTTTATTTCCGGTATGGAAATCAGTCTGTGTAAAAACGCTTCATGGGTGGATCATCAGAAGATTGCATCCTTGGCCGTTACATCCATACACAGAACTGGACAAACAGTTGATAGCCTAGACCGAAATGATTTAGAGGTTAGTTTGCTTTCGATAATGGAGTTGTTGCATAGCAGGATGCAACTTTCTTTCAATAATCATGATTTATTAGAGACGGATAAGTGTACTTATACTTCATAATGAGATTTGGGGTTTAACATGTTCTTATTTTGTGGTGCTTATCATAAGGATATCAAGATGTTGTTATTGAACATGAATTAACTCGGAGATGTTGCGATTGACAGACATTAATGATTGAATTATAATAATTTTAGAAAAATATTTGACTTCTCGTTTAAAATGTAGTATCATATTACGATTTCTTACATACTATATTGTAAACGGTCAGAAAAGGAGGAATGGGTATGCAGAGTGCTCGCATGTTTGGAAATTATGTGAGCTTCCTAGCTGAAAAGAACCGCCTGTCTAACTCTGATCTGGGCCGTGTCCTTGACTGTTCTGATTTTCAGGTAGAATCCTTGCTAAAAGGTCGGGCATACGCATCTTTTGGGCAAGTGTCAAGATTGGCAGAGTTATTCCATACTACAGTTGAAAAGTTGCTGGCGGGAGATCCCAAACATTACAACGCAACTGTTGTTCACTGTATGAACGATTTTCAGGACCCAGAAAATCGCGAAAAGATTCTAGATTTTATTGATGACTATGTAGATGTGGTCAACGCAGTTGATATGCATCAGTAGATATAGAAAGGCATGGTTTTTACCATGCCCTTTTTATTAAGGAGCGAAGGGTATGAATGACTTTTCTGTTTTGCCGAATCAGGTGGAGACGTGCGTCCAGCAGCTGATCGCGCAAAAATTTCAGGAAGATAATCTATACAGCATCTTCCCGAACCGCCTCTTAAGAGAAGACGTGCTTGACCTTCTTGACAGATACTGTACCGTCGTGTACTATCCGTTGGAAAATGAAGAAAACAATGGGTTTCGTGTAAAGGACATTCCCTTTGCCAAAGGCACCTGTCATGATTTTGTTTTTATTAATACAGCCCAAACGTTGGAGAAGCAGGCTTTCACTGCAGCTCATGAGTTAGGCCATATTTGGAATGTGGACCGTTTTGTGATTGAGCATTGTGAGATAGCTCCTGAATTCGCAGAGCCAATTATTAATCGTTTTGCGGCTGTGTTGCTTATGCCAAGAGAGGAATTCAAGGCGGCGGTCCGTTTACAGTTAGGTGAATACATTACTTCTGAGAAAAGATCTATCACTTATATAAATCTGATAAAAATTATTGTCCATTTGATGAATCAATTCTTTGCGCCTCTCAAGGCTGTTTCACTTCGTTTGGTTGAAACAGGATTCTTAAAGCAGAACACGGTCGAGACTTTATTCAATGGTGAGGTTATTCCCACGGAGTTCCTTTCGAAATTAGTAAAAAGTTTCATCAACGAATTTGGCTATGTCAAGTTAAAGAATCCCTCTAACAAAAAGTGGATTGAGGGGCTTGCCGAAAACCTGGACATTGCTGAAAAAAGGCATTTAATTTCTGAACAAAAGATTAATTTGATGAGAGAAAGATTTGATCTTCCTACTGCACCGGAGGTATCACCTGAGATGAATCATTCTTTCTCTATTGACTCGCAAGAAGGGCTTGATTCACAATGATACTTGATGGTAATACTGCCGTCATCGACAATGATTTTACAGGGCATTTAGCTGAGGCGCATTTGACTGATGAGATCCTAGCAGAACGTTTGAATACCATCTTTTCTGAACTAGGTCTTTCTATTGTAATGCACCCACTTGTCTACGAACATGAGTTGTTGAAAGATGCGCCTCGAATTGCCATGCTGTTTGATCGGAACATACTCAATAAGGCTGAATTCGTAGATATTCATCAAAATGATCCTGGGAAAAAGGCCTACTACACCTTTTTGATGACAAACCTTTATCGAGATCTAAGGGGGGAAGACCTTCCACTATCGGGAGAGAAGATATTTACTGGATGGAAGAAAGGGGCTAGTTTAGGAGAGGTCCACTCAGTAGTTATGTGTTTGATCTGCGGCTGCGGCATCTTCCTGTCTGATGACGGAGATTCAAAAGTGCTACAAAATCTCATCAAAGATAAAGCTCTTGGGAATGTCAACGTATATAACCGCAGGGAACTTGTTGATGTACATCTGGAGCAGGGTAAAACCAAGATTCCACGAAAGGAACGACAGTCCTTGGCTCATTCTAGGTCATGAGTGATTCTGGGTTTTGAAAATTTTTATCTAATGTGGGAAGTGCTTTACCTAGAAGATTTTGTGTCATATAATGCTTCAATTAATTGAGTGTTAATGGAGCGTGTTGGCCGTTTGGCCGGGGCGTGGCCCACCCATGGCGCACTAGCGGTATTGTTCCTGTCAAATAGGATACTTCAGCAGACTGACGGAGTTCACTAAAAAGATTTTGGTGAAAGGAAGAACTATTATTAAGCGGGTATATAATTGCGGCCATGCGGTTTGAAGAACCTTGCTGTGCACCGCCCATTTTCGGACGGAGGTTCAGATTGTATCAGCATCACAAAGTAGACAAAACCTGCGTATAACCATAGTTATACGCAGGTTTTGCTTTTTCTCGTCAGTTTGCACCAGAAACACCACTGTTGATTGGTGATTACTCCATAAATATTGTTTTGTAACGCAGGTTTGGGCGGAGAAAGCTCCGTTTCTAAACCTGCGTATATTATTGTTTTAGCAAAGGAGATATGTAAACATGCGTATTCCCTATGGTTATCAACTGGAAAGCAATAACTTTATCATCTGCCAAGAGAAAGCGGAAGTCGTCCGCATGATTTTTGACTGCTATCTTTCCGGAGCCAGCCTCGGCAAAGTTGCAGACATGCTTTCTGAGAGAAGGATTCCTTCCCCTACCGGAAAAGAACGCTGGACAAGAGCAGCAATCGATAAGCTCTTGTCCAATGCGAAGTATATCCCAATCGTTGGAACTAAAATCTATATGGATGTCCAATTTGAAAAGAGTCGCAGATGTAATATCGACTACGACAAAGCCGGCAACCCCAGAAAAGCTACTCGGTATCAATCTCCGGCACTATGATCTTGTAGAGCTCTATCTAACCATCTCCTTCTGTGTTATACTGAAACAAAAAGCGGAGGATGCAGTATGACAGAGAAAGAACTCAGCGAACTGTATACGCGGCTTGCACTTCAATTTGATTCTGTGCTGGGGACGCTCGTTTCAAAGAACTTGGTTTTCCCGGATTTTGTACCCGGGATCAGAAAAGACTTTTACGATTCTCTCAACGAAGAAAAGAGAAAAGACTTTGAAAGAATCTTTACCTACACCGAAATCATAAGGCGCTACATAAGAGCGAATGCAGATAACGGCCCGATATCGCTGACTCAACTGGCCAAAGAGTATTCTGAAGAATCTCCTGGGTATGTGATCCAAAGCTGGATGCGCAGCAGAAATACATTAGAGTTCTTACGCCAGTGGGAAATGGCAGAAAATCCGGATTTCGATGATGCTGCGTGTAAAGAGCTAATGCAGCAGGCACGATCCTCGTCCCTGACAATCACGCCAAGCCTCTGGGTGAAAAGGACACAAGCAATAGGGATGACAGTAAAGCAAGGCAAAGGTGGCGGCGTAACCGCACACTCAGAAATTGCCTTGGACTTTCACCTTTGGTTGGATCCAGCAATGCGGGTGACGATGGTGAGGCTAATTGGTCAAAAGCGATAAGGAGCTTAGATAGTAAGGAGAATCACAGTTGAAAGTCTCGGAATATACAGATTACATGTGTAAAGTTTTATCTCGGAGCGGTTTCTCTTCGGACGAAATAAATTTTCGCATAGGGAGATTAAAACATGCTGAGCATATGCCTGGATCACAGATCAGTATTATAAGCGATACATATTATTCACTGGCGCATGAAATTAAAGCACTACCATTTTTGAATAGCTTTGGAGAAATTCGTGTTGCAGATGATAGTCATCACCAGGCCGGATGCGACTACATTTTGAACAAAAGATACCAGATTGAATGTGTTTGTAGTACTGCTGGAAATGCAGATACAAATGGGTTAGCTAAGTTTTGCGTTTATAATACTTTAGGTAAACTTATCGACTATGGCAAAAAAGAGATTCTCCTTTATAGCAGGCTTACAAGTTCACTCCGAGATAAGAAAGAATTTTACCAAAAACACATAGCTGCGGGAACAATGTCCGCCAACCTTCCCTACATAATTTTCTTAGGCCTTGGTTCATTATCTCAAGAGATGATTATAAATCCAGAAATGAACGGAATTGAATTTACAGGTGTGCTACTTGGAAAAGGCAATCCAACCATTACCATTAATTCTAAAACGCAAGAAATAATAGGTCAAGGATATGCTTTTCAACCTCGTATTGAAAAATGGAATCACCAAATAATTGACAGTGCGATTTTTTGCAATCCGGAATATACTGGAATATCGGGAATTTTATTTAGTAGTGCAGATTTATACGAAGAATACACCAACAAAAATACTTGGCTTTTCATAAATCCTTATGCAATTAACAAAATTATTAAAAAAGACTTTCGAAATATTACCTATTGGGCAGCAGACAAGGACATGATGTATAGAGCATATCGGAATGGCAGAAGGCAATGATAACGTTTTGCATTGCAAAGGCATATTTTAGGTTTGTGGTCTATAGAGATGTAAAGTTTCGAAATATTACTGGCATCTATAGTGTTGCGATTAGCCACAAGAGAGCCATACGAACCCACGCGGTTCGTATGGCTCTCTTTTACTCCACCATAATAGCAAAACGGTATAGATGCCACTGGCGAAAAGCCAGCAGTATCTATGCCGTTTCATTTTTAACCTTGGATTTTTCAAGAGCAACACCGTACAGAGAAAGCAGAAACAAAACACATATGCCCCTTCACAGTTGTCTTCTATGTCTATTACATATTATACATTTACCGTTTTTAACTTCTTAATATCTGCTAGTTTTTTGGCTTGTTCTGTATAAATGTCAGCAATTGTAATATCTCTTCCCCTTTCTATACTACACTTCGCAATCTTCATGAAATTTTTTGTATTCTGATTCTTCATGCGCATATACCCGGAGAATGATTTCGGACACATATCAGGAAGATTGATTGCGAGCCATTCATAATCAGATTTATTTCTTGCAGATACTATAGCTTCTCCCGTGGATAATTCGGCCATATCAATTTCCTCTTTGTATCTGTTAATTGGTTCAATTCTATGTTTAATACCAAATAGGAAATTTTTAATTTTAAATTTAATACCTCTCTTAATTCCCCATTTCTTTTCGTGGCCTTTTTGGTGCATCTTTCCTTGGTGCTCTATAAGCGCCCGATATTGCTTTCCTGACATTTTATACATTTCGGACTGCTTTATATTTTCGAGAAGTTGCAAAGAAGTATCAAAACTTCCCATACAATTCAACATATTGATTAGTCCAACAGCATAATGACTTTTTTCTGGGTGTTGATAGTATAACTTTTCATATAAAGTGGCTGCTTTTTGATACATACGCTCTCCTTGGTATGCTTTTGCAAGTTCTGATGTAAGATATTCTCTATACCACACAGGGTCATTTGTCCACTCAAATTGTGCAGTGGCCAATAGATCTGGCAAATAATATATTACCTGCTGTCTGCATGAAGCTCCTGCATAACGATAGCAAGTAATCTTTAAATCGGCATCTTGATCTGTTAAAGGCTTTATCCTATTTCCAGCAATAGTAAGCAAATATATTCTAACGCTATAATTCCTTCCATTTTTTGCAGCGCACTCCCCCTCTAATTTTTTGCATTCCATTTCAAATCTTTGATCGAGAGAGTGTAAAGCGCCAACTCTTCCTCCATATTTCGCGAGGACATACTGTGCAAATGCTATATCATCAGAATAAGAATACATATTGTTGTCCACCTATTACATATTTTGCTTGCCTTATGTCAAAAAAATATATAACATGTCACTTTTATAGTATCATCCACAACCCAAATTTACAATGATAAAGATAGACACCATCTTTCGAATGATTGGAAACGGCAAAGCTGTCCTTGCACCGAAGTTTGGCCTGTAGCTGAAACGCTTGCGTGGCGAAAATGAGATTCCCGGCCGAGGCTACCCTCAGCCGGGAATCTTGCGTTCAAAAATCCGCACAGTAATCCATCACGGCCTGCAGCTGTGGAGAGATCCACTTGTCCCGGTGGCAGAACAGCTGTTTCCAGACTTTGATTTCAAAGTCCGCTACCGGGAGGCGGACCAGCTGTCCGGCTGCCACGGCGGCATCCGTTGCGTAATCCGGGAGAAAGGAGCAGCCAGCCCCCTGGGATACCAGTTGGCAGAGCAGCTCCGTATCACTGGTTTCCAGCAGCGGCTGAATTTCCAGGGAGCGGGCCGCCAGGCCCTCGTCCATCAGCCGCCGGTAGCTCATGCCCTTTTCCGTCAGCAAAAACGGATAATCCATCAGTTCCCTCACAGACAAAGCGCTTTTGCGGCACAGGGGACACTCCGGCGGCGCCACAAAATGGGTATCAATTTGTGTCTCCCGGATCAGGCGGTACTCTGTGTTGTAAATATGGCTGTCCAGCGTCAAAACCAGGTCCACCTCATTGTGCCGCAGGAGCCGGAAGAGAGACTCCGTCCCAGCGGTAACGATCTTCAGACTGATTCCGGGATAGAGGGCCCAGAACCCCCGGAAGGTACGGCCCAGGCGGCTGCACAGTGAGTCCGCCGTGGCCAGGCGGACATGGCCGGTGATCTCTTCTTTTGCATGCAGGTCCTCCGTCAGATCCTGGGTCAGTTTATCCATCTGGTAGGCGTAGCGCAGAACCTCCCGGCCCTGGTCCGTCAGCTTCATGGCATGCCGGGTGCGCTCAAACAGGTGGGCACCCAGCTCCCGCTCCAGCTGCTTGATCTGAAAGGATACCGTGGATTGAGAGAATCCAAGCTGCTCTGCGGCCCGGGTGAAACTGGCCAGCTCCGCCACGGAGATAAAAGTTTTTAAATTCCGGAGATCCATGACAACGGTCCTTTTTAAATCGAAATTTTAGATAATCTGGATTGAAATTATCTATTTTACAAATGAATAACCCTATTATATACTGGAAAACAAGAAAATCAACCCCGCTTCTGTGTACCGGACCAGGCGGGTACACAGAGAAAGGGAGACACATCCAATGGAACTGATTATCCAGCTCATCTCTACGGTTTATAATTTTTTGTGGGGAGATCTGTTCACCATTCCCCTGCCGGGCGGCGGCTCGGCGGGGATCTCTTTACTGGTGCTGCTGCTGATTCCCACCGGCATTTACTTTACCATCCGAACCCGGGTGCTGCCCGTCCGCATGTTCCCGGAAATGCTGCGGCTGACTGTGGAAAAGCGCACCGGAGAGCGGGGACACGCCATCTCCGGCCTTCAGACCCTGATCGTCTCCACGGCCACCCGAGTGGGTATGGGAAATCTGGTGGGCGTTGTGGCGGCCATCTCTGCCGGCGGCGCAGGCGCGGTGTTCTGGATGTGGGTCTCGGCACTGCTGGGGTCCTCCACGGCATTTGTGGAGGCGACGCTGGCTCAGCTTTATAAGGAGAAGGACCCGCTGTACGGCGGGTATCGGGGCGGCCCCGCATATTATATCCACGCGTTTGTCCAGCGAAAGCTGGGCGGGAAGAAGCGGCGCTATTCCCTGGTGGCGGTGCTTTTTGCCATCTCGGGCCTCATTTGCTGGTGCGGTATCAGCCAAGTCATCAGCAATTCCGTCTCCAGCGCCTTTGAAAACGCCTTCCAGGTGCCGCCGCTGTACTCCACGCTGCTGCTGGTTCTCCTGGCGGCGG
>ERZ780203.2039-NODE-2039-length-12171-cov-2.837983_pt1 | contig 12171 bp, 9 predicted proteins | sample MGYA00511168_ERZ780203 | MGnify/ENA primary metagenome ERZ780203 (study PRJEB29588, sample SAMEA2156577) | human gut metagenome | biome: human gut; feature: human-associated habitat; material: faeces | place: Denmark | collected 2008/2010 ...
GCCGCCGATGCAGATGACGGTGTCCTTCACGTCCAGCTGCAAAAAGGTGTAGACCTGCGGGAGCAGTTTGCTCAGCAGCATCACCACAAAAGCGATGGCGCAGATCATGGCAAGAGACACCATTTGCTTAACATTGCCCTTTTGGCGGGCCATGGGAATGGCGTTGACATTGGGTTCGGACATAAAAAATACACTCCTTTGTATGGCTTGGAATCACCCTGGACGCTTTGACTTCTCCAAGGTGAACCAGCAACAAAGAAGCGCATGACAATGCGCGGCCCTGCCGCTCTCATCTTCTTCCATCCAGACTATACTGTTGGTCCCGGAGTTGCACCGGGTCAGCGGATGCCCAATGGGCAGCCGGTCGCGGACTATACCGCCAGTGGGGACTTGCACCCCGCCCTGAAGACAAAGTATTCAGTTGTTTTCTACGGGTAGTATACGACAGGCGGCGGGAAAAAGCAACCCCCAATTTTTAAGGGCAGCAGGTGAGAAAGAATTTGAATTATAGAGTGAGATATACTATAATAGTATCCGATTTTATCCTCTTAGGAACGATGCGCCTGCGAGAGAAAAAATCCGCAGGCGTGTGCGCTGTATTTCCACGGAAGGAGCTGAGATTTTGGAAGCTACCAGAACCCAACTGGCGGACGGGATGTATCTGACCTATCTGCCGGCCGGAAAATTTAAGACCAGTCTGCTCTCTGCTCAGTTTGTGACGCCGCTGCGCCGGGAGACTGCTGCCGCCTATGCCCTGGTGCCGGCGGTACTGCGGCGGGGCACCGTCAGCTGCCCGGATATGGGGGCGCTGAGTGCCCGGCTGGACAAGCTGTATGGCGCCCGTATCAACTATACGGTCCGCAAAAAAGGCGAAAATCAGTGCGTGGGCTTTGTGGCCAGCCTGATCGACGACAGCTATGCCCCCGGCGGAGAGAAGCTGCTGGAACCGGTGGCGGAGCTGCTGGGAGAGCTGATCTGTGATCCGGCCACGGAGCGGGGACGGTTTGTGCCCGCCTATTTTGAAAGCGAAAAGACCAATCTGATTGATGCGATCCGCAGCATCATTAATGACAAGCGGGAGTATGCCGACGGCCGCCTCCTGCGGGAGATGTGCGCCGGGGAGGCCTACGGCATTCCGAGGCTGGGAGACGAGAAGGATGCAGAAAAACTGAGCCTGCAGAAGCTCTACGCCCAGTACGGTGAACTGATCGCCTCCTCCCGGCTGGAACTGATTTACTGCGGCAGTGCCCGGCAGGAACGGGTGGAACAGGCGCTGCTGGAGGCGTTTGCCACGCTGCCCCGGGAGAATGTCCAGGAGATTGCCCTGGCGTTGCCCCATTCCGCCCGGACGGAACCCCTGCGGGTGACGGAGCGGATGGACGTGACCCAGGGAAAACTTGGGATGGGATTTACCTGCGGCTGCGGGGACACCCCCGCACTGCTGATGGGCAACACGCTCTTCGGCGGGTCCAGCAACTCCAAGCTCTTTTTGAATGTGCGGGAGAAGCTGTCCCTGTGCTACTTTGCCTCCTCGGTCTATCACCGGCAAAAGGGCCTTATTACTGTGTCTTCCGGCATTGAGTTTGAAAATTTCCAGAAGGCCTATGATGAGATTCTGCTCCAGCTTCAGGCAGTCCAGCAGGGCAAGCTGGATGACTGGGAGCTGGAGGGCGCCCGCAGTACGCTGCTCAACGCCTACGCCTCGATGGGAGATTCTCAGGGCAAGCTGGAGAACTTCTACCTGGGCCAGGCGGCCACCGGCAACTGTGAGACGCCGGAGGACCTGGCGGCCCAGGTCCGGGATGTCACGGAAGAGCGCATCCGGGATGCCATGGAGGCGGTGACGCTGGACACCGTCTACTTCCTGACAGGAAAGGAGGACGCGGAATGAATCAGAGCTTTTACGAGCGGATCGGCGAGTCCGTATACCGGGAGACCCTGCCCAACGGACTGCAGATCTGCGTGGTGCCGAAGCCGGGCTACGCCAAAAAGTACGCCTTTTTTGCAACGCGCTACGGCGGTATGGACACCCGGTTCCAACTGGACGGCAAGTGGCTGGATACGCCTGCCGGCATTGCTCACTATCTCGAGCACAAGATGTTCGACACCAAGGAGGGCAACGCCCTGCAGGAGCTGGCGAAAAATGGTGCCGAGCCAAACGCCTTCACCTCCAATGCCATGACCGGCTACTATTTCGACTCCACAGAGCATTTTGAGGAGAACCTGAAGATCCTGCTCTCCTTTGTGTCCATGCCCTATTTTACGGATGAGAGCGTAGCCAAGGAACAGGGTATCATCGGCCAGGAGATCCGTATGATCGAGGATAACCCCGACTGGCAGATCTACACCCGCATGATGCAGGCTCTTTATCAAAACAGCACCGCCCGCACTTCGATCGCCGGTACGGTGGAGAGCATTTCCCACATCACGGCGGAGACGCTCTACCAGTGCCACAAGGCGTTTTACACGCCTTCCAACATGATTTTGACGGCGGTGGGCGACGTGGACCCCATCCATGTGGCGGATCTGGCCCGGAGCATCCTGCCCCGGGAGGGCGGCGATAAAATCCCCCGGGACTACGGCATGGAGCCCGCGGAAATCGCGCAGAAGGAGACCAGCATGGCCATGGAGGTTTCCACCCCCCAGTTCCTCACCGGCTTTAAATGCACCCCTGCCCCGGAGGGCGAGGCCTACCTGCGCATGAGCGCCATCGGCGATATGGCCTGCGACATCCTGCTGGGGGATTCCAGCCCCCTGTATCTGCGGCTCTATGACCAGGGCCTCATCAACACCAGCTTCGGCGGCGCGTTTGAGATGATGCCGGGCGTTGCCTATCTGTACGCCGGCGGCGACAGCCGGGATGCCCGGACTGTGGCGGGGGAGATCTACCGTGAGGCGGAGCGCCTGGCGGCGGAGGGCATCGACGAGGACTTTTATCAGCAGGTGCGCCGGGCCGCTTTCGGCGAGCAGCTGCGGGGTCTGAACTCCTTTGAAAATATCGCCGTCTCCCTGACGGAGGGCTATTTCCGGGGGTATGATCCCTTCCGGTTCCCCCAAGTGTTTGACTCCATAACCAAGGACGATATCCTGGCCTTCCTGCGGGAGAACCTGCGGGAGGAGCGGGCGGTCCTCAGTGAGATTGTGCCCAAGAACGCCTGACCCCAGGAGAAAGGAAGAAACCTGTTTTGACCGCTTTGAAAGATATGCCCATCAGCTTCCCGGGGCTGTTCGGCGACTGGGAATTCAACCCGGACCCCATTGCCATCCACATCGGACACGGTATCTATTGGTACGGCATCATTCTGGCCATCGCCATGCTGGCGGGCCTGCTTCTTTGCATGAAGCAGGCCAAGCGCTTCGGTCTGACCGAGGACAATGTGCTGGATATGATCTTGTGGGCTGTGCCCTGCTGCATCGTGGGTTCCCGCATCTACTACGTGATCTTTTATCTGGACCTGTTCCGAAATGCCGACGGCAGTTTGGACTGGGGCCGCATCGTGGCCATCTGGGACGGCGGACTGGCCATTTACGGCACCGTCATTGTGGGAATCCTGGTGGCGTTTATTTACACCCGGGTCAAAAAGCTGAAGTTCGGCGCCATGACGGATCTTTGCGTCATGGGGCTGCTGCTGGGACAGTGCATTGGCCGCTGGGCCAATTTCATCAACCGGGAGGCCTTCGGCGCAGAGACCACGCTCCCCTGGCGGATGCGGCTGTGGACCTCGGCGACGCAGTATATCGAGGTGCATCCCACCTTCTTCTACGAGAGCCTCTGGAACCTTATCGGTCTTTTGCTGATCTTGTTCGTGGTATCCAAGGGCCGCCGCTTTGACGGGGAGAATACCTGCTTTTACTTCCTGTGGTACGGCCTGGGCCGTGCCTGGGTGGAGGGCCTGCGGACGGACAGCCTGTACCTCTTTGACTGGACCTTCCTGGGTCAGCCCATCCGGGTCTCTCAGGCACTGAGCGTTTTGCTGGCGGTTGCGGCAGCAGCGCTGCTTTTCTACAATATCAAGATCAAAAAGCATGATGCGGCGGATCTTCTGGTCAATCAGGTGGCTCTGACCGCTGCCGCGGAGGATGCGGCGCAGACCGGAGAGAGCGTTGAACCCGCGGCAGAGGCACCTGCGCAGCAGGAGACGGTGCCCGCACCGGAATCTGCTGCAGCGCAGGCTCCGGAAGAGACGAAAGGAGAGGCAGACCATGGCGATCCGCATTGATGGAAAAGCTCTGGCCGCCAAGGTGAAGGCCCGTGCGGCGGAAGGGGGACGCACTCTCTCCCGCAGACCCGGCCTTGCAGTGATTCTCGTGGGAGAGGACCCCGCTTCCCGGGTATATGTAACCGGAAAAGAGAGGGACTGTGCCGAGTGCGGCTTTCTCAGTTTTGAACACAAGCTGCCCGTTGAGACCACCCAAGAGACATTGCTGGAGCTGATCGGCCGACTGAACCGGGACGATGCGGTGGACGGGATTCTGATCCAGCTGCCGCTTCCCGGGCATCTGGACGAGGAAGCGGTGCTCAACGCCATTGATCCCGAGAAGGATGTGGACTGTTTCCATCCGGTGAATGTGGGCCGTCTGGTGATTGGTGATCCGGTGTTTCTGCCCTGTACGCCCGCAGGAGTGATGGAGATGCTCAAAGAGTATGAGATCCCTGTCCGGGGCAGGCAGTGCGTGGTACTGGGGCGCAGCAACATTGTGGGCAAGCCCATGGCAGCTCTGTTGCTCCAGCAGGATGGCACGGTCATCACCTGCCACTCCCGGACGCCGGATCTGGCCAGATATACCCGGGAGGCAGATATTCTGGTGTCTGCCGTGGGTCGTACGGGACTGGTGAGTGCCGACATGGTGAAAGAGGGCGCGGTGGTCATCGATGTGGCCATGAACCGCAACGCCCAGGGCAAGCTCTGCGGCGACGTGGATTATGCGGCGGTGGAACCCAAAGTCTCTTACATCACCCCGGTGCCCGGCGGCGTAGGTCCCATGACTCGGGCCATGCTGATGCAGAATCTCCTGACCGCTGCCCGCCGCCACGGTGCGTAAAATCGTGCCGGTGGCGCGGGATAAACGATGGCCCGGCAGAAGCAGGACCGAGAAATGCGGAATCTGATAAACAAGCAGCGGAGGCTGATTGGCCTCCGCTGCTTGTTTTTGCATCTGTATCCGAATTTCAGAATTCTTCCATACCAAAGTATTGGCTGGTAAGGTGGGCGTAATGCAGGTATAATCCGCCGAACCGATAGAGATACCCGGGTTTCCACGGCTTGGCCTTCCCGCAAAAATGCAGGATGGCGGTGTGCTGCATGACCCACTTCATGTCGTAGATGCCTCCGCTGGCAATCCGGTAGGTGTTGTAATTCCGGGCGTCATAATTCCAGACGGCATCGTCCAGCGGTAAAATCCGACTGCCGTAAAGGGCGTTGAGAATATCTTGATCCGGCAGCAGCAGCTCCCGTTCATGCTCCGCCACGAAACGGAAGATGTGATCTGTGGAAATCTCCCGTCTGCATGCTTCCAGGTTCATCAGCAGAACACCGGAATTGTAATAGTCGTGGTCGGTCCCCAGGCGTACCCGATTGACCTGATTGGCCAGATCCGTTTTGCCGGTATGCGCGGCCGCGGCAAACAGGCGGCCCTCCAGATCCATTTCCCACAGCGGTCGCAGAGGATTGATGACCAGAATATCGGGGTCCAGATAAAGAATCCGATTCAGCTGCCGGGGCAGAAGGGAGCCCGCCAGAAGGCGGTAGTACATTTCCTTTGGATACTGCTTTGTGGTAGGGGCGTCCGCAAACAAGCGGTCCTCCACGAAAATGGGATGGAATTGATACGCAAGATGCTCACACTGCCGGACAACCGGGGCCAGGGCCGGCGCTGGAATCCCGCTGTGCAGTAGGTAGATGGCAAACTGCTCTCCGGGGTTATTCCAGTAGAGGGAAGTCAGCAGGACCTGAAGCTGTGGGAGATATGCCTGATCCAGAGATACCAGAAGGGGAATTGTGTCCATGGGGGTCACCTCGTGTGTGTCATATGGGGAGTTGGTGAGATCTGCATCCGGCACAATGGCGGGGAATCTGGACATCCCCGTTCTTTTCTGCTAAACTGTATGGCACAGGAAAAACAACTTCGGCGCAGATATGCAGATATTATGAGAGGATTTTACCATGCCGGGAGACATGAAGGCGAAAATCGCGGATACCTTGAACGAGATTCTCAAGCACAAGGAACTGGATAAGATTACGGTGAAGGAACTGGTGGACGCCTGCAATATCAGCCGGCAATCATTTTATTATCACTTTCAGGATATTATGGAGGTTGTGGAGTGGTATCAGGATCAGGCACTGAAACAGTCCATTGAAAAAAGTCTGGCGGCTCCCACGTATCAGGAGGCAATCAAGGGAGTTGTTTACGAAACCTTCCAGCACAGAGAGCTGATCTTGCAGCTGATGGCCTCTCACAGGCGAAAAGAAATGGAACTTCTCTTCCTGAAATCAGTCCGCACCTATCTCCAGGAGCTTCTCCGCCGGAGGGGAACGGCTGTTTCCGGCTCCACCAAAGATATTGAAGCGGCACTTTCCTTTTGTGCCTTTGGCCTTGTGGGAATGATCCTGAATGATCTGAACCAGAAAAATCCGGATATCGACGCATTGGCTGATCAGATCTGCCGCTTGCTGACGGGAGAAATCTCCTTCCATTTTACAGATGATCCCTGATTTTGTTTGCGGAATGCCTGCACGCCCAACTGAATTTTAACACTAGCAAATCCAAGCCAACTTGAACACTTATAATTATATACGAGTGTATGGACAAAATGCCGGAAATGTCAAAATTTTTTACATTTCCGGCATTTTGTTTAGACAGAACAAAAAAATTGACAGTAGCGGTAAAATGCGGCGCCTGTTATAAAAAATGGGGGATCGTTTCAACAGCGAAGGGGATGACTTTCGGCGAAACGGGAACGCAGCATTTTTCAGCAAAGAAAAGTGAATTTGAGCCCATGGATCGCACCGGGTGGCAGTGCGGAGAAGGTTTCCGCCGGATAGGTTGTGACTCATGTTGCTCATGGAACGGGGTACCATGTTACTCCGGATGCACATAGATAAAATGTGATGAAAGGGGAACCCAATCTATATGAATGAAGTAAAACGACCAAAAAAGCCGTTGATTTATTACTACGGAATTATCCTGCTGATTCTCTTGCTGTTCAACCTGCTGGCCCTCCCGAAAATCACGCAGTTCCGGATGGTGGAGGTGGACTATGGTACCTTTATGTCCATGACGGAGGACGGAGAGGTCGGCCGGGCGGAGATCCAGGAACAGGAGAACCGCATCCTTTTCACAGATAAGGACGAGACCACGGTGTATAAAACCGCCATGGTAGATGACCCCGACCTGACCGATCGTCTCCACGATGCCGGCGTTCCGTTTTATGGGCAGGAGATCGAACAGGAATCCCCCATCCTGTCCTTTCTGCTGACGTGGGTTTTGCCGCTGGTTGTGTTCATTGCCATCGGTCAGTTTATGTCCAAAAAGCTGATGGATCGAGCCGGCGGTGCCAACGCCATGTCCTTTGGGTTCGGAAAGTCCAATGCCAAGATCTACGTCAAGTCCTCGGAGGGAATCAAGTTCTCTGATGTGGCAGGAGAGGATGAAGCCAAAGAGAGTTTGAAAGAGATCGTGGATTATCTTCACGATCCTTCCAAATACAAGGAAATCGGAGCGTCCATGCCCAAGGGTATCCTGCTGGTGGGCCCTCCGGGCACCGGCAAGACCATGTTGGCCAAGGCGGTGGCCGGCGAAGCCAATGTCCCCTTCTTCTCCATCTCCGGCTCGGAGTTTGTGGAGATGTTCGTGGGCATGGGTGCTTCCAAGGTCCGGGACCTCTTCAAGCAGGCCAAGGAAAAGGCACCCTGTATCGTTTTTATCGACGAGATCGATGCCATCGGCAAAAAGCGGGACGGGCAGTTGGGCGGCAACGACGAACGGGAGCAGACCCTCAACCAGCTGCTCACGGAGATGGACGGCTTTGAGGGCAACAGCGGGGTTATGATTCTGGCGGCCACCAACCGGCCGGAGTCTCTGGACCCTGCGCTCACCCGGCCGGGACGTTTTGACCGGCGGGTACCGGTGGAGCTGCCGGACCTTCAGGGCAGAGAAGCTATTTTGAAAGTCCACGCCAAGAAAATCAAAGTGGCGGAAAACGTGGACTTCAATCGGATCGCCCGCATGGCATCCGGCGCATCCGGCGCGGAACTTGCCAACATCGTCAACGAAGCGGCCCTTCGGGCAGTGCGGGACGGGCGGCGCTATGCCACCCAGTCGGACCTGGAGGAGAGCATTGAGATCGTGATTGCCGGGTATCAGAAAAAGAATGCCATCCTTACAGATAAGGAGAAGTGGACGGTGGCCTATCACGAGATCGGCCATGCGCTGGTGGCGGCGAAGCAGACCCATTCTGCCCCGGTCCAGAAGATCACCATCATCCCCCGGACTTCCGGCGCTCTGGGTTATACCATGCAGGTAGAGGAGGGCAACCACTATCTTCTGACCAAGGAGGAACTGGAAAACAAAATTGCCACCTACACCGGCGGCCGGGCCGCGGAAGAGATCGTGTTCAGTACCAGCTCCACAGGAGCTTCCAACGACATTGAGCAGGCGACCAAACTGGCGCGGGCCATGATTACCCGTTATGGCATGAGCAAGGACTTTGACATGGTGGCCCTGGAGACGGTCAGCAATCAGTATCTGGGCGGGGACAGCTCTCTGACCTGTTCCATGGAGACCCAGACGGAAATCGACCGTCAGGTGGTGGAGCTGGTCAGACAGGAGCATCAGAAGGCCGCATCCATCCTGCTGGAAAACCGGGAAAAGCTGGATGAGCTGGCGAAGTATCTCTATGAAAAGGAGACCATCACCGGCGAAGAATTTATGGAGATTCTGGAAAAGTAAAGGACTTGCCGAAAACTCTGAGGGCCGATTTGAGGCCCGGGAGAACGACTGAAAAAACAAACAGCCGCACCCCTCAATAGGGGTGCGGCTGTATTGCTGTCATTACTGCGACACGGCAGTACCGGTACGGCCGGCGATGCCGTCCTTGGCCTTTTCCAGCAGCGTGATGAGGGCGGTGCGGCCGGGCTTGGATTCGGCGAACTTTACCGCCGCCTGGACCTTGGGCAGCATGGAACCGGGGGCGAACTGGCCCTCTGCCTCGTACTTGCGGGCCTCCTCCGGAGTCAGGTGATCCAGCCACTGCTGATCGGGCTTCCCAAAGTTGACAGCCACCTTCTCCACAGCGGTGAGGATAATGAGAGCGTCCGCATCCAGCTCCTCTGCCAGCAGCTCCGAGGCAAAGTCCTTGTCGATGACGGCACCGGCGCCCTTGAGGTGGTGCCCTTCCGTCTTGTAGACGGGGATTCCGCCGCCGCCGCAGGCCACAGCCACCTGACCGGCATCCACCAGAGCCCGGATGGTGTCGATCTCAATGATGGATTTGGGCAGGGGAGAAGCCACACACCGGCGCCAGCCTCGGCCGGCGTCCTCCATGACGGCATTTCCACGGCGACGCATCTCCTCCGCCTCTGCCTCGGTCATGAAGGTCCCGATGGGTTTGGTGGGATGCTGGAAAGCCGGGTCATCCGGGTCTACCTCCACCTGGGTCAGAATGGTGGCCACCGGCTTGGTGATTCCACGGTCCAGCAGTTCCTCCCGCAGGGAGTTTTGCAGGTCATAACCGATATAGCCCTGGCTCATGGCCGTACACACGGACATAGGAGCCATGGGGTGGGTGGGGTCCTCACGGGAGAGGGTGGTCATGGCGGTATTGATCATGCCCACCTGAGGGCCGTTGCCGTGGGCCACAACCACCTGATGGCCCTCTTCAATGAGATCCACAATGGCCCGGGCAGTATGCTTCACGGCGGCCATCTGTTCCGGCAGATTCTTGCCCAGAGCGTTGCCGCCCAGAGCGATGACAATGCGTTTACCCATAGTGGTGACACCTCGTCTAAAATTTGATGTGCGGGCAATTCGGCCAGCGGCCAAAACCCGGCGGGAAAAATTTTGGCGGGAACATGGAGCCACATTCCCGCCAAAATGTACATTTCATTCCGGAAGGGACCGCAGCAGAGGGCCTCCCGCGTTTACGCGCTTAGAACAGCTTGCGCTTGCTGCCGGTATCCATCGCCATCAGGGCGGACACGGGGTCCTTTACCTTGGCCATCATGATCATGGCGGCGATGATATAGGGCTTGTAGCTGGCTTCCTTGTACAGAGGATCGATGTAGCGGTCGAACACGGAGTTGTCCACCTCGCCCTCCTTGCAGCTCAGGCCGGTGATGTCGGCGGGCAGGCAGTGCATGTACAGAGCGCTGCCGTTCTTGGTGCGCTTCATCATCTCCTCAGAGCAGGTCCAGTTCTTGAACTGGGCGTTCTGAGCCAGGAGCTGCTTTTCCAGGGCGTCGATGCCGGCCTGGTCACCAGCCTGATAGAGCTTGGTGCGCTGCTCCATAGCGGCAAAGGGGGCCCAGGACTTGGGATAGACGATATCGGCGCCGTCGAAGGCTTCCTCCATGGTGGAGACCTTCTTGTAGGTGCCGCCGGTGGCAGCGGCGTTCTTCTTGGCAATCTCCTCCACCTCGGGCATCACGTCATAGCCCTCGGGATGGGCCAGCACCACGTCCATGCCGAAGCGGGTCATCAGGCCGATGACGCCCTGGGGAACGGACAGGGGCTTGCCGTAGGAGGGAGAATAGGCCCAGGTCATGGCGATCTTCTTGCCCTTGAGGTTCTCCACGCCGCCGAAGTGATGGATGATGTGCAGCATATCGGCCATGCACTGGGTGGGATGGTCCACGTCGCACTGCAGGTTCACCAGAGTGGGACGCTGCTCCAGAATGCCGTCCCGGTAGCCCTCGGACACGGCGTCCATAAAGGTCTTCTGATACTTGTGACCCTCACCGATGAACATGTCGTCCCGGATGCCGATGACGTCGGCCATGAAGGAGACCATGTTGGCAGTCTCACGGACGGTCTCACCGTGGGCGATCTGGCTCTTCTTCTCGTCCAGGTCCTGGACGTTCAGGCCCAGCAGGTTGCAGGCGGAGGCGAAGGAGAAGCGGGTACGGGTGGAGTTGTCCCGGAAAATGGAGATGCCGAGACCGGAGTCGAATACGCGGGTGGACTTGTTGCGCTCCCGCAGGTCCCGCAGGGCGTCAGCCACGGTGAAGATGGCGTCCAGCTCCTCGTCGGTCTTATCCCAGGTCCAGTAGAAATCGGACTTGTACATATTGTTGATGTGCAGCTTTTCCAGATGCTTTGCCAGCTCAATCGTCTTGGACATAGTCAGCTCTCCTTAAAAGTATATTTGCTGCAGAGGCAAATCGCCTCGCAGAGGTTTGCCGCGGTGCGGCAAACGAATTTCGGTTGTTTTGTCAGGCCATGCGCCTGAGAAAAATACAAAGATCCAGCCGTCTGGGGAGGGAGGAGTCGAGGGGGACGAAGTCCCCCTTCGAATCCATTTACTGGATGTTATTATTGGTCAGGCTCTGGCGGAACTCGGTAACGTCAGCAGTCTTGTTCTCCTCTTTGTAGAGGTTCACGGCAGCCACATACACGGCGGCACAAGTGACCAGATCCTGCTTCCAGGTGATCTCGTTGGGGGCGTGGGCCTGAGACTCAGCGCCGGGGCCGAAACCCACGCAGGGGATGCCGTACCGGCCCTGAATGGACACACAGTTGGTGGAGAAGGTCCACTTGTCCGTCAGGGGACGGTGACGCAGATGCATGGCGTCGTACTTGGGATCGGCGTCGGCATGGCCGATGCGCTCCGTGCCGTACAGGGCGTGGTGAGCGTCGATGAGGGCCTGGACATGAGCGGCGCTCTCCTTGTTGATCCAGGTGGGGAAAAAGCTCTCCGTCTCATAGACCTCGCCGGTCCAGGAAGGACGATCATACATGTACATGCTGACCTTCACGTCGTCGCCGTATTTTTTGACGGAGGGCAGCTGGCGGATCTCCTCCAGGCAGGAATCCCAGGTCTCGCCGGCAGTCATGCGGCGGTCGATGGAGATGGCGCAGCTGTCCGCCACGGCGCAGCGGGAAGGAGAGGTGTAGAACACCTGGCTGACGGTGCAGGTGCCCCGGCCCAGGAACTGGGCGTCCTCGTAGTGCTCG
>ERZ780203.2041-NODE-2041-length-12162-cov-4.617329_pt1 | contig 12162 bp, 11 predicted proteins | sample MGYA00511168_ERZ780203 | MGnify/ENA primary metagenome ERZ780203 (study PRJEB29588, sample SAMEA2156577) | human gut metagenome | biome: human gut; feature: human-associated habitat; material: faeces | place: Denmark | collected 2008/2010 ...
CGAAGTCCAGCCTGCCGAAACGTTCGAGAGAAAAGCCCACGCTGTCGCTGCGCGCGGGAAGGAACACGACGTCGCAGAAAGACGAGCAGAAGTCGCACGCTTCTTTGGCGCGTATGTAATCGTTTTCGACGAGCACCGCTTTTTCGGACATGCAAAAAACCGCCCAGCGGGCGTACTTGCGCAGTCCCGTCACGGAAACGGAACCGCCCGCGGCCGCGGCCGCGAGCAGTTCTGCGATTTTTCCTTCCGGTTCAAGCATTCTCTTTTGCGAGTTCCTCCAGTTTGTCCGCCGCGGCCTTCACTCCGTCCGCGACGAGACGGCGTTCGCCGTCGGGAATGGTCATGAGAACGTACGACACGAGGGGTATGTTCTCGGGCACGGGACCGGTGCCCACGCGCACGCGGCGGAATTCGCCCGTGCCTATTTTCGCGATGATGTCGCGCATGCCGTTGTGCGTGCCCGCGCTGCCGCGCTCGCGGAACCTGAACGTACCCTTTTCTATGTCTATGTCGTCGTATACGACCACGAGGTCGGACGGCTGTGCCTTATAGCGGCCGAGCAGCTGTTTCACCCCGTCGCCGCTCAGGTTCATGTAAGTGAGCGGTTTGGCGAGCACGATCTTTTCCCCGCCCACCGACTTGACTCCGGTCAGACAGGAACACTCGCGCGTGTTCAGCTTTATGCCGAGGCGATCCGCGAGCACGTCGAGCGTCAGCCATCCGACGTTGTGATAAGTATATTCGTACTTATCCCCCGGATTGCCCAGTCCGACGAATATTTTCATTATTCCGCCTTGTTGAGCGCCTCGATGAGAGCGTCGACGTCGATGCCGTGCACTTCGGCCGCCTGCTCCACGGTTTCGCCGTGAGCGATGGCGCAGCCGAGGCAGTGCATGCCGAACTCCATGAATACGGGCGCGCAGTTTTCGTTCTCTTCGAGCACCTGAGCTATGGTCATATCTTTGGTTATCATTATTATAATTCCTCCGTTAATTTATTTTGCGCTTGCGCATAACGAATTATAATATGCGGGCGCGTTTTTGTCAAGCGGATAATGCTCGGACAAAGCAGACATATTCCGTCCGGCTCCGGCATACGTATAACGTAGGATTAAACCGGAGGCACTGCTATGAAAGCAAGCGAACTGATAGGAAGCCAGGTGCTCGCGCTCGCGTCCGCGTCCATGTGCGGCACCGTCTGCGGAGTGATACCTTCCGCCGACTGCAAAAAGATCAAAGCGCTCGAAGTCTTTATGAACGACGAGGACGACTGCGAAAAAAAGATTCTCGAAACGTCGAAAATAACGGCGTGCGAAAGCGGCACGGTCACCGTCAGATACGCCGACGCGCTCGTCATGTGCTATCCGGCGCAGGCGGTTTCGCCCATAAATCTGCCCGCTTACAGCGAAAAAGGCGAGAATTTCGGGCATATTACAGACATAATACTCGACGATAAGTTCAATATTCTTTCCGTAGTCGCGGGAAAACGCGAGTTTGCGCTCGGAGAAATTCTTTCGCGGTCGGACGACCTCATAGTGTTCCGCCTGCCCGGCAGCAAAACGCGCCTGCCCAAAGCAAAAAAGAAAAAGGTGCCCGTCCCCGCGCCCGCGCCCGAAAAAAGAGATACGACGGTGCGCATAACTGGAGCGCGGCGGTACTCCTTCCTCATGGGACGGAAGCTGACGGAGGACGTGCGCGACACGGAGGGACTGCCCGTCGCAGCAAAAGGCGAAACCGTCACCGACGAGCTTATAAATCTTGCCAGAGAAAAGGGCGCGATCGTGCGCCTCACCATGGCGGCAATGTAAATAAAAAGTCTCCAATTAGGGTGCCTTTCATAGAGAATAAAGCCCTAACGGAGCAGCGGCGTAGTTTACGGACTATGCCGCTTTTCCGTTGTGGGGAATTAAGGTTGTTACAACGTTTCGGACGGTATCGCGCCCACGCAATTGTAGATGATTTCTACTTTCTGCCTGCGTATCCCGTCTGTGTTTTCTGCCTGATGCACGATTACTTTTTCTACGAACTCACGCACGATTTCGGACGTGAGTTTTTCTATCTCCGTGTATCGTTTCACCATACGCATAAACTTCGCCGCATTGTCCGTTTCTTTCTTTGCCGCAGAGATTTCCGCCCGCAGTTTTGCGACGCGCTCTGTAAGAATTTGCTGTTCCTGTTCGTATGCTTTGCTCATTCTTGCAAACCGCTCCTGCGTTATCGCCCCGTTTATCTTGTCTTCATAAAGAGTTTGGATAATGCGGTCGAGCGCGGCGATGCGTTTCTCCGCTTCTTCGCATTCTTTCGCCTTTGCAGCTAACGCCTTTTTCGTCTCTTTGCTTTGCACTGAAGAAAGCATTTCCGTGAATTGCTTTTCGTTCGTTCTCGCCGCGGCGAGTACCCTCTGCAAATCCGTAAGGACAAGATGCTCCACGGCTTCCACGGTGATCTGATGCGAAGTACACAGATGTTTGGTTTTCTTGCGGTAAGTGGAACAGTTGAAGTAGTCTTTCTGCTTGCTCTTCGAGCAACGGCAAAGGTACATCTTCTTTCCGCAGTCCGCGCAATAGACTAAACCTGAAAACACGCTCATTTCGCCCATTCGAGTAGGTCTGCGTTTTGCCTGCCGTATCCGCTGCACCGTTTCGTAGGCATCTTCGTCAATGATCGCTTCATGCGTATTCCTGAAAATTACCCATTCTTCGCGCGGCATCCGTACTTTCTTCTTACACTTGTACGAACGCTTCTTTGTCGTGAAGTTGACCGTATGCCCGCAGTAACTCAGGTTTTCAAGAATATGCTTTACCGCCTCGGTATTCCATATGTTCGGCGATTGCATCTGCAACGAAGTAGCGGGTAGCCCGTGTTTGCGGTTATGTACCGTCGGCGTGTCTATTTTCCGTTCCGTGAGTATCCTCGCTATCTGCGTGGGGCCGTAGCCCTGCATGCACAGAGAGAATATTTCCTTTACGACTTGTGCCGCTTCTTCATCCGCGAGCCATTTCTGCTTGTCCTGCTCGTCCTTCTTGTACCCGTAAGGCGGACAGGTACAGAGGTGTTTTCCCGCATTGCCTTTGGCTTTGAACACCGCGCGCACTTTCTTGCTCGTGTCCTTCGCGTACCATTCGTTGATGATATTCCGAAAGGGCGTGAAGTCGCTGTCCGTTCCGCTTTGGTTGTCCACTCCGTCGTTCACTGCGATGAAGTGTACGCCGCACTCCGAAAAATAGACTTCCGTGTAGTATCCGACTTTCAGGTAATCCCTGCCCAGCCTCGACATGTCCTTGACGATGACCGTTTTGACTTTGCCCGCGTCTATGTCTTTGAGCAGTTCCTGAAAGCCCGGTCTGTTGAAGTTCGTTCCCGAATACCCGTCGTCGATATAGAACCGGATATTGGAATAGCCGTGTTCTTTCGCATACTTCTCTAAAATTGCCTTTTGGTTCCTGATGCTGTTACTGTCGCCCTGCAGCTCGTCGTCTCTGCTCAGCCTGCCGTACAGGGCGGTTATTTCTTCTGCCTCACCTCCGTAAAATATAATGTCCTTATATTCTTCCGATAATGCCGTGTTATTCATGAGTTTCTCCTCCCGAATACACCTTATCGGACAAGTCCTTTATCAATAAACGTTTGAGTTTCTGTTCTGCCGTAAATTTTGCGGCGGGGTTTTCGGTTACTTCTACGGTATATTCCGTCCCGCCGAATTGCTTTGTATAACTATAACTATATCTCTCTTTCAAATCACCTTAATGTTTGTGTTTCCTCTCACCGGTTTCACAAAGCCCCTCTCCTTTATGAAAATCAATGTCCGCCGTGGCGGAGGGGGAGGCGTTTCAGCCTTGCCGACCCTTGCCGCGCGGACTTTCGTACCTGTTTCGGTTGTACGCCGGATTGCTTCTTCGATTTCCTTTTTCAGGGCAGAATTAAGGTCGTTTCAATTTTACCAAATTCCGCTCTCTGAAGTCAAGCTCCCGGCTTATAAATTCGTTTCTTCTCGTTTACCCTTATCTTTATAGCAATGCTATGATAAGCACGATTGTCTGCGCAAGCAGAAATACGGGCATTGCCCAAAACAGAAATTTGCGGAATCCGCTCTCCATACGCATATCCTCGCGTTGCTTTTGAATTTGCTTTTCTGTCTTTTTCAGTTCTTCCCGCGTTTCCGTCAATGCTTTGTCCGCGCTTGCAAGTATCTCTACTTTCAGCTCATTTGCAGAAGTCAAAACCGCCTTTTTGACTTGCATTGCGATGCTTTCGTTCAGCCGCTCCGTCTTTGCCGCCGTCGCTTTGATTTCCCGCACGACTTTCTCCGTCGTTTCCGTCAGCCCGAATTCCGTCATCGCTATATCTGAACGCATACCCTCGATGAGCTTGTTCTGCTGTTCTATCAAGCTGTTCGATCTCTCGTTCGATATCGCCAACGCCTCTTTCAGTAGTCCGTTTTCCGTTTCCGCTCTCCGTACCTCGTTGATTTTCTGCAACTTTTCCAACGGCGTAGCTGCCTGTCCTGTTTCCAAATTTTTTAATGACATTCAATACCTCTTTTTTCGTATAGTTTTCTCCGAGTCGCTTGCCGCGGATCGGTTTTTTCTTTTGCGGATGCAGATAAGAATAGTCCGTTCCGCTCCGCGTTATCTCCACGCCGTATAGTTTCAAATACTCGATAAACTCTTTCGGCGTAGTTGCTGCTTGCCTGCCTTCCTCGATTACTTCCCGCAATTCTTCTTTCCATGAAGTGCCACCTTTGAGGATGATGTGCCGTTCGTCACTTGTGCGCTTGTTCTCCGCTTTCTTCCGAAAGTCTAACGAGGAAAATCCGAACTCTTCTCCGATCTCGTTCGCCATATCTTTCAGCCTCGTATAATCACCGTCGTTAAAATGCAGTTTCTTTCCCGTGATCGGGTGGACGGCATTCACGATAATGTGCGCATGGACGGTCTGCGTATCCGTGTGCGTGGCTATGACACACTCGCAACCCTCAAACATTTTTTCCGCGCAAGCCTTTGCATACTCTTGCACCATGAGCGGGTCTGCTTTGTCCTTGCGGTCGGGAGAGAGTTTGAAGTGGTAATACTTTCTCTCTCCGTAGTCCTTATATTTCCCGAACCTCGCCGCCGTTTCTTTGAACTGCGCGGAATAGTCCTCGTCAATGAAAAGGTTTTGCACGTCGATGTATCTCGCCTTATCCTTTCGGGTAATGTAACCGATAGCCATATCCGGCATGGCTCTGCCCGCCGAACCTTTCAAAAGCGGCATCTTAGTTTCCCCCGAGCACGGAGAGCAACGTACGATATGCTCTTTTGCACTCTGCCGCGGCGGACAGAACTTTGCCTTTTTCATCGGGATAGAAGTAGCAATTTCGCACCGCCTGATTTAGGTTATTGCCTTGCCATTTGAGTTCCTGCAAGATCTCCCCGCCGTTTGCGATCACGGTTACGGGCTTGTCCATCAATGCGCGGATCAGAAAGTCCGTTCGGCTCAATCCGCTCGTCTTTACCTTCTCATCAATGATACGCCGCTCTCGTTCCGATACTCGGAAAGAATAAGTGATAGGTCTGTTTCGTTTTACTGTTTTCTTCTCGATAATTTTTTCCTCCAAAGTTTTTTGTGTTTCCGTAAAGGGGTATTAGGGGAAAGCATTTCCCCTAACGAGGCGAGCGGAACGTTCGGCAAGTGGCTCGCCACTTGCGTACCTCGCCATTACGGAAAATAGTCACGGTTTACCTGTTTCGGGTTTGCCGAATAAGGGACTGTTTCCGTCCATTTTGCTTTTGCTGTATTAAGTTCCTGATTTGCCTGTAATTTTCGGCCATATTTTGCCTTATGGCGGAAGATACTTCCTTTGATTTCTCATTCATTTCCCTCCCGATTTTAATTAATTATTCCGCACAGCAGCAGACACCGTTGAACTTTATGTGTGCTTGTAAGCCGAGGCATTACCGTTCAACGCTGTCAGAAACACAATAATTTTTGCTCCCTACTTATTAGAGAAAAAATGACCGCAACTCAAGTACTTTCTTATAAAAAAGTTGCGGCGGCAGAACAAAACAGTGCGCAAAGAGATTTTATTATCTGTTCACATATTAGAGAACCGATAAAAGATCCCCTCACTATAATAAGGAACTTTTTCGGGCGAATGGCGGGGGGTTTTCAAAAACTTTTTCAGAAATTTCACAAAACTTCATTTTCGTACTCTTTTTCGTTTTCCTGCGGATAGACATTGTATTGAAAGAATCAACCACATAAAAAGCCCGTTTTCGGGAGGTTACAAATCTAATCTCTCAAAAACGGGCCGAACAAAAAATATTTCCAGCTTTAGTTTCGCTTATTTATTTCTTTGAAAGTTTTCTAAATTCAAGAGGTAAAAGTCCAGAACTTTTTTTGAACAGAACAGAAAAGCGGCTTGCACTCATATAGCCCACCGACTGCGCCACCTGTCCTATTGTGAGGTCTGTCGCCGCCAAAAGATGCTCCGCTTGTCCCATACGGCGCGCCTGAATAAATTCCGTTATGCTTGTACCGTACATTCTCTTAAAAGTTGATTTTAATTTAGAAATGCTCATACAGGCAATATGAGATAACTGTTCCAACGATATATCGCTCGAATAATGGTCGTTGATAAATGCAGCCACAACAATCAAAGCATCGCGGTCTTGTTTTGACAGCGGTGTTTTTTCTATTTCAAGCGCCTTTTTGTGCCGCTCTAAGACAAGTGAAATTGCTTCCGACACTTTACCCTCATAGAACAGTTTTGCTGAAATACCATCACCGCGGTAAGACTGCACCTGCGTTAAAAGTCTTGCCATTTCGGGGAAGTTGTCTGTTTGGTCTATATAGGTAAACGCATCTTTCAGTCCTATTGTTTCAGCAGGGTACTGTTCCTCTAAATAATGGTCGTAATAAGCGGGCAAAATTTCTATCCCGATAGCCTTTATCGGGATATTTTTGTGCATCAGACATTTATAAACTCCGCCGCCGATGAAAGTCTTAATAATACCTGATTGTAGGTGTCGGTACGGGGTTAGTTCTTCTCCTGAAATGGAATCGTACTTTGATACGCTGATGCACTCCGGGCAATCAAACGTCAAGACAATATCATCGTGAAAAAAGAAATCGTGAACATTTATGGTAAATAAATCTTTATGATAATAAATCCAGTAATGACCCTCTCCGAGTTCAGGACTTATTCTCCAACAACAACCTTCTTTTCCATAGGAAGTGCAGGCTTTGTCCGGAATAAAGTAATGTTCTGAAATTTTCTGTTCCGTTAATTTTATGTGTTCCATAATATACCTATTATCACGATTAGCCAAACTTTTATCACGATCAGCCTAAGCGTTTTTCATTTCATTGATAAAATTTGCGCCAAAAATTATAATTTACGTGTAAAGATTGGCTCTATTATAGCATATCAGCAAAAATAAGTCAAAGACACGAGACGATTTAACAGAGCTGATCGGCATAAATCAAGGAGGCTTTTATGAAACGAAAAGCAGACAATCAACCAAATTCCATTAGCCTGCTGTTGAGGTGGGCAGGAAAAAGCAGAGTGTGGCTCATTATCGCAGTCGTTCTCTCTGCAATCAGCGGACTTTGTACTATGTTACCATACTATGGTTTATATCAGGTAATCGCTGCATTGACTGAAAATGCCTGCACCACACAGGTTATCGTGCAAAATGCAATTATTATCGGCGTAGGGCTTGTATTAAGGTTCGGACTGTTCGGTATATCCGGAGTATGTTCGCACAAAGGTGCATACAGCGCACTATATAAGGTTCGTTGTATGGTTGCCGAACACATGGCGAAAGTGCCTCTCGGTTACTTAAACGAACGCAGTGTAGGAGACATTAAAACAGTATTGAACGAAGATATAGAAAAACTCGAATTGTTCCTCGCTCATAACCTACCCGAATTTATACACTATATGATAGGCCCTGTCGCAATCTTCATCTATCTTTGCACGGTAAATGTTGCGCTTGCATTTATTTCCCTTATACCACTGATTTTGAGCTTTGTTGTGATGATGATTATGTTCAGTCGGACAAAAAGTCTGCTCCCTCGTGCAAATCTTGCTCTTGCGAATATGAATTCCGTCGTTATAGAATATATTTCGGGTATGAAGCAAATCAAAGCCTATAATATGGGCTCCGATTCTTTCAAAAAATATTCCGATGCAATACACGAAGAAAACGATTGCTGGAATGTAATGTCAAAGCGAATGGGACCCGGTTACGGACTGTTTGTTGTATTATTGGAATGCGGAATGATTTTAATGGTGCCTATCGGCGGGCTGTTCTTTCTGAACGGAAGTATTACAATGAGCGTATTTTTGTTGTTTGCATTTGTAGGATCTATGTATTTAACGGAAATACGACCGTTGCAAGACCTATCCTTTAATTTCGCGCAGGTACTAACAGGCCTTAAAAAAGCCAAAGACATTTTGGATTTGCCGATATACGAGGGCGGTTCAGATTTTCCGACGGAAAATACAATCAAAGTAAACGACGTGACTTTTTCATATGACGGTAAAACTGATGTACTGAATAATTGCAGTTTAACCATTAAAACCGGCGAAAAACTTGCAGTTGTCGGTGCTTCAGGTTCCGGCAAAAGTACGCTTATACAGTTGATTTCCCGTTTCTATGACGTCAATAAAGGCTCTATAACAATAGGCGGCAAAAATGTTAAAGATATTGACTATGAAACTCTCCTGCAAAATATTTCCATCGTCTTTCAGAAAGTCTTTTTAACGCGTGATTCCGTTCTTGAAAATATCCGCATGGGGAGCAACGCCTCCCTCGAAGAAGTCAGAGCCGCCGCAAAAAAGGCGCAGATTGATGATTTTATAATGGCTTTACCTCAAGGCTATGATACAAAAGTCGGTAGTTTCGGAACACGTTTTTCGGGCGGCGAAAAGCAGCGCATTGCAATAGCGCGTGCAATCCTGAAAAATGCGCCTATACTTATTCTCGATGAGGCGACATCGGCAGCAGATCCGGAAAATCAGGTGGAAATTGACAAGGCTATCTCTAATCTTTGCGAGGGTAAAACCGTTATAATCGTTGCGCACCGTTTAGGCGCAGTAAAAATGTGCGATAAGGTTGCAGTTGTTGAAAACAATACCGTATCTTGCGTCGGTACACACGATGAAGTATTAAAAGAAAATGAATACTACAAGAAGGCTTGGCATGACTATGAAACCGCACGCAGTATCACCTATAAAGTTGGAGGTGCAGAATGAAAAGATTACCTGCTGCAATGAAGAAAAATAAAAAGTTTTACGCGGGAATTGTTTTGAATATATTGGAAGGTCTGCTTTCCGGTGCAAATTTTATTATTCTTTACTACCTCTTTACAGCTGTCTTTGAAGGCAATCTGCAAATGAGCCGCTTATTATTGCTTGCCGGCATTATGCTGATAGTATTTATTCTCCGCGCTATTTCTTATACGGTCGGCTATATTTGTTGTCAGATAGGCGGTGCATCGATAAGTAAAAATATACGCCTTGCTCTCGGCGATAAAATGAAAAAAATCCCGCTTGGTCGTTTTATGAAAGGGCAAACGGGTGAGTACATTAACATTACTACCACAAACGTATCCGATTACGAGGTGGGACTTACCCACAAAGTGGGAGACACAATAAAGCAGTCAACGCTTGCCATTATGTTAATCGCCTATGTGTTTACCCTTTGGTGGGTAGCAGGTTTGATTATGCTTGTTGCCGCCTTATTGATGTTCCCCGCGCTCCTGTTGTCGACAAAGTTAGTTGCAAAATACGGTAACAAAAAAGTGAAAATCTGCGCTGAAAACGTGAGCAGCATAGTTGAATATACGAGCGGTATTCAGACGTTGCGCGCTTACGGAATGGGAGGAGAAAAGAACAAAACCGTTACAAAAGCGATGAAGGACTATTCCGACATATGCTACATTTACGAAGCAAAAGTCATACCTGTCGGAACGATACTCGGAGTAATCACTTGGCTGTCTTTACCGTTGGTGCTTTGCCTCGGTTACAGTCCGATGATTAACGGTGAAATGTCTGTCGTTACCTATGTAATCCTTGCACTCTTACCTTTGTTCATGTGTAAGTTACTTGCTAATATATTCATAAATTTTACTGCATATAAAAACTATACTATTTCGCGTAAAAAGATTGAAACAATCTTTGAGGAAAAAGAAGAACAGGAAAGCTCTGTCGATTTTATGCCTCAAAAACACGACATAGCATTCACAGACGTAAATTTTTCTTATGTAAAAGGCGAACCCGTATTAAAAGGCGCCTCATTTACGGCAAAAGACAATGAATTGACCGCCATTGTCGGAGCGTCAGGATCAGGCAAATCGACAATACTAAATCTTATTTCAAAATATTACGCACCGGACGGCGGACAAATTAAAATAGGCGGAATTGATACTGCGCTTATTTCTTCCGAAAAAGTTTTATCGCAAATATCAATGGTCGATCAAGATGTATTCCTGTTCAATGATACAGTGCGCAATAACATACGTTACGCCCGACAAGACGCAACAGATGAAGAAGTGGAACAGGCTTGTCGCCTTGCAAATTGCGATGAGTTTATCCGCGCTTTGAACAACGGATATGACACTTCGACAGGTGAAAACGGAATATTGCTGTCTGGTGGAGAACGGCAAAGGCTATCTATCGCCCGTGCAATCCTTAAAGATAGTCCGATAATTTTGCTGGATGAGGCAACTGCATCTTTGGATATTGAAAATGAACTTGTCGTGAAACAGGCTATTGCTAACCTACTGTCAAAGAAAAAGACAGTCATTATTATCGCGCATACGCTTTCAATCGTGCGTAATGCAGATAAGATTTTGGTCGTTGATAACGGCAAAATAGCCGAGGAAGGCACGCATGACGAATTGCTTGCCAAAAACGGCAGATATGCAGATATGTGGGAGGCAGAGCAAAAGCTTATAAGCTAAAAATTAAAATAATAAGCAATTAACAAATTACCCGATCAAGCAAGTCGAAAAAGAGTGCGAGGTCTTATGACCCCGCACTCTTTTTCGACTTGCCCTTGTGGTGTATCCGTTTTTAATTTTTTTATTAGATTTTCTCTATCGAATACACCTTTTGGAGACTTTTTATTTACATTTTCATTTTATAATCTCATCAAGTCCGAGCAGATAATCTGCAGACACATTCAAATAAATACATAAAGAATAGAATAAATCCAAAGAAGGAATATTAACCCCGCTTTTCCAGTTGGATATATTCCCTTCCGAGATGTGTAATGCCTGAGCAACCTCTTTTTGAGTTTTGCCACAAGCTTCTAATTCTTCTGTTAACTTTTCGGCAAATTTCATATGTATTCAGTATAATTGAATGCATGAATATTTGCTTGACAATTCAATTTGACTGAATTATAATATACTTACAAGAAATTCCATGTTAAGGGGAACACATATGCACCATGATATTATATCCGATTTGCTTATGGGTCATGTATATGCGCGAAGACACGACAATTTAATAGACCTTGACGATAAAATATTCAAAGAAAGCAGAAAAGAAGCAGATGAATTTTTATCTACCCTATCCTCCGATCAAATAGAAAAAATCAATAAAATAATTGCAATGTACGAAGAACGCGAATTCTACAATATCGGAATTGCATATAAAAAAGGGTTTAAGGTCGGAGTTATTGCAGGAATAGAAATAGGTGAAGAAAAAAATATATGAAAAATACGGGCAGCTACGCCCGTATTTTTTCGTTACGATTATTCCTTATCTTCTTTCGGGCGGCGCACCGACATCACTATCGTCTGCTGCGCCTCCATGAGCGCGCGGCGGCGCGCGTATGCCGCGTTCTCGGGCAGCAGTTTGAGCTTGCTGATCGCATTGACGAGTTTTTTCGCCTCATCCAGAGATATGCCGCTTTCTGCGCATTCCCCGGCGCGGGCGATCACTTCGTCGTAACTCACCTCGGGAACGGCGGACTGCGGAAGTTCTATGACAGACAGAGGAGTCGCGGAAATCACCTCGTCTTCCCCGGTTTCGGGCAGATCTTCGGACAGAAAAGCGACTTCCGCCTGCGGTTCGGGTTCTTTTTCCTCGGGCGCGGGCGAAGCGTCGGGTTCGGGCTGCGGCGCGGCCGGTTCGGGCTGAGGCTCCGATGCGGGAGCGGACATGCCG
>ERZ780203.2046-NODE-2046-length-12130-cov-17.574658_pt1 | contig 12130 bp, 6 predicted proteins | sample MGYA00511168_ERZ780203 | MGnify/ENA primary metagenome ERZ780203 (study PRJEB29588, sample SAMEA2156577) | human gut metagenome | biome: human gut; feature: human-associated habitat; material: faeces | place: Denmark | collected 2008/2010 ...
ATCTCTCTTTTCTTTTTTCTTAATTTTGTCCAATATCTATTGTAGCACTACAAAATGCTTTATATAAAATAGCCACTTTCTATTGACATTTGTGTCTGAAAATGGTATAATATATATGTATTAAAGTGTCGATAAGATAAGTTTGGTGTTTTATTACAGAATATCATTGATTATTTTGTCAACTTTGACCTACTACACTGGTGCAAATTAGCACTAGTCTAAAACATAAACGTTCCTGCCATCGCAATTGCTTTGACTACTACACTGGTGCAAATTAGCACTAGTCTAAAACTTCGTAACCTATGCCCTTAATGTTTGATGCCTACTACACTGGTGCAAATTAGCACTAGTCTAAAACGAATATCAGACAATATTATCGAGATTATGGCTACTACACTGGTGCAAATTTGCACTAGTCTAAAACTCAGGATATCTTTCAACACAACACCGTTTTCTACTACACTAGTGCAAATTTGCACTAGTCTAAAACTCGTCGCGTGTAGCCCTTTCAATCTTTTTCTACTACACTGGTGCGAATTTGCACTAGTCTAAAACGAAAAACAATAGTCAGGAATTGCATTGCTACTACACTGGTGTGAATTTGCACCAATTGGCAAAGTCTAACATCAAAAACAACAAATAAAAAATCCCTTAACGCTCAATGCGCTAAGGGATAACTAATATAAGGAGTGATATTTATGGCAAAAAAGAATAAAATGAAGCCTAGAGAGCTGCGTGAGGCTCAGAAAAAAGCCAGACAGCTCAAAGCGGCTGAGATAAATAATAACGCTGCTCCTGCGATCGCTGCCATGCCTGCTGCAGAGGTCATTGCACCTGCGGCAGAGAAGAAAAAATCCTCCGTAAAGGCGGCAGGAATGAAGTCTATTCTTGTCAGCGAAAATAAAATGTACATAACCTCTTTCGGCAAGGGCAATTCTGCTGTGCTTGAATATGAGGTGGATAATAATGACTACAACCAAACTCAGCTTTCTTCAAAGGACAACAGCAATATCCAGCTTGGTGGTGTAAACGAAGTAAACATCACTTTTTCAAGCAAGCATGGCTTTGAGAGCGGAGTGGAAATAAACACTTCAAACCCTACTCACAGAAGCGGTGAAAGCTCGCCTGTAAGAGGGGATATGCTGGGGCTTAAATCAGAGCTTGAAAAGCGTTTTTTCGGCAAGACTTTTGATGACAATATACATATCCAGCTTATTTACAACATTCTGGATATCGAAAAGATACTTGCGGTGTATGTAACGAATATCGTTTATGCGCTGAACAATATGCTTGGTATAAAGGATTCTGAAAGTTATGATGATTTTATGGGGTATCTTTCTGCAAGAAATACTTATGAAGTTTTTACTCACCCTGACAAAAGCAATCTTTCCGATAAGGTAAAGGGTAATATCAATAAGGTAAAGTGTAATATCAAGAAAAGCTTTAGCACGTTTAATGACCTGCTGAAAACTAAGCGTCTTGGCTATTTCGGTCTTGAAGAGCCAAAGACAAAGGATACAAGAGTTTCGCAAGCTTACAAAAAGCGTGTTTATCATATGCTTGCAATTGTGGGGCAGATAAGGCAGAGTGTTTTCCATGATAAGTCAAGTAAGCTTGATGAAGACCTTTACAGCTTTATTGACATTATTGATTCCGAATACAGAGAAACCCTTGACTATCTTGTAGATGAGAGATTTGATTCTATAAATAAGGGCTTTATCCAGGGCAACAAGGTCAATATCAGCTTGCTTATTGATATGATGAAAGGCTATGAGGCTGATGATATCATACGCCTTTATTACGATTTCATTGTGCTTAAATCTCAGAAAAATCTCGGTTTTTCTATCAAAAAGCTTCGTGAGAAAATACTGGACGAATACGGATTCAGATTTAAGGACAAGCAATATGACTCTGTGCGCTCAAAGATGTACAAGCTTATGGATTTTCTGCTTTTCTGCAACTACTACAGAAATGACATTGCCGCAGGCGAATCTCTTGTGCGTAAACTGCGTTTTTCAATGACCGATGATGAAAAAGAGGGGATATATGCTGATGAAGCGGCAAAGCTTTGGGGCAAATTCAGGAATGATTTTGAAAATATCGCCGACCACATGAACGGTGACGTTATCAAGGAGCTTGGCAAGGCTGACATGGATTTTGATGAGAAAATTCTTGACAGTGAAAAGAAGAATGCGTCTGACCTTTTGTATTTCTCCAAAATGATATATATGCTCACATATTTTCTTGACGGCAAGGAGATAAACGATCTTCTTACAACGCTTATCAGCAAGTTTGATAATATCAAAGAGTTTTTGAAGATAATGAAAAGCTCTGCTGTTGATGTTGAGTGTGAACTTACGGCGGGCTACAAGCTGTTCAATGACAGCCAGAGGATAACCAACGAGCTTTTTATCGTAAAGAACATTGCTTCCATGAGAAAGCCTGCGGCTTCGGCGAAGCTTACGATGTTCCGTGACGCACTGACTATACTCGGTATAGACGACAAGATCACGGACGATAGGATAAGCGAGATTTTAAAACTTAAAGAAAAAGGCAAGGGCATACATGGTCTGAGAAATTTCATAACAAACAATGTCATCGAGTCCTCTCGGTTTGTATACCTTATCAAGTATGCGAACGCTCAGAAGATAAGAGAAGTGGCTGAGAATGAGAAAGTTGTCATGTTTGTTCTTGGGGGTATCCCTGACACGCAGATAGAGCGTTATTACAAGAGTTGTGTGGAATTTCCTGACATGAACAGTTCTTTGGAAGCAAAGCGCAGTGAGCTTGCAAGAATGATAAAGAACATCAGCTTTGATGATTTCAAAAATGTGAAACAGCAGGCAAAGGGCAGAGAAAACGTGGCTAAGGAGAGGGCAAAGGCTGTTATCGGGCTTTATCTTACGGTCATGTATCTGCTGGTGAAAAATCTTGTGAATGTCAATGCAAGGTATGTTATTGCGATACACTGCCTTGAACGTGATTTTGGGCTGTATAAGGAGATAATTCCTGAGTTGGCTTCAAAGAACTTGAAAAATGACTACAGGATACTTTCACAGACGCTTTGTGAACTTTGTGATGATCGTGATGAGTCGCCGAATTTGTTCTTGAAAAAGAACAGGCGGCTGCGTAAGTGCGTTGAAGTTGATATCAATAATGCAGACAGCAGCATGACAAGAAAATACCGCAACTGTATTGCTCATCTTACTGTAGTTCGTGAACTGAAAGAATACATAGGAGATATTCGTACAGTGGATTCTTACTTCTCCATTTATCATTATGTTATGCAGCGCTGTATCACGAAAAGGGAAGATGATACAAAGCAAGAAGAGAAAATAAAGTATGAGGACGATCTTTTAAAAAATCACGGCTATACGAAAGACTTTGTAAAGGCTCTCAACTCGCCGTTTGGATACAACATTCCGAGGTTTAAAAATCTTTCAATTGAGCAGTTGTTTGACAGAAATGAATATCTTACTGAAAAGTAGCGTGGTGTAGATACCGCCGCTCTCTTGGGGGACAGGAGGCGGCGGTAATATTCATTCTTGTAAAAGACGTGGTGGATATTCTGCTTGATTTGTTTTTTGGAAAGAAGAAGTAGGACAAGTGAAAATCAGAGCGCTGTATGCAATGTGGTGCGGATATCTACAAACGCTTAGCAGCATAAAGCTGTTGGATAAAGACGGCGAGATATCTAAAGATGTAACAACTCATATCACAAAAGAAGAAGCCAAAAAGTTGATGAAGCTCCTTAAAAAGCTGAATATTTTTCGATTTTCTACCTCATAAGCGTCATTAGGGGAATAGTCCCAATCGTCTGTAGAAGCGATAACAACAGTATCGTTCTTAAAGTCAACTATAGCGCCAACACCATATGTAGTGATAAGCTGAGTTTTTCTTATATCTCCAACGGAGATCTTTTTGTCTGAATATGTTGATATGCCATTGTTTTCGTCTTTGACTTTTTTTCTGAAATTTGGTTTAGGCATTTAATTGCCCCCTATCTTTTGGTAAAATAAATATTTGCGTTTGGCTCAACATTTCGTACAGAATTAAGTATGGTAGGAATATCTGAGCCGTTTTGATTATCTGCGCTTCTGAACAAAGCAATATCTTCATTATGATAATCGGTAAAAACTAATTTATTTGGAAGCCGCTCTGTCAGAGTGACCCAACAATCAAGGTAATAATCGAGCCATTCTTCTGCATAATCTCTTATTCTGGACTCGATACTTTCGACACGTTCAAGCATGGTTTGTTATATCTGCTCTATATCTTTATCATCAGCAGTTTTTCGACGATGGCAGCAAAAATCCTGCTCTCACACAGAAGATCGTGGACAGCGTATCGAGGCTTTATGAGAAGGATCAGAAGTTTGTGCTGGAGATTTCGGAGAGGTTGGGGAAAGATTGAATCGATAAAGTGCCTTAATGCTAGTCATAAGGCACTTTTGCTATGTGGAGCATACAAAAAAGAGTTACGCTTTTTGATCCATCAAAGCATGACCCTACTTTTTTTAGGTAATACAAAAACTCCCCCTGCGGCGTTAAGTTCTAATAATAAAAAAAGCCATGACGGACAATGCCCGTCACGGCGAGTGACTGGTCGAGGTGACGGGACTTGAACCCACGGCCTCTGCGTCCCGAACGCAGCGCTCTACCAAACTGAGCCACACCTCGAAATACCACTGTAATATTATATCACACCCATCAAACCTTGTCAAGGCGTTTTTTTCTGTTTTGTATCCTCTTTGCTCTTTTTTACTGCGTTGACCTTTGGTGTATGACGAATTTATTGAAATCATTCTCATTGTAACTTATTTTCATTGACATACGCCTTGCGTTGTGATATTATATATATAAAGGTGTTCTCATTTAAAAGTTTTTGTATGAGGTGATGAAATTGATGAATATGAAGAAAAGAATGTTGAGCATTGTCCTGTCTGGCGCAATGGCTGTTTCTACTGCTGTGTCTGCTGGATCGTTCAGTGCATTTGCCGTGGCGCAATGTGTTGCGTATTCAGGCTCTAATGTGAATGATCAGGACTATGTGCAATGGTCTGACACAGTGAAATCTTACCTGACAGTGTGCGACAACGGCAATTATATGCGTGTCCAGTCAGGCGCTATCGAGGGCAAGCTCCTTGTGGAATATTACAGCTCTGATTTTGAACCGCTCAGCACTAAGCTTATCGACAATGAACTGCCGGTCTTTGGCGCTTTCTATGACTCAGGTGATAATTATTATGTCCTTAGCGGTCAGGAAAATCCGAAACAAAACGACTCCCTCGAGGTTTTCCGTATAACGAAGTATGATAAGAATTGGAACAAAATAAAGTCCTGCGGTCTGTATGGAGCTAACACTACAGTTCCATTCGACGCAGGCTCGGCAAGAATGACCCATAGCGGTGACCACCTGCTTGTGAGAACCTGCCACAAAATGTATAAATCAAGCGACGGCAATAATCATCAGGCTAATGTTACCATTGAAGTGGATATGCCTTCAATGACTATCACTGATTCATATACCGGCGTCATGAACGTTGATTATGGCTATGTGAGCCACTCCTTCAATCAGTTTATAAAAACCGACGGCAACCATATAGTAGCCCTCGACCATGGTGACGCTCATCCACGTTCTGCCGTTCTGGTGAAGTATAATTCTGATTTTACTACAGGCAAATTCTTCCCAAGCTATTTTGATAAGGTCAGCAATATCGACGTTGTAACATACCCTGAATATACCGCCGGTCACTATAACTATACAGGTGCGGCTATAGGCGGCTTTGATGTGTCATCATCAAGCTATATCGTAGCACAGAGTACAGTTGACCTTGATTATATCAATACGTCAGAAACACGAAACGTCTACGTTTCCGCTGTTTCAAAGGACCTTTCCACAAACAAGCTCAATAAGATAACTTCTTATGCAGAGGGTACAGCTTCAGCTTCTGCTCCACAGCTTGTGAAGATAAATAATAACAGCTTTTTGCTATTGTGGGCCAGAGATACAAAGGTAAGCTGTGTGAAGCTAAACGCTGACGGCACAGTAAACGGCAGTATACACACCTTTGAGGGAAGCCTTTCAGATTGCCAGCCTGTTATCAAAAACGGCAGAGCAGTTTGGTATGTTTACGATAAAAATAACGTGACCTTCAACTCCCTGAACCTTTCAAATCTTGACGATATAAAGACGGTTGACGTCAAAACAGGTCATGACTACGAAACAAAGTACGCATCAAAAACTGACGGCACTGTAACACAGACCTGCAAGTCTTGCGGTTATGTGAATAAGTTCACAGTTCCGACCTCTACCACTGTTTATTGGCGCACAGACATTTCGAATACGTCCTTTTCAAGCGTATTGAGCAAAACTCAGTTCAGTGTGGGCGACAGCATTGATTTCTGGCTTTATGACGATACAGACTACACAGTTGAATTTTCTGATCGCAGCATGGTAAGTGTAAATAAGCTTGAAAACTATGCTAATGATATCAGACGTATCACATTCAAAAACGGCGGTTCACTCACTGTAAAAATTTATCCTACATACAATCCGTCTGTAGCAAAGACATACAAACTCACCTGCGGATGCACGAGCCACACATATGGCAGTGCTGTTATCACAAAACAGCCTACCTGCACATCAGAGGGTACAAAAACAAAAACTTGTACACAGTGCGGAGCAACAGTAACAGAAACAATTGCAAAGCTTTCCCACAGCTACACAACCACAGTTGTTGCACCTACTTGCACTGCTGACGGCTATACACTCCACAAGTGTTCTGTTTGCGGTACTTCATACAAGGATAACACAACTAAGGCAACAGGTCACAGCTACGGAAATTCTGTTGTAACAAAACAGCCTACCTGCACATCAGAGGGTACAAAAATAAAGACTTGCACAAAGTGCAATGTGACAGTTACAGAAAAGCTTCCTGCAAAGGGTCACACTGCAGTTACCGACAAGGGCTACCCTGCTACTTGCACCACCGCAGGCAAAACAGACGGCTCACATTGCTCAGTTTGCAATACTGTTATCAAGGTTCAGACAGTGATAAATGCCACAGGTCACAAGTCAAGCGGTTGGATAGTTGACAAGGCGGCTTCTATCGGAGTTAAAGGCTCAAAACACAAGGAATGTACAGTCTGCAAGAAAGTTCTTGAAACGGCTGAAATTCCTGCACTTTCAAGAATTAGCATTTCAAAGGCAAGCGTGACACTTTCCACTTCGACCTACGCATATGACGGCAAAGCAAAGAAGCCTGGTGTAACGGTCAAGCTAAACGGCAAAACTTTGAAGAATGGTACAGATTACACAGTTTCCTATTCAAACAACACCAAGGTCGGAACAGCTACTGTAAAAATCACAGGCAAGGGCAATTACACAGGCTCAGTTTCTAAGACCTTCAAAATCAAAAATAACTTCAAGAAAGCCACAGTTTCGGGCATTTCCACAAAGGCTTTCACTGGCAAAAATATCACTCAGAGCATTACTGTTAAATACAATGGCAAAACGCTGAAAAAAGGCACTGACTATACAGTTTCCTACTCAAACAACAAAAAAGTTGGCACTGCCACTGTAAAGATAACAGGAAAAGGTTCTTACACAGGCACTATCACAAAGACGTTCAAGATAAATCCTGCCAAGCAGGAGATACAGAAGCTCACGGCAAAGTCAAAGGCATTCTTTGTGGATTGGGCGCAGAAAGGCTCTGCTACTGGATATGAAATTCAGTACGCTACCAACTCAAAGTTCACAAGTGCAAAGAAAGTTACCATAACAAATAAAAAGACCGATACCAAGACGGTTTCTAAGCTTTCGGGCAAAAAGAAATACTATGTTCGTGTTCGTTCGTACACAACTGTAAAGGGTACTAAGTATTATGGTGCTTGGTCGGCTTCAAAGAGTGTGACTACAAAGAAATAATTTTATATGAGAACAGCGTATCGCAGGGGGCTGCGGTACGCTGTTTTATTTTTACTTTGATATTGCAGTTCGAGACCTCAAAAAATTATTCTTTTCCTAGTCTTTCAGAAACTTCAAGCACCAATCGCTGGTCTTTTTCCGAAAGTTTCGACACGCTCTCAACTATTTTTTGTGTCAGTGCAGGTTTTTTGATGTCGTCATCACGCTTATATTAGTATTGTTTCTTGATATATACCGCTAAAAAGGGTTATAATGTAAAAGTAAACTAATTTTAAACGGACATACCTTTGTCTGGCAATTATATTATACTGAAAGCAAGATAAAACGACAAAATACGATGATCTGCCGCACCGATAATTTGACATTTTTGGTTAAATAAAAAAATATTCTTCGAAAACGTTATACTAAGCAGCCAGCTTAACAAATTCAAAATCAAATGTGGTATAATTGTAAGAAAGAGGGTTATAAAATGGAAAATGAGCGTTTAGACAGAGTACTTGAAATATTTTATCGGCTTTTGCACGGCGAGGTCGTTTCTAACAAGCTTATTGCGGAGGAGTATAGGATATCATCAAAGAGCGTCAGTCGTGACATTGCAAGGATAAACGATTTTCTTGCGGAACACAGGGAGCTTATGCAAAATGCCGAGGTCACATATTCGCACAAGGACAGGGCTTACATACTTAAAAGCGACGAGTTTCTGAAAAATCAGGAGCTTTTTGCCTTGGTAAAAGTGATACTCGGGGCACGTTGTTTCAGCAAAGAAGATATGCTATTCATTGTATCTAAGCTGAGAAAGTTTACCACTGCCAATGACCGAAAGCTTCTTGATGAGGTGATCCGCAGGGAGATATATCATTATCACGAGGTACGCTCTGACTGCGACAGCGTGATAAACAATCTTTGGCGTCTTGTGCAGTGCATTGATGGTAAGAAGGTCATTTCGGTAACATATCTGAAAATGGACAGGAGCGAAGTTGTTAGGAAGCTGAAGCCTGCGGCGATAATGTTCAGCGAATATTATTTTTATCTTATCGCATATGCGGCAGATGATACCCAGTACAAGGCGAGGTATTTCCGCATTGACAGGATAAAAAATATTGTTGAGCACAGGGAGAATTTCCAGCTTGATCGTGAGCACAGCTTTGACGAGGGCGACCTGCGTGAGAAAAATCAGTTTATGTTTCCAGGGGACAACGTGCGGATAACCTTTGAGTTTTCGGGGCTGTCTTTGCAGGCAGTTCTTGACAGGCTGCCCACCGCAAAAGTCATTGAGCAGAACGGCACAAAGAGCGTTATCACTGCCGAGGTCAACTACGGCAGGGGGATAATAATGTACCTGCTCTCCCAAGGCTCGTGGGTAAAAGTCCTTGAGCCAAAACCGCTTGTGGAGGATATGCTGGCAGAGATTGGGGCGATGGGGGAAAGGTATGAGGAGAAATGATTTTACAGCGGTAATAATTAACTATTAAATACAAAGATCAGGTTAGGATGTATAATATGAGTGAAATATTGAAATTAGAAAATGAGGGACTTGCCGTTGAATTTGAAGTCATACCGGCCGTAAGTGAAACTGACATTAAGCAGAGCGGCAATGACATCGACGCTGCGATAAAAGATATAGATAATTGTCTTAACATCACAAATAAAAAAATCGAAGCTCTTAATTCCGAAATAGATAGGCTTACTAATCACGCTGACGGAATGGATTATATTGTGGCAGTTGTAAGCGGAATATTAGCAGGAGCAATTGATTCTATATGGGTTGGAGATTTTTCATTAGATCGTGCAAATGAATATGGTGATAATAAAGTAAATAACTTTGTGATTAAAATTGCACAAAAAGCGGGTTATACAGGTGATGATCTTAATGGTGCAGTAAAATATCTTGAAAAGAATTATGCTATCGTTGCCGATAAAGCTACAAATGATTTCGGTGGAGGTTTACAGCACCATTTACGAGATTTCTCACATCACCCAACACTTATAGGTTTATTTTTCTCTATGCTTACTCAGTTTACACATAAATTATATGGCACAGACGTAGCCGGACACTTTAAAGTGGTTGAAGTGTCTCAAGCAGACCTGATCTTGATCGGTAAGAATTTGCCTGAGAAAATTACATTTGGATTGATCAACTGGTTTTTTCATATGATAAGCGATATGGCTGGCTCATCTTCTTCGATCAGCAAAGGTAATACCGGAACTGGTTTGCCAGGTCCTTTAGTTTCATTTTTAAAGGAAATATCGGCACTTCCAATATTCCGTAAACTTGATGATAATGGATATAAGAAGTTTTCTGTTTGGATATCTAAACTCTTTAACGGAACATTGCTTGCAAAAAAAGATGAAAATGGGAAAATAATAGAAGCTGTAAAATTTGATCTGAGGACTGAAATAGGCGTTGCCAATGAATTAAAAAGGCAAGCTGTTCCAGTGATTATAAACGAATGCATTGTTCGTGGTTTTTATTTTATAAGAAGATTATGCAATGAAATAAAATCAAAGGATATCAGGTCATTTGATGAAATGTCACGAGTTGATTGGAAAGCAACTTTACCATTCAAAAATCGCACTATAGTGCGTATGCTTACAATCTCAACTGGAACGTTTATGGCTTTTGATTTAATTGACGCTGCAATAAGATCAGCGGCAAAGTCAGGCGGTAATGCAGCAGTTTTTGCAAAAGAGTTTATTCTCAAAGTGAATTTTGTAGGTGTGGGCAGATTTGCTATTGCCGCTGGCACGGATATCGGTATGGGCATAAAACGAAATAAACTTAGGAATGAGCGTATGCAGCTCTATACAACAAGTATTAGATTACTAAATGCCAAGGTATATTATTGTGAAGCAAATATGTGGATAGCAGCCGAGGATGCAGGAAAGAGTATCGAAGAAGCATATCAGGTAATGATCGTGTCTGTAGAACGCTATCAAGAAAGTATACAACAAATTTCAGAAGATATGAAAAAATTAGATAAACTTATACCAGAAGCGGAAAAGAATAACCCAGGACTTACAGATGATATTTATGACATCTTGAAGTGGGGATAATAAAAAAGGAGTGTTACATATGAGTAATGAACTTGAAATTTTTAAGGTCAATCAATCTGAACTTCCAAACATCATTACAGATCAATGGCGTGATATACAAGGTTTGGAAGATAAGGTGAAGAAGTCTGTTAAAATGGCTCAGACTGCAAAAACTTCTGCTGACAGGGCTTATGGCAAATCAGCAGGTTTTGGACACAAAAAAGAAGCTATTGAATCTTTGCAGGAAGCTTCTGCTGATCTTGCAGAATCACAGGTACAGGTCGTTGAGGCGCAACAACTTTCTTTTGAATATCAGAAGAAGCTAAGCGAGATAACCAAGTATCTGTTTGCACTTGGCGTAAGTAATATAGCTGCCAACAGGACAGTTGTTCGTGAATTGGAGTTAAAGCTGAGAGGTGCTTCAGAGGGGGAGCTTTCCGACTTGGCAAGAAAAGAAGTTCTGAGCGTTATATCCCAGTTGAAAGCTCAGGAAGATATGATGAATAAGCAAAAGCAAATGTCTGAAACGTTAAAATCACAGGATAAAACGATATCAGAACATCAAAAGAAAGCGGAACATCACGATGAAGTCCTTGCAAAAATGGCGCAAAAAGACAAAGAACAAGACCTGACGCTATCTAAACACACTAAAAAAGATCTTGAACATGATCGTCTTTTAGCTGAAAGAAAACAGAAAGACGAGGAGCAGGACAAATGGCTTTCTGAGCAGGCTGAAAAAGACCTTGAACATGACAGACTCTTGGCGGAAAGAAAACAAAAAGACGAAGAACAGGACAAATGGCTTTCTGAGCAGGCTAAAAAAGATCGTGAACATGACAATCTCTTGGCGGAAAGAAAACAGAAAGACGAAGAACAGGACAAATGGCTATCCGAACAGGCAGAAAAGGATCGTGAACACGATAGACTCTTAGAGGAAAGAAAGCAGAAAGATGAAGAACAAGACAGCAAGCTTTTGGAACATCAGGAATCATTAGACGTAATTATGGAAAGAGATAAATCTCAGGATAAAGCCATAAATAAACTTACAGATGAAAACAAAAAGCTTATGAAACTAGTCGAAGACCTGACAGCAACCAAAAGTGATAAAAAAGCGGTTCCGAAAAATAAACCGTGTAAACGCAATAATCGCCAAATTTCTGACAATACT